>Ga0068855_100003309_pt1 | contig 19721 bp, 23 predicted proteins | sample KBSCornC52_FD_66592 | JGI IMG/M metagenome (GOLD analysis project Ga0068855, IMG submission 66592) | Corn rhizosphere microbial communities from Kellogg Biological Station, Michigan, USA - KBS Corn C5-2 | ecosystem: Host-associated > Plants > Roots > Rhizosphere > Soil ...
TTGTCGGCTTAATACGCGTCGACCCCACTGTTAGTCACATGGCAAGACTGTTGTCAAATACAACGTAACTCCAGTTTGTCGCCTGTCGTCGCGATGGTATTCGAATGGAATGCAGCGGGGGGCAACGGCGACTTTTGGTCACTTTGCTCAGGCGGCGATCTGCCTGGCTACTACCGCATTAATAAAGAAGCCCGTTATGCCTCTAATCGAACGCTATATTTCAGATCGGGTCGATGACCCTGCTGACCTTCTTGTAGTAAACGCGAAAATCGCCCAGCTCGGATTTGATACGATAAACGAGATTCCCAAACCATTTTCCCTGTACCAGATGACCGAAGGCTTTGATGTTTATGATGAACTACGGCAAAACTTGGACATTCCTGTAACTATCGACGGTAAGGAACTGCTCGTAAATTTTGTATTCCGGTCCATTCGAGAGGAAAACGACGAAGGCTTTACCTTGATCGAAATTGAGGCCAAAACATATACCATCCAGGATGACACGAGGGAACAAGTTTCAGAGAAGCATTTTTCGGCGCGGCGTGGCTTCCCTTCCAAGGCGGAAATGGTAAGAGAAGCTACGAAAGAACTGACCCATCTTGCGAGGGATAGCTCGATAAAACCAGGTTGTATGGCATTGCTGGAGAAGCTAAACGGCATGTCTGTTGGAACAGGGCGAAGATTTAAGCCATAGTTTTCCATGCTCAAATTGTTGGATCAAGATATGCAGCGCAGCCTTTTTAATGAGGTTGAGGGCGCCTATTGTTGCGCCCAGCAAGATGTATTGTTGTCAGCATTTATTTTTTGGAATGAAGGGACCTGCCGGTTAAGGCTACAATATATAATGGAGTAGGCATCATGGGACGCAAGAAAGCAAAAGAGGCAACGGAATTAAAGCACCGACTCTATACCCGCGTTAACGATCAGAAAATGAATGAATTGCAGGAATTATTGCGAAAAAACCCCAAGAATGATATGAGCAGTTTAATTCGGGACATCCTCCACAATAGACAAGTGAAGGTTTTTGTACGAGACCAGACGCTAGACAACCTGATGGAAGAGCTGGCCCGCCTGCGAAACGAGGTTCGCTCCATTGGCATTAATATCAATCAGATCACGCGTCATTTCAATACGTATCCGGAACCGCAAAGGAAGGCGTTGTACGCTAAAATGGCCTTTCAGGAATATTTGAACGTAGAACCGAAAATCAACGAATTGTTGACCATTATCTCCAAACTAGCCCAAAAGTGGTTGTCAAAATGAAAATGGGATCCTCCATACGCGGCGCTCTCAGTTATAACGAGCAAAAGGTATCCAATAAAAAGGCGGAACTATTGTTGGCCTCTGGCTTTGGCTGTGATGTCGAATCCCTTGGTTTTTCAGAAAAGCTTGAGCGCTTTCAGCGCTTAAACGAACGGAATCAGAGAGTGCGGACCAATACACTTCATTTGTCGATCAACTTCCCTCCTGAGGAAAGTATCGACGATTCAAAAATGCGACAAATCGCAGTTGACTACATGAATAGAATTGGTTTCGGCGGACAGCCGTATTTGGTCTATCGGCACAAGGACACCCGCCACCACCATTTTCATATTGTGACGACGAACATCAAGGCTGATGCTGAAGCGATCGACATGAATTGGCTGGGACGCGATAAGTCCGAACCCGCCAGGAAAGCTATAGAAATTGAATATGGCCTGATCGTCGCCGAAAGTCGAAAAAAGAAGGAAAATATTTTTGACAACCATCTTCTTCACAAACCCATTGAGTACGGGAGGCAGGAAACCAAGCACGCCATTACCAATATTGTCGGAATGGTCACCCAAAGCTATAAATTCTGCAGTTTGCACGAGCTCAATATAATCCTTCGGCAATTTCGTATTGTAGCTGACCCAGGACTGCCCGGCACCCGACGCAATCAAAAGGGTGGGCTGATATACAGTATCCTGGATAGTGACGGTTATAAAAAGGGGGTACCAATCAAGGCAAGCGACATCTACGGTCGTCCCACAATGGCTATGCTTGAGCGAAAATTTGCTGCAAACGCAGTAAAAAAGGCTGGAGCACTTGCAGACGTATTGGCAAAAGTGACGCCTGTTTTTAAACAAAGCCACAACATTCTCCAATTCACGCAAGTCTTGAACGCAAGAGGCATTTCCCTCCAAGTTGAGCAAAATCGGCTGGGATTGGTTGACGCCGTACATTTTGTAGATCACAGGAAGAAAGTGACTTTTTCACATCAAGAGCTAGGGGTGTCCCTTGATGAATTGTACAGGCTTCGGGCCGAAAGTATCAATCGAAAATGGACCTCTGAGACATCGGTGCGTCATCGGGTTTCAAAGCCCCAACAATCTGAAAGAGAATCTTTCTCTCCAGGGTTCGCAGCTCTCCCCTTGTCCGAAATCATACAAGTTCTTCTCCGACCGGAACCCAGCGCTGGTGACGGTGGCGGGGAACCTCCCAAAAAGAAAAAGAAAAAGCGGAAGGGACCGTCCATTTAATGATAGAGAACAGTTCAAGCATAAATTTTAACTCACCATGCAAAGCGGAGACAATGTCCAGGCGCTGGCCAAAAACCTCGAAATTATTCGGTTTGCGAGCATCCTATTGTTGCTGGCTCATTTTTACGAAGTATGTTACCCCGCCATGGTGGGATGGGGAATGACCGTAAGCTTTATTACGAGTCTTCTTTTTAAACTTTCCCGCGGTCTGCCGTTCCTTTCAGGAGTGGAAATACCCAAACTGGTTATCGCAGGGCTGTTAGGCATTTCTCTATACGGTCATACTGGTAAAAAGGACAACAAGTTAACAGTAAAGCCCGTGCTGGCAGTATTAGGGACCGGTTTAATGCTGTATTTCTTGTCCAGCCTGATTTTGGGACTAGCACTCTCTGAAAGCAAAAAAGCCGCCTTTTACATCTTTTCGACATCCCTTGGCTATCTCTTAATGCTCCTGGGTGGCGCCAAAATATCTCGATTGCTATCCATTAAACTGGGCAAAGATATTTTCAACATCGAAGCCGAAACTTTTCCACAAGAAGAGCGGCTATTAGAAAATGAGTATTCCGTTAATTTGCCCGCACTCTACAAATACAAGGGAAAACAACATTCTTCGTTTATCAATATTATTTCACCGACCCGGGGCCTTCTGGTATTGGGAGTTCCCGGGTCGGGCTAACTCAAAAGTTTTTTTGTGATCCGCCATGTGATCACGCAACACATTCAAAAAGGGTTTACATTTTTTCTTTATGATTTTAAGTTTCCAGACCTAACGGTTATAGCATACAACACCGCCCTTAAAAACCGGGACAAATACCCCGTACCACCCAAGCTATATATCATAAATTTTGATGATTTATCTCGTTCCCATCGATGCAACCTACTGGCTCCTGAGACCATGCTGGACATTACGGACGCCACGGAATCCAGTAGAACTATTATGTTGGCGCTAAATCGTATGTGGATACAAAAAATTGGTGATTTCTTTGTTGAGTCTGCCATCAACTTTATTACCGCCATTTTTTGGTTTCTTAAAAAATACCAGGGTGGCAGGTATTGTACCCTGCCGCATGCCATAGAGCTTTCCTCTGTGGAATACCGGAAATTATTCCCAGTGCTCTCGTTGGAGCCTGATATAGAAGTCTTGATTGGGCCCTTTATTTCAGCGATGTTAAATAACGCGCAGGAGCAATTAGAAGGGCAGATAGCAAGTGCGAAAATTGGAATGGCCCGGCTCGCTTCACCTTCGCTCTATTACATCCTCTCCGGGAACGATTTCAGTTTGGACGTCAATAACCCTAAGGCGCCGAAAATTGTATCGGTAGGTAATAACCCTTCGAAAACGCAGGTATATGGAGCAGTTATTTCGCTTTGCACTGAGCGGATGTTGAAATTGGTGAATCGAAAAGGCCAATTGAAGTCGTCGTTGGTATTCGATGAGTTCCCGACAATATTTGTCAATAATATCGATACTTTAATCGCCACTGCCAGAAGTAACAAAGTAGCGACAACGTTGGCCGTACAGGATCTATCGCAATTACGGAAAGATTATGGCCGGGAGCAGGCGGAGGTCATTATGAATGTCTGCGGTAATCTTATATCCGGCCAAGTACTTGGTGATACTGCCAAGCAATTGAGCGAGCGGCTTGGTAAAATTATGCAGGAAAGGGAATCTCTTTCCATCAATAGCCAGGATACTTCCGTCAGTTTGTCGACACAACTGGAGGCAGCTCTTCAATCATCGAGAATTTCGAATTTGAGCAGTGGTGAGTTTGTTGGCGCCGTAGCGGACGACCCTCAACAGAAGATCGACTTGAAAGCATTTCATTGCCAGATACAAAATGACTATGAGGCTATTCGGGCTGAGGAGGCAGCATACCAGGATCTTCCCATCATCCGAACCATCAACCCCGACATTGTTCAGCAGAATTATTTTCAAATTAAGCAGGATATAAAGGACATTATCGACAACGAAATGGCAAAGATTGAAAAACACCCCGACTATAAAAAGAGTGTTAATAGCAAGAAGGACAATCCTTCAACTGCTGAGAGCTTGTAGTCTTATTTTCTAAAATAAAAATCACCAATTATGACACAAGAACTGGAAAGAAATTACGAGTATTTACAAAAGTCCCTGACCAGGGCCGGTTTCGGGTATCTTTACAACGAACAACTAAAAGCCGACATGGAGGCTGGAAAACGGGGAATAGACCTGCCTTTCACAGAGCAGTCTCTTGGCGCGAAGGATTACATACTGTTTCGGCCAACCATCGTCGAAAAGGAGGATAGGCCGGGGTTTTATATCTTTACCGAAATCTCGGCTACAAAATTTGTAAACGAAAGGCCAGAAGTTTCCGTCGCCGTTCCCCATTTCAAAATGACAGGCATGACCGTCGCTCAAATCACTACTGTCTTAAATGGAGGGACAGTTTTGCATACAGAAGGGGAGGACGCCGCGAATAAAGCAAAGCAATATTTTAGCAGCATCGATTTGAGTAAGCCTGTGAAAATTGGTGAAAACCGTGAGATTATCCGCGTCCCTGCCAACAAGTTCGACCTTCCCCAACTACTATCTAAGGAACGCTACATGGGGAAAGGTGATGAAAAGGAGCAAGTTCTCCTTAATATCCAAAATGGCCTGAAAGCGGATGTTACGCTCCAACGACCTGATGAATACGGTAAATACCCAAAAGTCACTTTGCAACTTGCCTTGTTAGAAAACAATGAGAAAAATGGATATGATCTCGCCTTAAAAGTGTTGGATAGGTCAGGGAAAGAGCTAAATATCCACCGCCAAGAGCCCAAAGAAGACCAGGGCATGAAAACGACTCTGCGCCTTCAGGCCGCTAAAAAGCCGGACGGTTTACCGGACTCGACGCTTATGCTTACTGAGCCAGGTGGCGCTGCTGGCAAGCAGACGCCGAAAAAATCAAAAACCCCTTAAGGGCAGTAGCCATATGGCAAATTCAAAGACCCTGGGTTACTCTGGGGTCTTTATTTTTTTTGGCACAGAGTGCCATTAACTCCAAATATGTCCGATTTTAGACTGGGTCGCTTATAAATTAACCCTCACGATGCCGTTTTGGATGGCGAACAACACCAGTCCAATGCGGCTTTTTACGCTCAACTTTTGAAATAGGGCATCTCGATAATTGTCTACCGTTCTAGGACTGATCTTCATTGCCATCGAAATTTCTTTGTAGGTCATCTCTGTACTGGCGAGTTGCAGGAAATGTATCTCGGGTTCACTAAGGGTAATCGTATTACCAAGAGGGGTAGCCGCGTCACCGGTCTGTAGCAGCTTAACCAATTTGACGGCTGTTAATCCTGTATAATAGTAGCCGGTTCGTATCGTGCTTTTGATGGCATGCTTTAGTTCGTCCGGGTGGATATCTTTTTTAAGAAACCCGCGTACCCCGAGTTGGAGCAGACGGATCAACATAAACTCTGAATCATACATGGTCAGGATCAGAATGGGAATATGAGGATATTTAGCCCTGAGCCATTCGGCCGTGTCAAATCCTGCCATTTCCGGCATATTAATATCCAAAATGATCAAAGTGGGCGCCTGACTATTTTTCAGTTCCGAGATCAATTCTTTTCCATGCTTCGCCCGGATCGTCACTTTGCAGTCCTCGAATCCGTCAATGACCGTGGCCAGCGAATCGCGTAACAGCACATGGTCGTCTACTAGGGCAATTCTGTTTGTTTGGTTTTGTTGGGACATATAGTATTATAGATTTAGGGGAACGGTAACCAAAATAGTGGTCCCTTTACCCGGCTCTGTATTCATTTTAAAATCGGCATGGATCATTGCGGCTCTTTCTTTCATATTAGCGAGCCCTCGGCTTTTAGTCGGCAAAGACCGATTCAGGGCGGTCGTATCGCGGATAAAGCCAATCCCGTTATCGGCCACTTTTAATGATACACTGGTGCTTTGATAATCCAGTTCGATCCAAATCTCGGTCGCCTGGGCATGCCGGATGATATTATTGGTAGCTTCCTGGAAAATCCGGAATAGGATGATCTCCCGTTGGTCATCTAAATACCGGTAATTGCCAGAAATGTCAAAATGGATCTGGTACGTCTCGGTTCGTCTAAGGTAGACTAGCTGGCTTTCTATGGCCTTTGCAAGGCCCTGATCGCGGAGTTCCTGCAAGGTTAAGCTATTTGATAACCCCCTCAAATCGTCCATCGTTTTCGTAAGCAACGCTATGGCGTCTTCGACCTTTTTGCTGGTTTTATGGTCGGATGAGGGAGGAATGGTGGTGATATAGAGCTTAGCGAGGGAGATCGACTGCCCAATGCTGTCGTGAATTTCCCTGGAGATGTGTGATAGTGTCTGCTCCTGTACTTCCAATTGGGCGTGCAGCAATTCTTGCAGGTTTTTTGCTTTCACGTCTTCTAACTGGCTGAAAAATTTTCGTATTTTTTTCTGATGCAAAAATAGAATTACAGCGATACCGCCTAATAACAGGAGCATCATGGTGACGACACCGAGGATGGTAACTAGGATAACAGTTTTTTCCGACATGTGATGCCTTTGATATAGAGTACTGAGTTGATCACTTGGGCGTAGTTATTAATGGAATATGCGGCTAATGCATAGTCTTGTTTCGATTTAAAACTATACCAAGCATATAGAAAAATGGAGGGTATGGTGAGCGCAAAATAAAAAATCGTCGCGGTGACCATCCAGAAAGCAGGGTTTTTGCTGAGGTCGACGCCAACAGGGTCGAGCATTTGTTCACGAAAATACAGCAGACAGCCGATGCAGAGGAAGAACGCCTCGACAGTGGCCAAAAAGCCGACTGCGTGTACAATCACTTTTTTCATGACAAAAAATAGATAGAGGGCAATAAAGCTAATGGCGAACAAACCAATGACATAGCGAGACCTTTTACGTACCAACACCTTTCTAAGAAAGTAGGAAAAATAGAGCATTTCAAATAAAGTAAAAATAACCTCACTAAGTTGAGTCAGGGCTGGGGCAAAGAACTCGAGCGAATTTTGGAAGACGTTGATTAATGTGAAGACGGGAAAACTTCTAAGATACGGCGGGTTATACGGGCGCCAGCAGTACAAGAGAGAAAATAGGGCCAGCACAATCGATGCCAGATCCGCGCTGTATATAGAAATCTGGAAAATTTTACTTGTCATACTAGTATTATAAGTAAGCGGATGGGATAAGACGAGGGAATGCAGAGAAAACAACAGGCCATCATCAGGAAGATGAACCGTACGGTAATTCCGATGATCTTTTTCTGGAACATGTCATCCCCTTTAAGAAGAGCACGGTGTTGATTACCTGGGCGTAATTATTTATGGAATATGTCGCTTGCGCCAAAGCTCGTTCCGACTTGAAGCTGAAAAACGTAGAAATAAATATGGAAGGAATGACCATGGCAAAATAGAACAGGATACCGATGACCATCCAAAGAGATGGCTCTCTACTCAGCTCTATGATTACCGGTTTCAGCATGAGTTCCCGGAAATAGAGCATGCATCCGATACAAAGCAAGAAAGATTCAATCACGACTAACAGACCAATAGCCTTGGTAAGATCTTTTTTTATTGCGAAAAAGATGTAAAGAGCTGCGTATGCGACGCCAAAGAGCCAAACAGTATAGCGGGGCTTTTTCTGTGCCGATATTTCACCCAGAAAGTAGGAAAAATAGAGCATTTCGAACAAGGTGTATAGATTTTGCGCGGGCGCTACCAACGAGCGTACAAATAGGGTAAGGACATTCTCGCCCATATTGACCACTGCGTAGATGAGAAAGCTTCGTAAATAGCGTGGGTTATACCGCCGCCAGCAGTAGAGCACTGAGAAGATTGCCAGCACGATAGAGGAGAGGATCATGCTGATCAGCGAAATCTCGAAAATTTTAGATGTCATACTACAATTTAGTGTAAGGATTTGAAGAAGAACAGGGTGAAATCACCCTCGAATTGTAGGCAAATTCGTGTAGAAAGGAGGGGGAATTACCTTCTCTCCTTGAAAGTACTTATTTAATTTTATTATACAACGCCTTTTTGAACCCCTATAATACCTTGACAAATAGCAAACAGTGCAGATGGAATAAGTGTATTTACCCATTAAGCTGCATTCGGTCCTTGGCACAGGTGCATTGCCGATAGCTATGCACTGAACTCGACCATATTGTGATGCACGCTGGCTGCAGTTTAGGCTCCATGTTTGGGGGGCATTGAATCTACACTGGCTTTGCACCCAAAACCGGTTGGCGGATAGAACCTACCTTAAATCGCGTCCCTATGATTTCGATGACTATAACATCCGACTCATTACTAACATGTCATCCGAATTCCTCACCTTATCTACTCCGCTATGGACAATTTACCACCGTTACAAAGTGCCACCGCTCAGTTGTGGGAGCGACTCCAAAACACCCTCGAAGACCAAATCAACCTAATTCATAAAGAAGAGGCACAGACACTGCAGATCGCGAACCGAGGTATCCAGGTCAGTACCCGTCTGCTTCAAGAATTGTTGGATTCCGTGCGTGATTATGCTTTTGAGAAAAGCGAAGAGGTGCGATTCTACAAAGAAACCAAGCCCTATTTTCTAAGTAGGCTTATTTTTTATACTCGGCTCTATGATTTGGAGATGGATCGTTCGCAAGGGCTCGCCAATGGTTTGGAGGAGTATTATGTAAGAGCGATGCAGCGGCTTTCTAAAGTATATGAGGATCATCGTTTTATCTATCGGTACCTCCGGAGCGGTGCAACGCACTTGGACGAGCAACTCTTTTTCCATTCTCCGACAGCCAGCGTAGTCGCCCTGTACGGAATAGAACCAACAATAGGCGCTGAACGCCCCGTCTGCTATGATCACGTCGTGGCGCAACTCTTAGCCGCGGATTTAGCCCAAGCATATTTGCAGGATGCGTTAGATGAGGTTCGTTTGCGAAGAGGGGCCACCGGATCACTGCCGAAAGTAACGTGGACCGACAGCAAAACCAGCCTCATTGAACTTGCTTATGCGCTTCAGTCTGCAGGCGTGCTTAACAATGGCAAAATCGACTTGAAAGATGTCATTGAACACCTACAAGGGACCCTAAATATTGACCTCGGCAACTATCCCCGCACATTTCAAGAAATCCTGTCGCGTAAGACTGGGTACACGACATTCATTGACCGCCTGAAAGCTAAGCTCCTCCTTCGTATTCAACACATCGAAGACAAGTATGATCGAGGTTGATTCCTAATGTATGCGCAAATGATCCGGGCCTCACCGACAATTGAGGAATTCACTTAGACCTGGTCTTTGCAGATTCCGAACGCCCTTCCCACTCGGCTTTCCCGCCCCTGACTCAATCATTTTCGTCAGGTTGGCTTGTATATAGTCTCTTTTTGGCTGTTAGCTTCAGTTTAAACGTCATTCGTCAGCGCAATTCTGCGAATAAAAAAAAAGACACGAGTCATTTTCGCGTATCGAATGAGCACCTTTTTACAATAGCATATTTGCAGTACAACAGCGCGCTAATAATTCTTCATTCAAAAGAACCATTTTATGTTTTCAAATATCTCATTCTCCGAAATACTCATTTTAGTGGGCGGTGGCTTATGCTTATACCTTGTGATTTTAGTTACCGTCTTTGGAAAAAAGCTTGCTACGGCACTGGGATGGCCCATCCGACCGGTCATTCATCAAGCTGCTGCCATGTCGTCTAAAATTACTGGGGATCTCTCGCCCGATGCGTTGCCTCCCTTGATTGACAAGCCGGCCGATCATCCTGCCGAACAAGCGGGGGTATTTCAGCCCTATGATGACCTTTACTCCGAACCCATAGACGAAGGGGCGATCACGCTGTTGAAATCGGCAGAACACGTCGTTGAACAAATTCAAGAGGTGGTCGATCACATTGCGTCCCATCCCGCCAATCCCGATGAAGTCTGCTCTAAAATACGTTCCATCGTCAGCCATTACAGCTTTTTCGAGGAAACCGAATATTACGAGGCCATCAATAGCTTCATTACCGTCACTGTCCAACGGGATTGTGATCTCGCCCTGACCGAAGACGACTTGAAGTTGCTCTGGGTTGAGGAAGCCGCTTAGTGACGCAGGTCCGCCCACTTCCTCCAATTCACGACAAATGTCATACGCGTATTCGCCTAACGATGCAGGCTTTCACACAGCGTCTGTACAGCTCGCCGTTTGCCTCACCCAATCTCTGTTTTCACCTATCAAATTTCTGTTACAATGATCAAAACATTCAACCGCCCCACGCAGAGCCGCAATGCTGGCTTTATTCGCAAGACAATGCTAGCTTTTCTAGGCCTGATAACGTCCACGCTGGTTTTCGCCCAGGCAGACGGGAAAGCCGGCATTACTCAGGCCACCAACTTAATTACGGGGTATTTCGATACCGGCATCACCTTACTCTACGCCATTGGCGCGGTCGTTGGCTTGGTGGGAGCCGTCAAGGTCTACAATTCCTGGACGCACGGCGAACAAAATACCAACAAGCTGGCCGCCAGTTGGTTTGGCGCCTGTATTTTCCTGGTGGTCGTTGCAGCCGTACTAAAGAGTTTTTTTGGGGTGGCCTAATTCGCGGGAAGGCACGACTACTCATTGTGAGTAGAGCGACTTGCCGGTATATAGGCCGCAATAACGTCGAGACCAGCTCATAGCAGCGGTCGTGCCTTCTCCCAAATGGCTCCCGCCAGCCTTCTTCGGAGGATCCAGTTAACAAACCATACATCGCATTACAAAATGGCTACCGTCTACGAAATAAATAAGGGAATCAACCGCTCCGTTGAATTCAAAGGGATAAAAGCACAATATATCATCTACCTGGCGGTTGGGCTGGTGCTGCTGTTGCTCCTCTTTGCCCTGCTGTATGCCATTGGCGTCAAATTATATGTCTGCATCGCGATCGTCGTCCTCGGAGGAGTCGGGTTTGTCATGTTCATTCAACACTGCAGCCGCGTTTATGGCGAGCATGGCCTGGTGAAGAAGATGGCCTCCAAACGCCTTCCCAGCTCCATACGTTCCCAGTCTCGAAAAATATTCATTGAGATTAAACTGACTCCCGATGTCCAGAAGTAAACTGCTGCGCGAGGTGATGCCCATCTACCGGGTTGAGCAGGATTGTATCCTCTCCCGGTCTGGCGATTTCACGCTTGCCTACGAACTGACCTTACCTGAACTGTTCACCCTGGGCGTGCAGGATTACGAAGCCGTTCATCAAAGCTGGCTCAAAGCGATTCGCCTACTGCCGGCCCATACCGTCCTCCATAAACAGGACTGGTTCACGGAATGCCGCTATCAAGCGAACTTTTCCCGGGAAGACCTGACGTTTTTAACCCGTGCCAGTGAACAACATTTCCATGATCGGCCCTACCTGGAACACCAGTGTTTCCTTTACCTGACCCAGAAACCGGTGGATCGCCGGCCTGCATCCGCTATGCTGTCAACATTGGTCCGCCCTTCGCTGGCCCCCGTCCAAACGCTCGATACAAAGGTCAAAGAGCAATTCATGGACAAATGCGGCCAATTTGTCAAAGTGCTGCAGGATGCAGGCTATATTCAGCTGCGCCGCCTTTCTGACAACGAATTGGCCAGTTCGGCCGATAAACCCGGGCTGCTGGAGCGGTATTGCTACCTGCTCCATCCGCAAGAAAACCCGGTCATTCGGGACATCTCCTTGTCTCCGTCGCTGCAGGTGGGGAATCTTCATTGCCAGATATACAGTCTGGCGGATACCGAAGATCTCCCCAGCCTCTGCGGCCCGCGCATGAACTATGACAAGTACAGCACCGACAAAACAAAGTTCAGTATCAGTTTCGCCGCTCCACTCGGTCAGATGCTGGCTTGCAATCACATCTATAACCAGTATTTGATCATCGACGATGGCCGGGAAACCCTGAAGAAAATGGAAGCCAAACGTCTAAAATTGCAGAGCCTATCGGCCTATTCAAGGGAAAACAGCCTGAGCCGGGATGCTACCAATAGTTTTTTGAATGAAGCCATCAGCTTGCAACGTCATCCCGTAAAAGCCCATTTTAATCTGCTTACATGGTCTTCTGATCCTGCCCGATCTGCCGACATACGCAATGCCGTTTCCGCGGCCCTGTCGCAGATGGATGCACGCGCCCGGCAGGAAACGACCTGTGCGGCCCAGCTCTTCTGGAGCGCCATGCCGGGTAACGCCGGTGATTTGCCGGTCCACGAAGCGTTCGACACATTTACGGAGCAAGCCGCCTGCTTCTTCAACCAGGAGACCAATTATCGGAGCACAATCTCGCCGGTAGGCGTGCGGTTTGCCGAACGGCTGTATGGCCAACCTGTTCATGTTGATATTTCGGATTGGCCAGTTAAAGCGGGTATCTGTGCGAACCGAAACAAATTCGTGCTCGGCGGGAGCGGCAGCGGGAAAAGCTACCTTATGAACATGCTCGTCCGCACCTATGTCGAGCAAATGAGCCATGTTGTCATCGTAGATGTCGGTCACAGTTATAAGGGTATCTGCGACCTACTGGAAGGATATTATTTTACCTATTCCGAGCAAAACCCGATCAAGTTCAATCCATTTTACCTAGGCAGCGACGTGCTGGACACGGAAAAAAAAGAGTCCATTAAAACACTGTTGCTCAGTCTATGGAAAAGAGACGACGAATCGTTCAGCCGGTCGGAATATGTTTCTCTTTCCAACGCCCTGCAGACCTATTTCGAATACTTGAAAGAGCATCCCGACGTGTTTCCCTGCTTCAATAGCTTCTATGAATATCTGCGGGACATCTTTTTGCAGAACCTTCGCCAGGAGGGGATCAAGGAAAAAGATTTTGATATCGATAACTTCCTCTACGTGCTGCGACCTTATTACGCCGGCGGTGAGTACGATTACCTACTCAATGCCCGGGAAAACCTGGACTTATTGACCCAACCCATGATCGTCTTCGAATTGGACAATATTAAGGATCATCCGATTCTATTTCCCTGCGTGACGATCATCATCATGGAAGTGTTTATCAATAAAATGAGAAAGCTCAAAGGCATCCGAAAGGTCATATTGATCGAAGAAGCGTGGAAAGCTCTCATGCGCAATGGGATGGCTGAGTATATTAAATATTTGTTCAAGACGGTCCGTAAGTTTTATGGAGAAGCCATCGTCGTTACCCAGGATGTAGAAGACATTGTCTCTTCTCCCATTGTGAAACAGGCGATCATTAACAACTCCGACTGTAAGATTTTGCTCGATCAATCCAAATTTCAGAACAAATTTGATGGTATTCAGGAACTATTGGGGCTGACGGAGAAAGAGAAATCGCTGGTCCTGTCTGTCAATCGCGCCAATGACCCAACGTTGAAATACAAGGAGGTATTTATAAGTCTCGGTGGTCAACTCAGCATAGTGTATCGAACCGAAGTGAGCGCCGAAGAATACTTTGCCTATACGACGGAGGAGAAGGAAAAAATGTTGGTGCAAGCCTATGCTAAGAAGTATGGCAGCTTACGACGGGGAATATCCATGTTGGTTCATGATCAAACCGAAGCTCGACGATCCGTCTAAACGAAGGAGATTATTTAGCCGTCGCTTATACTGCCTTATCGTTAACGTTCAAATCATTCCAGTATGAAACAAACATTCCGCATAATACTACCCATATTACTACTCATCGTAACCCCGACGGCCAAGACGCAAGCGCAGTTTACGGATATTATTGCAGCCGCCATCCGGGCCGCCGACATCGCAGTTCAAAAGGTCCAGAATGCCACCATCGGCCTCCAAAATGCCCAAAAGGCCCTGGAAAATGAGCTTTCTAAGTTGCAGCTTGGGCAAATCAGCGATTGGGAATCAAAAATCAAAGATATTTATTCGGAATATTTTACCGAATTATGGAAAGTTAAGGCTGCTATTTCCTACTTCAAGGAGGTCACGGGTATTATCGCACAGCAAAGCCAATTGGTGTCAGAATACAAACGGGCATACAATCTAGTTCGACAAGATGCCCATTTTACGCCGACAGAGCTTACATACATCTACACTACTTATTCAGCAATTATCGAGCAAAGTGCTAAAAGCCTGGACCAGATCGTTCAGGTCATCACCTCTTTTTCTTTGCAGATGTCTGATGCTGCACGTTTGCAGCTCATCAAACATGCGTCTACGGAGATAGAAAGCCAAACGTCCGACCTCCGAAATTTTTCCAACCAAGTGATTCAGATCAGTTTGCAACGGTCTAAGAGTCGGGAAGAAATTAACTCGGTTAAAAGCCTTTACGGACTATAAGCTAATTATCATGAACAAGGAAAGAAAAATCGTCATTAAACCCCATTGGCTTAAGGTGCTGAATATGCATGCCGATTGGCTTATCTCAAAGGGATATACCGAAAAGCTACTGGGAACAAGAGAACCAGATGGGCTATTGTTGGATAGAATAAAGGAATCAATTCGCCAGGCCGTATTTAGTACATTTTGGGAATACAATCTGGAGAAATTTACTGTTGAAACATATGGCCAGTTTGCTAATGGAAAGGATAAAGTCGTATTTAAGTTGAATTACGTATTGGATCCTGCCGGCCAGCGACTTTCTCTTACTTCTTTAACCGCAGCGCTCGACGATGTCTCAATGGATTATCCTATTGAGAGGAATACGCCCCACCAGCTTCCTCCCGCCACATCCGTTTATCGCCAACTTTTGACGCTTAGTAATAAAACCCTTCTTGAGCGGATTCGAAACGCAACCAGCCAACCTGAACCGAAAAACAAGAAACTAAAAAAGATTTAATTCATCAGCAAACAGCATGTTACATGACACTTGACTATGGATCGATAGAGCAACATATCGCATTGCTTGACAATAAAGGATATACAGAAGCCACCCTTAAGAATGGTTATGCCACGGGTACCATAAAGCATTTGCTGACCGACGCCCATAAACACTACTCGATGTTAGCCAGTTTAACAGGAAATGAAGAGAATTTTACGCTCGTCTTGCCCGGAAAGTTCGACAACTCAAAGGATCAAGTTGAATTCAGGATCAATTATCGACTCGATCCTTCCCAAGACAAAATGCGGATTACAGCAATGTCTGCTCGTATGAACGAGTTCAGGCAACTCCAAATTATAGGGAGCCGCGGGGAGATTCAGGACGCCCAAACTACCTATCAACAACTGTCCGACAAACGAACGCAGAAGGTGATCAACCTGTTGGCTGCCCGGAAAGTGAATCCCATAAAAAAACTGCATCTATGAAAGCCTTCCTAAAAAAATTCTGTTGCGTTCTCGAATTACTCCTGCTGGAAACCTCGATTTCGAAAGGTCTCTTTGCCCAAGAAATGGAAAAAACCATGCTAGAGCAAATCGCGAAGCTCGAAACCACGCTACAGTTACTAAAACAAGGGTATGCTATCGTCCAAAAAGGACTATCTGACATTCGTGATATTAAGAAAGGAGACTTTGATCTACATAGCGTCTTTTTTGAATCTTTAATGGAGGTCAAGCCAGGCATAAAGCAATACTCGAAAGTAGCGGATATCCTTCGCATGGATGTTCAAATTATGATTGGCTGTGGCAGCGCGTTGGCAAAGGACATTTCCAGTGGGTCATTCTCATCGGCCGAGGTAACCTATTTCTCGGCGGTCTACTCACACTTAAAGGAGATGGCCAGCCAAGATATGGATGAGCTGACCCGGCTTATGGCCGACGGTAACTGGCAAATGGATGACGATGATCGGATTTCCAGGATAAACCATCTCTATGTCCAAGTCCAAGAGAAATACCTGTTCCTCCGGTCTTTTTCAGACCGGATACTACTAGAAGCAAACTGGCGCACACGCGAAAAAATCAACCTTCAAAACCTTTCAAAATTGCTTAATCCATGAGACGATGGTACCTCCTCCTACTATTATGCTGTTTCGGTCTTCTCCCAACGACTGGACTTGTGGCGCAAGTCCAGGAACTTGAGCAGTTAGCCCTTGATATTGAAAAACTGGCGCAAATGAAAAGCATTCTTAACGAAATGTATGATGGATATAAAATACTGACGCAAGGGTACGACGCAGTTCGCAACTTGGCCAAAGGCAATTTTGACCTTCATTCCGTTTTCCTGAACAGCTTGCTGACGGTCAACCCGTCCGTAAAAAAATATGTCCGGGTCGCTGATATCATCTCCAGCCAAGGTGCCCTGGTCTCCGAATACAAAACTGCTTTTGCGGCCTTCAACCACGCCGGCGTTTTTTCTGCCTCCGAGCTGAATTACCTATCCGGCGTGTACACCAACCTCGTCGACAAGTCCTTGGATAATTTGGACGAACTGGTTATGGTATTGACAGACAGCGAGTTGCGCATGAGTGACGCCGAGAGAATTGCCGCCATCGATGGCATTTACGGCGACATACAAAGGAAACTCAGCTTTCTCCGCCAATTCAACGGCAGGACCGGGGTCCTTGCAGAGCAGCGCCACCATATTCTTCAGGAAATCAATACCCTCAAATCTCTTTACGGACAATAACACTTATTATGAAATATATTCTTTTCTTTAGTCAACTGATCATCGTTTGCCTCCTTTTACCTGGCGTAGCCGCCGCACAGACCGGTACCGGCGTCGCAGAGCTGCACGGAGTCCTCCAGAATGTGTATGCGCAAATGATTCCCCTCTGTGCGGATCTCCTAAAAGTTTCTCGGGCCATTGCCGGCTTTGGCACTACATTCTACATTGGCGTTCGCGTATGGCGGCATATTGCCAAGGCAGAACCTATCGACGTGTTCCCTTTATTCCGGCCTATCGCAGTGATTGGCCTAATTGCCATGTTCCCCAACGTATTGGCCCTTATTGACGGGGTATTGAAGCCCACAGTCAATGCTACGGCCGCCATGGTCGAGCATTCCAATGATGCAGTGAATACGCTGCTGCTGGAGGAGACCGTTGCGATGACAGCAGACAACGCACCCGTGCTGATGACACCCAATCCCCAAGGGAATATGGAAGGTTGGGACAAATATGCACAACCAGGTGGCACCACACCGGATGGCGGCGGCGCCAGCGGCGGTGGGTTTTGGTCAGCGATCGGATCAGGCTTTAAATTTCTGGCCAGTGGTTTGGAAGCATCCATGCGATTTATATTCCAACTGCTTCTATCGGTTGTACTAAGATTGCTGTACTTTACCGCCTTCCTTTGCATCGATACGATCCGCACGTTTCATATGATCGTGCTGGCGATTCTTGGGCCTTTTGCCTTTGCTTTTAGTTGTTACGATGGCTTTCAGCATTCCTTGACCAACTGGTTGTCCAGGTACATCAACATTTACCTGTGGTTGCCGGTAGCGAACCTGTTTGGCGCGATCCTAGGCAAGATTCAACAAAACATGTTGCAGATCGATCTGGCGCGAATTCAAAGCGGCACAACAACTTTATTTTCCGCAACGGATCTTGCTTATCTCATTTTTTTACTCATTGGGATCATCGGCTACACGACCATTCCCGGGATTACCAATTACATTATTCACACGCACGGAAATAATCCGCTAAACCAAAAAGTCACTGGCTATGCGACGATGGCCGCCTCGGCTGCCGCTGGGGGAGTAGTTGGTGAAGCAGGTATGGCCGCTTCGAGCGCAGCCAGCAGCGGCACGGGTGGAGGATATGAAACGACGTCCAAAGGTCAACCTTATGACCCGTATCAATACAACCGGGATAAAATTTCCGGATAATCTCCCCTCACTTTAAATACACTCGGCCATGTTTCAGCAGTTCAAAAACATCGATACCGCCTTTCAATTCATCCGAATATTTGCTCTTCTTTTTATGTTGGGAAATGTAATGGTGTGCCTGTTTACAGTGTACCGTACCTCCGTCACCGTTCAGAAAGGACAACAAAAAATATACGTTCTTTTGAATGGCAAGTTGATGGACGCCGTCGGGATAGAGCGGTCAGACAGTCTTGAAGTAGAAATCCGGGATCATGTAAAGATGTTCCATTATTATTTCTATAGCCTGCAACCGGATGACGCCGTCAACAAACGACATGTTACTGCCGCATTGTATCTTGCCGATAACAGCGCGAAGCAGGAATATAATAACCTTGCCGAAAACGGCTACTATAGTAATATCATATCGGCCAATATAAGCCAGGAAGTCGAAGACTACGACAGCATTCAGGTGGATGTGAACCGTGTTCCATATGCTTTCCGCTACTTCGGAAAAATCCGCATAACGCGGGCCACCAGCATTCTTACACGGTCATTAATCACCGAGGGAATCATTCGCATAACAGACATTAGTGACCACAACCCCCATGGGATGTTGATCGAACGATGGAAGGTAGATGAGAATAAAGATCTTGAACTCGAGAAAAGGTAACCGTAAAGCAAGCACCATGGGCCAGCCACCGCTACAAGGTGCTTTAACATTCTTCCTTCACTCATTGCTTTGATTTTTGGTAAGCCTCTTATGGCACGTGCATTCCTCAACTTAATTCGAATAACCGCTAACAACATTTGTAATGAAATTATTCAGAAGGAGAACCCCAGGTTTGATACCCAGTCCTTTACATCCCGACTTGGTCGGCAAGGCAACTAAGACCGCTCGACAGGTCGCTATGCACATGGCTTCCAACATTAATCGGCGGCTCGCGGCTCAACCGAGACAGAACAAAATTGTAATTATTACCGCGTTTTGCCTTTCGATGGGGATCTTTTGCACGAATCTATTGTACGAGGGTCTAACGGGAAGCGCCAACCAGGACCCACGTTTTTCCACGGGCGCCAGTATTAGTCCTCCTGTATCACCTTTGCTATCCGATTCCACGGTCGAGGTTATTCGTAAGCAGCGTCTTGACAAGAAGAGCCATTCCATACCCCCATCCGATTCCGTCACTAAATAAACCAATCACTATGCCTAAAAATGCATCCATTTCAGCCAAAAAGCGCTTAGCAATGGCGCTGGCCATTTTCTGCCTGCCCCTGCTTGCCGTTATCGTCGCCCTTTTTGCCCTGCTCAAAGGGCACCAAAAGAGAGTTTCGAAAACACCTTCGACGTCAGCTTTCAACACGGCGCTGCCATCACCCAATCTTCCTAAAGCTGAAAAGAATAAGTTGGAAATCTACATGCAGGCTCAAGAAGACTCAATCAAGCGACACCAAGCCAGAGCCAATGACCCCTATTCCAACGGCAGTTCGGATATTGCAAGTGTTCCTTCACCCGCGAAGCCTGATATGTCATTGAACACTTTCCGAAATGAGCCGGCCGGCAGGG
>Ga0068855_100003310_pt1 | contig 19720 bp, 18 predicted proteins | sample KBSCornC52_FD_66592 | JGI IMG/M metagenome (GOLD analysis project Ga0068855, IMG submission 66592) | Corn rhizosphere microbial communities from Kellogg Biological Station, Michigan, USA - KBS Corn C5-2 | ecosystem: Host-associated > Plants > Roots > Rhizosphere > Soil ...
CGTTGCGAAGGAATGGCTTTTAATGTGATTAGCGTAAAAGGTTCCTCAGAACGATCACAATATTTGTTGATTCTTTCTACCTACAAAATGTTCCTATTGAACAAAGCGCCCTCTTTACCCGGTTCGTCAGGAATGGGAAAGGTGTTCTGTTCAGGTGGCTGGCAACTCCGGTTTTAAAGGAATGGAAAAATAAAAAGTGGAGCCTTTGCCTTCTTCGCTTTCTGCCCAAAGATGGCCTTTATGTGCATGAATGATGCGGCTGCATAAATAAAGTCCAAGGCCAATTCCTTCAATGTTCCTTGTTTTTTGGATCCGGAAGAATCTTTCAAAAACATACGGTAGATGTTCTTTTGAAATTCCCAAACCTCCATCTTTTACAAAAACCGTAACTGAATGATTATTAGTAGAAATAGACAGAGTTACTTCCTTATTTCCATTAGAATATTTTATGGCATTACTGAGGTAATTAACGATCACCTGGATGAGCCTGTAACGGTCGGCAACAACCAGGAAATCTCCATTTCCATTTACCATAAGATTAAAAGAAGGCTGTAGAACTTCAATCGTATCAACCGCTTCTTCTAGCATTTCCCCAAAATTAAATTCCGACATTTCCAGGATCAACTGCCCAGCATTTGCCTTAGTTGATTCGTATAAACCGGCGACCATTTTATTCATTCTTTCCACGCTGCTTTCAAAACGGGAGATCATGTCCCTGATGAGCTCCATATTATTTTCCTTGACCGCTTCTTTCATCACTTCGTTCGACAACATGAGGTTGGACAATGGATTTCTAAGTTCGTGAGTTACAAATCCAATAATATCTTCCCTTTCTTTTTCCAATTCTTTAGCAACGGTAACATCATGAATCGTCAATAAAAGATCGCCTTTGTTGGATTTTAACAGGGGTGTGCAGGTAATTTCAAAAAGCCTTTTACCTCCATCAGGAATGTCCAACTCGGCTTCCGGATCGAAGAAACCGGTTTTTGTTTCAATCGAATTTTCTAACTGCTTGTAAAGCCTTTTATTGTTTTCTGATTGTTTCAAAAAACCTATGGCGTTGATATTGGAAGTGTCACCACCAACCTGTTGAAATAACGTACGGAAAGCCTCATTAACTTTTACGACATTCAAATTATTGTCCAAAACAATCACAGCATCTTTGATCGTTGAAAGAATACTTTCATTCAATGTATTTAAACTGGCGATCGCAATTGCCGCACTTTTCTGCTCATGAATGTTTTGAAAAACTTTTAAAATTGTCGATCCATTTTTCAGATGAACAAGAATAGATTCTCCTGAAACCCACGTTTTTGTTTGGTTCTTTGCTACCAGGTAATTATTATCACTCGACTGGCCGGTAAGTAACACATTTTGAATTTCCTTTTCTGGCAATCCTTTTTCCTGGTCTTCTTTGGTAAATAAGATGCTGACATTTTTGCCTTCCAAATCATTTTCTTCATAACCAAATTGATTGGTAAATGCCTGGCTGATTGCAGAAACGATTCCATTAGGTTGCATTAATAAAGCCGCATTCTGACGGGCATGTTTGAAGAGGGCATTTAAAAAATCAAAATCAGACAGGAATTGCTTTGAGGAGGTCATCTTCAAATTTAAGGCGGAATAATTAAAAGGAATTTAAATAAATAATAAAATGAGTTTTGGTACTGAAAAAGATTCCAACCTTCAAAGGTTCATAAGGTTTGCAACCTTTCCATAAAAAAAATTATGTTGCGCTCAGCTCTTCATAAGCTGCGGTCAGCGGCCTTTCAATTCCATCTCCTTGCCATTGCGGCGATCCTGGAATTTCTGTAGCTTTCAAAATTTCTTCTTTTGATTTTCCTGCTTTCATTTGATTCTCAACGTATTTTAACACATTGCCTAAATAATCATGAAAGGCAAGAAGCATTTCTTCTGAACCGGTGACATCATAATTATTTCCGGAATGACCACATATAAAAATGGTTTTGTTGTCATATTTTTTCATCGCCTGATCCAATACATCGATCCAGCTTTTGATACTTGCACCAGCACTTCTGTCAACAAAAGGATGGCGGCGATTGAAAACCAGGTCGCCTACATGAGCAATGTTTGCTTTCTCAAAATGAATGATGCTGTCGCCGTCGGTATGTGCCGCACCAAAATAATTTAAAGCTATTTTTTCATTGCCAATGTCTTCATTCCAGGAGCGGATAAAAGTCTGATTGGGATACAATTGTTTGTCCTCTGAATGGTTAGCAACGGCCACTCTTTTTTGATTTGCCAAGGAGTTGTCATGTGCAAGGACTCTTTTTAGCAGGTCTTTAAAATCAATATTGCCTGCGGTATGATCGCCATGATGATGCGTGTTGATCAGCAAACGGAAGGGCAGGTCTTTTCTTTTTTTCAACTCATCAATCAAATGCTGAGCGCTGTCAGGGAATTGTGCATCAACCACGGTAATTCCATCTTTAGAGTAATGAAACGCAATGGTGCCACCCTTTTCAGTGAAAATACCAATATCATCGGTGAGCATGGTTATTTTCCATTCATCTGCTGATATGGCTTTTAAGATTTTTTGTTTTCCCAAAGATAAGGCTCCAAGTGTGAACATTGAATTTTGTAGAAATTGGCGGCGTTGCATAAAAACGATTTTTTAAAAGGGAAGAAAAAAGGAAAATCAAGTTACGAATGTTTTTAAATCATCTGAATTTTTTCTAAAAAGAAATTCCTCCTGAATCATACCAGATTGTGGAAATGAAACAGAAGGAATTTGAAAAACGGTTTTAACTAATTAATGCGCTCTTCTTAAACTTTTATTGATGGCACCTTTTAGCTGGTTGCTGATCCTGTAATCAACCATTCCATTAAAACGCAATGGATGAATAGTAGCAGGAATAGACATGCGTAAAGATTTATTTGCAGCCATTCTTTCTGCAGGAGCAATACGTTTATAACTGCCTGAAGAAATATAGCTGAATATTTGGGAAAGATTATCATCCATAGGATTTCCCCAAGGCACATCAACATAATCAGCCGCAATTGAATTGGGAATTAAACCATCATAATATTCTCCCTTGTTGTTCGCATTTCTTGTTTCAAAATTGATTGCATAGAGATCAGCCAAGTCTTTTTCAGCGCCACCGTTTGGAAAATCAGTGATATGAAAAGTAAAGAATCCGACTGGTTTTCCATACGTTGTATCTCCTACCAGTTTTACATCCATGTATGGTTTCAGATTATTGATCGTTAACTCACTTGCTGAAGCAGTGTGAGAACTTCCGATAAAAAACACATGTTGTAATTGTAAACTTCCGCCGCCATTGAAAAGGACTTTATCCTGCAAACCGATTTCACTCTGCATTGCAGTCAGTTTATCATTGTACAAATAATGATACATCTCTTTTCCGGCCACAGTAGAAGGAGCGATCAGGCTGTCAAGATATTCTGTGGTTCCTACAGAGCCGCCACCATTATATCTAAGGTCAACGATGAGATCAGAAATTCCTGCCGATTCAAATTTGCCAAAAACCCTGTCGATTTCTGATTTTGTCAGAGTATTTCCCTGGTCATTGACTACAGCAGAAAAAGTATTGAACACAAAATAGCCCACTTTTTTACCGCTAACCGTATAAACAGAATCAAATAAGACCGGGTTAATATTATAGGCTGTTTTTGTCAGGCTGCTGGTTTGTGTAGAGCCATCTGGTTTTTTGAAAGTGAAAGAAACCGGTTTCGGATCGTAATAAACTTCCTGTATAACATTATTTACATTTGATCCGTTATTTCCATCATAGGTAACAGCGGCACCGTTGATTGCAGTAATTTGCCAGCCACGAGTAACGCCTACCTGGCCTGAAGGGGAATTTTTGTCAGCAAACAAAACATACAAAGAAGTATTTGCCGCGGTGCCGTCGCCGGCATATGTTACCTGCATGCCCAAATCTCCCGCAACACCTTGTTGAATTTCCCCCTGCACTTCTCCATGATCCAAAAAGCTGTATTTATCATAAGGCCTTCCAGTATTTGAATTGATTGCATAAGTTTTCATTTTTGAAAGCAGCACATCTGCGGAATCATAAGTTGAACTGAGCGGATCCAGCTTAGGAACTTGTGAATACCAATAATATGTTGGAAGATCATAAGTTGTATCACGGCCGCCATCTACAAAACTAACCTGCATAATATGATACATCAGGTATTTTAAAGAATCGGCATCGGATAATTGTTGATTCCCGGTTGGTTCACCCGCTCCTGAGTGATCTTTTTTACAGGAGGAGATTGAGAAGGCAAGAATCACAATAAAAATAGGTAGAATTAAATGTTTAGTGATTGTTTGTTTCATATATATAGTTTTCAACTTACAAAGTAATGAATTAATAAATCAATTGGCTGAATATTTACAAATTATTATCAACTTGTTGCAAAATCTTATCTAATATTTAAAATCGATTAAAAAACTATTGAAGTTGCCTGTTTATAAAACCTTTAAAGCAGGGATGAATCAATAAAATATGGTACAATCCTTCGCATCATGTAATTTTATCCTTCTCTGAAAATAGATTATGAAAGTATTTTGTTTTATTAGCCTGTTTGTTTTTTCATCGCTTCGCGTGTTTGCGCAAGATGATAGTTCATTCAAACGTCCGCCTGAAGCTTCGATTTTTTCCAATAATGATACGGTCACGAGAAATGATTATTTGCTTAGTATTGAAAAAGTTTTTCAAACCTTGAACAAAGCTTCCGTTTTGTCGCAACCCGTGCCCAGCATCTTAGGAATTACTGATCATTTGAATGAAGACGATTCGGCGATATTTATTATCAAACAAAGGTTGAATTCAAATGACAGGTCATTGAATATCCGCAACCTGCAAATGTTTTCTATTATTTTAAATCAGATCAATAAAGATTCAAGAAATTATGCGAAGCAACTTGAAGGCTACGACAGTATTTATAATGGAGTGAAAAACGATATCCTGGCACTTAAAAAAGACAGCCTTATCAGGATCATTTTAAAAGATCAATTATTGCGCGCTTCTTTTAAACCTGAACTTTTACAACTTCGTTCAAAATGGCAAAAGACCGACAGCCTTTTAAAATATGTAAGCCTGTTGATTGATAACACCCAAGCCCATACTTCCGGGAATCTGATTACAACTAATGAACTGGATTTACAGACTGAAAGCCTTATGGAATCTACCGGTTCAAGGGCTTTCAGTAAAGAGAGTAAATATTTATGGGAATTTAATAAAGCAGAAAGGCCCAATTATCTTCCCGGTGATTTTCAAAAATCAATGCAGGACGAAAGAAAAATTACTTACTATTATTTTTCCCATACCAATAATCAATTATTCCTTCTTTTGCTTTGCGGAGTGATCTTTTTTTTCTGGATCTTTTATAACTATAAAAGCCTTGAAAAATTGAATAAAAGGGATTCAATTGCTTCTTTTGATTTTCGTTATGTCAACCCCGTTCCCGTTTTTGCATCGCTTATTTTAATGCTGAATCTTGCGCCATTATTTGATCTTGATGCACCATTTATTTATATCGCAACCGTTGAGTTTTTGTTGATGATTACCCTGACTTATTGTTTTTGGAAACGTTTGCCCCACAAGGTTTTTTACATGTGGTTAATTTTTATTTTGCTCTTTTTATCGCAATCGGTTTTAAGATATTTGGGGTTGCCGGTTTATTTGAATCGCTGGCTATACTTTGTTTTAAACTGTCTTTCCGTATTGCTGGGACTTTACGTAGTGTCCGCTTTTCAAAAACAATATAAGCAGCACCGGTTTCTTGTATTAACCGCCGGCTTGTATGTGTTCTTTAATTTTCTGGCGATCGTAAGTAATCTTTTTGGCCGAATCACTTTGATGCAAATATTTGGATCAACCGGAACCTATGCGTTTATACAAACAGCAGGTTTGGTGGTTTTTGTGGAATCTGTAACGGAAGCCTTTATGCTTCAGATCCAAAGCAGCAGGATGAGAAAAGAATATTCGCCTGATTTTGACAAAAAAGAAATTGCGCGTGCCATCAGGCGAATTATTGTTTTTTGTTCATTCATTATTTGGCTGGTCGTCTTTGCAACCAATCTTAATATCTATAATGGCATTACCAATTTCGTTGGCAAGATACTTTCCAAACCGCGGGCTCTTGGCAGTTTTTCTTTCACTTATGCGGGCGTCATATTATTTGTCCTTATCATTTGGATCGCTAACTTTCTTCAAAAATATATCAGTTACTTTTTTGGAGATATCGGGGATGATGCGCTCTTTAACAGCAAGGGCCAGCGCTCTAAACTGATGATCATTAAACTGGTGCTTTTGGTTGCGGGATTTTTAATAGCGATAGCAGCTTCGGGACTTGCAATTGATAAAGTAACCGTGATACTTGGAGCCCTAAGCGTTGGTATTGGCCTGGGTTTGCAGAATATCGTGAACAATTTTGTTTCCGGAATTATTTTAATTTTTGACCGGACATTGCATATCGGCGACACGGTTGAGATTGGTGATAAAAAAGGCCGGGTAAAGCAAATTAGTATGCGCTCCAGCACATTGCTGACTCCTGAAGGCGCGGAAGTAATTATTCCAAACGGAAGCATTTTATCGAATAATTTTACAAACTGGAGTTTGAATGAAAACTACATCCGCGTTGATCTTACTTTTAATGTAGATAAGGTTTCAAAAGATATTCGAGATGCAATTTTAAACATTGTCAAATCTTCTCCTGATGTGGTTGCTGAAAAAGAACCCGAGATTCTCACCAATACAATTACTGCAACATCCACCCAATTGAAAATTTATTTTTGGTGTGAAGATGTAACAAAAAGGGAAATTGCGCGTAGCGAGGTGTACACGGAGATTTCGAAATATCTGCAGGAAAACGAGGTAAATATTATGTAAGAGTTGGAAAAAAATTATTATGACCAAATAAAAAATTTAAAATAAATGATGGAACAACTGACTCTTGGAATCGGCACCAGACTTCAACATCCGCACTATGGGCCGGGTGTTATAGTTGGAGTACGGCTGGCAACTTATCTCATTTCTTTTATTAGTTATGGCATCAAAGAGATTGATAAGAATGATGAAAAGCTGGAAGAAATTATTGCTGAAAACGTAACTATTGAATTAGAAACAGCCAGTGATGTGGAAAAATCTTTGTTGAAGATTTTAAGATTATGGAGCGACACGTCGGAGGTCGTTCCTCTTGGAGATCGCTGGAAAGGTGGAAAAATGTTGTTGCAACCGGCTGATCAATCTCAGAAGCCTAAAGAAATTCCTATTGAAATTTTCTTTCACAAAATAGTGATGTTGCGCGACAGGATCAGGGTGATGGAACAACAGATCAATGCAAACAAAAATTTAAGCGACGAAGATAAAGTGAACTTGCAACAATACATTACGCGCATTTATGGCACTCTTACTACCTTCAATGTGTTGTTTAAAAACAAAGAACAATGGTTTGTAGGAGAAAAGGGTAGTAGTGAATAATTGGTTAAGTATAAAAAACCGCCTCATTTTGAGACGGTTTTTATGAGCGAATAATTCTTTAAAAATTATAACCAAGTGATAGTCCAAGCGCCGGTAAGATTCCACTGAAAGCATCAGCACCATCGAAGAACCCGGAGTTGTCTTTAAATTTGTAGCTGGTGTATTGAATTCCTCCGTTTAGATCTAATACAAATCCGCTGCTCCATATCCATTGGTGACCAATTACTGCCTTTCCACTAAAGTTAGTAATGTTCGTTTTTTGATCATTACTTCCATCAAAAGAATCTTCTACTTTTGCAGTTCCAAATGCAAATGCAGCTCCTGGGGCAACATAAGTACCTTTTGGTGCAGAGCCTGTAAAATAAAGACGGTATTCCAAGCCCAAGCCATACGTCGTATATTTAAATCCGCCGGATTTAAGCATACCAAATGACGGTGCGATCAATACTGAAGTCTTTTCATTCAATGCTCTTTCATAACCAAGATTTGCTGAGCCAAACAATGCACCTAAAGGGTTAACTTTAACTACATTTGGTTGTACATCACTTTGTGCAAAAACCGAGGTTGAGATTAAAAAGATGGTAGCGAGAAATAAAACTTTTTTCATTTTGTTTAGTTTTGGTTTAAAAATTAATTTAAAAGGTTATTTTAAAGACAAGTTTAAAGCATTTTTTTTTAACATAAGCACCTTTTTGCCAGTTTTTTTCTAAATACGATTTTAAAAATCAAATAACATATGACACCTATCAATACAGCTTTATGTTCTTTCGGAATGAGTGGATTGGTTTTTCATTCGCCATTTCTTACAGTAAACCCCCATTTTAATTTTTGTGCAGTTTTGGAAAGAACAAAAAATATCGCTGCTGAAAAATATCCAAATGTAAAAACCTATCGAACGCTAAAAGACTTGCTGACAGATAATTTGGTAGAACTGATAATTGTAAACACGCCAAACTATACGCATTATGAATTTGCAAAAAAAGCTTTGAAAGCTGGAAAGCATGTAATCGTTGAAAAACCTTTTACGATTAATGTGAGGGAAGCAAAAGAATTAATTGATCTGGCAAAAAAAGAAAATAAAGTTTTATCAGTTTATCAAAACCGGCGCTATGACAGTGATTACAAGACCATCAAAAAAGTTTTAGATGAAGAACTTTTAGGAGAATTGGTTGAAGTGGAAATGCATTTTGACAGATTCCGCGAAGAATTAAGTCCTAAAAAGCATAAAGAAATTCCGGGGCCGGGAGCTGGCGTTTTGTATGATTTGGGCGCACATTTGATTGATCAGGCTTTGCAATTATTTGGAACCCCTGAAAAAATATTTGCTGATATCAGGATCATCAGGCCATTGTCAAAAGTGGATGATTATTTTGAACTATTGTTGTATTATCAAAAATTAAGAGTGCGTTTAAAAGCAAGTTATGTTGTTCGTGAAGCCTTGCCAGGGTATATTTTGCACGGATTGAAAGGCTCTTTTATCAAACCGAAAACAGATGTTCAGGAAACGATGTTGAAAGAAGGAGTTATTCCGGGAAAAGAAAATTGGGGCACAGAACCTGAGACAGAAAAAGGTTTTTTGCATACTGAAATAAACGGGGAGGTGGTTCGTAAATATATTCCTTCAGAGCAGGGAAATTATAATGATTATTATGACGGGATCTACGAAGCTATTCGTAATTATAAACCTTTACCCGTAACTCCGGAGGAAGGCGCTGAAGTGGTGAAAATAATTGTTGCTGCCTTTGAAAGTAGTAAGGTGCAGAGGGTGCTGGAGTTGTGATGTTGAGTTGAAAGTTCAATATTCAAGTCAGAGACGGTTGAAAGGTGTATCAAATTGGAAGAAAGCTTTTCTGAAAGGATTCTGGCAAGGTGATATTGGTGGATTATTAAATTATACAGGTAAAAAAACTCTTTACTGAGTAAATAAAAATCAAAAAGATATTTTTACATGGCCTGCAAAATTGTTGCATGCGGCAGGAAGCTGGATTCTGGGAAATGCAGATGTATGCGCCCTTCCTGCAAAACTGGAACATTGATTATGGGTTTGTAAGATTTGAGCGAAGGAAAAGTGCGGCTGCTTCACCAACAAAATGAATTGAATGAAAACCTATCTTTGAATCACAAAAGAAATGGAAAGATATCAACACCAGCCATTGGTGAAGCCAGCACTCAACGCCCATGCCCAACACCAACTGCGGTTAGAGACGATTGAAACACGAACAGGGATGAGTCACACGCAATTTAATCAGCTAACGAACAAATAATCAATTTTTTCATTTACATTCGTCAAACGGTTCAGGCAGACGGACCTTGAATTCCTCCCCTCACAAAGTCCTGTTCGTTTGAGCGTATTGCCAGGGACATTTTACACTACTCAAAACAATAATAAATGTAAAGAAAAAGATGAAAAAACTCATAATCTGTTTGATGTATTTTTCTTCCACTCTAAACTCCTACAGTCAAACATTACCAGATAGCACTAAAGCAGAATATTACGCTGCAAAAACTGATAAAGAAAAAGGTAAATGTCTGCTAATCTATTTCCGGCGACAGGCAAATAACGCCAAAACTAAGGGGGATATACTTTCATTAAAAAGCTGGTTCGAAAAACAACATGATGATGTTGGTACCAATTATACCATCCTTGGCCTTGCAAGTATTTTAGAAACAAATGGTGACTTACCGGGTTCCCTTAAGGTGTTGTTTTCGGTACTGCCAAAATTTGAGGAACGTAAAGACAGTTTTGGTATTTACCAAACATACAGCATAATCTCAGCGACTTATATGGCCGCTAAAGATTATGTGCAGGCCGCAAAATATTCAAAAATGGGAATTGCTTTTGCCGGTAACGATCAAAACTTGATATCAAGAATTTATAACGGCATCGCTTGTATATATGGTGAAGGGAAGATGCCTGATTCAGGGATGGCATATGCGGAAAAAGCAGTGAAAATGGATGGCGAGTTGAAAAATGATAAACAGCTTGCAATTTCCACCAGTACACTTGGCGAAAATTATATCGCCGCCGGGGAGTATGATGTTGCATTGCCTTTCTTAAAGCGAACTGCTGCCTTTTATAAACGCGATGGAGCAAGGGGGCCGTACCTGGATGCTTATCTTAAGAATGATTTTGCGGAGGTTTTTCTTGCCACAAAAATGTATGATAGTTCCAGGTATTATGCACGCCAGGCACTCCTGGTATCTGTTCCTTTTGATATAAAAGACCAAAGCATGCGTTCTTATGAATATTTATATAAAGGCTTTGAACAAACAAACCAGCAGGACAGCCTCAACAAATATTTCCGTTTAAGTATGATCATCAAAGATTCGTTGCTGAACCTTGAAAAGGTAAAAAGTATCGAGGCCCTTACTTTCCAGGAACAGTTGCGGCAACAGGAAGCAGATGCAGAAAAAGCCAGGGCAGGAGAAGAACGTCAGCAAAACATTCAATATGCATTGATGGCCCTGGGCATCATCAGTTTTGTGATTGTGTTCTTATTACTCAGCCGCCGCCATATCACCAACACAAAAGTTATCCGGTTCCTTGGTGTAGTAGCCTTGCTGGTGGTATTTGAGTTTTTGAATTTATTACTGCATCCTCCTTTAGAAAAAATTACACATCATTCACCTGTATTGATGTTGCTTGCATTGGTTTGTATTGCAGCATTATTAGTTCCGTTGCATCATAGGATAGAAAAATGGACAACAACAAAGTTGGTAGAGAAGAATAAAACGATACGGTTGGCAGCAGCGAAGAAAACAGTTGAGCAGTTAGAAAGGACAGAAAAGTTGTAACAGTAGAAGCAGGAAGGCACAGATGATATACAAAGTCTGAAATATAGTATCTATACTTTGCATATACTTTTCTCTTTTTTTTTACAATTAATTGTAAATTGATCCTTCAAATTTACTATTCCTTTTCAACGGCACACTTATGATAAAATTTAGACTCGCCTTGCTGTTGCTGATCAATGGCCTGGGTTTATCCGCATTTTGCCAGACTTATATTACCAATGTAACGATTGTGGATGTGGTAAATCAGAAACTGGTTCCTGCACAAACTGTGGTGATCAACAATGGGATCATCTCCAATGTGCAGCCTTCCCAAAAAATAAAAATCCCTTCCGGCGCTACGGTTATTGATGGCAAAGGAAAATACCTGATGCCTGGGTTGACGGATTCACACGTACATTTTTTTCAGAGCGGTGGTATCTATACAAGGCCTGATGCTATTGATCTTCGAAAATATTATCCCTATGAAAAGGAAATTGATTGGGTTCATAACAATATGGAAGATTTATTGCGGCGCTACGTAAAAGCCGGGATAACCTCTGTGATAGATGTAGGAAGCAATTATCATTTTTTGCAACAGAGGGATTCATTTGAAAATAAAACGTATGCTCCCCATATTTTTATGACAGGGCCGCTGCTCACTTCTTATGAGCCACCGGTTTTTAAGAATCTGAAAAATGAAGAACCTTTTATCCTGGTAAAAACAGCGGAAGATGGAATAAAAGGTGTTCAGGCGGAATTGCCGTATCATCCTGATTTTATAAAGATCTGGTATATCCTAAGCCGGAATAAAGACAGCATTGAAGCAAGTGCAAAAGAATTTGAACCTGTTGCTAAAGCAATTATTGATGAGGCGCACAAGCATCATCTGAAAGTGGCGGTGCATGCCACACAAAGAATTGCCGCGCAGCTTGCAGTGGAAAGTGGCTGCGATTACCTGGTGCATGGAATAGACAACGAAATCGTACCGGATGATTTTATCAAACTATTAAAATCAAAAAACGTGATTGATTGTCCAACGTTGATTGTGGAAGATGGTTATTTTAAAACTTTTGGACAAAACATGCATTATTCCGCTTATGATGTGGCTATTTCAAATCCTCAACAATTGGCATCCATACAAGACCTGGAGCATGTGGATACAACTCTCACAGGATTTTATAAAAAAAGATTTAACATGCCCGCAATCAAAAACATGTTGTCGCATCAGGATTCCATAAGAATGGTAAATCTTAAAAAAATGATTGATGGTGGCATTACGATTGTAGCAGGCACAGACGCAGGAAACATAGGAACGCAGCATGCTTCCTCATTATTTGATGAATTAAAAGCGATGAAGGAAAGTGGATTGAGCAACTGGCAAATCATTCAATCTGCTACGATCAATCCAACAAAAATATTGGATAAACAGAAAAGCCTCGGCAGTATTGCTGTTGGTAAAAAAGCAGACCTTGTTTTATTGAATGCCAACCCGGTTGAAGATCTGGATAACATTACGAATATAAATTTGGTTATCAATAAAGGAAAGGTGATTGATGTTGGGGAGATTGTGAAATAGAAGGAGTCTCATACGAAGAAAACGAAGAAAGGTTTGCGAAGGTTTTTTCTGTCATCCTTCGCGAACCTTTGTGCGATTTTGCATAATAATATTGAAATTAGTTTGGAGAATTGGAACAGTTATATATTTACTAACTGATACCGTGGTGTGATCCTTGGCGGCCAGAGTAAAAAAAACGCGGTTTCTCCTTAAGTTGAAAGTTACGGGTAAAGTTCAACTACTGGCACAAGTGGAATATTTCGAAACCAGCAACCTACGGTTTAAAAACATTCAGACTTCAATGGCAACTGCAAATTTTTCAAACAGCAGTCCACCGGGGGCGACCAACTCTATCACTACAGTAAACGGAAAGCAACAAATAGCCTCAGAGAATTTAAATTTCGGAGTAAGCGTAAGTTTGTAATTGCACCAGGAATTTATAGCTTCCTCATTGTCCGTGCCGGTTTTTATTGCCCCATACCTGGCATGTATCCCGGCAGGCAAAAACGAACCCCGTATGGAGTTCCGGATCTTCCTTAAAACACTCCCGTATAAGGTACAACGTTATTTCTCCGCCCAATAATCTACCACGCTTACATCATCGGCAATGGCAAGGGAAAGCGGAAAAAGGCTGGCATACAAAGGAATCTTTTTGTATAAATTTAAGTCGGCCCTGGAGGCAAATGTAGTAACATAGATATGCTTTACAACACCGCTATCGCGTGGAGAAACATTATCTCCCCATTCAAAATTTTTTACCACAGCGTTTTTTGAAAGCGTGCTATAAATCTTATCCAGTGCCTGTATGCTATCGGCGGCAGTACCATGTTTAAATGTAATGATGACAGTATGCCGGAAAAGTGAAGATGAATTTTGAGCCTTTGCTGTGTGTGCATAAAAAAAGAAGGCAACAGTAAGAACAGCGACAGTAAATATCTTTTTCATGTTTAAAAATTTGGAAGAGTAATCTACTGATAATTTTTTGAAATGCAGTTCCTGGTAGTCTGCACCTAAAAATAATTGCCTGAATCAGGATTTACAGGACGGATTATTGAACAGGATTGAATCCTGAAATCCTATAACCCTAAAAATCCTGATTCAGACAGAGTCGGATTGCGCGAAACCCTATCATTGAATCACAAAAGAAATGAAAAGGTTAGCCGTTGGTGAAGCCAGCAGTTCAAACCGATGCTCAACACCAACTGCGATGGAATCGATAATTTTAATTCTAAAAAAATCAATGGTATGAAATATTTGTGCCTGCTCATCTGTCTTGCTTTACGCAATTGCCTGAAAGCCCAATCAGCTGATGATTCTGTACGATCAGCAGTGAATCAATTATTCACTGCTATGAAAAATCTGCGCTGCTGGTTTCCAGTTTTGCTGACAGCGCAATTCTTCAAACCATCATAGACAAAAACGGGAAAGTTAAGGTTAAAACTGAAGTAATTGCTGATTTCGCGAGACAGCTCGTTGGAATGGAAAAAAATATTCTGGATGAAAGAATCCGGTTTGATGTGATAAGGATTGATGGAGCGTTGGCAATTGTCTGGGCTCTTTATCAATTTTATTATAAAGGCAAATTCAGCCACTGCGGCGCTGATTCTTTTCAGTTGGTCCGCATAAATGGAAAATGGAAAATTCAGTATCTGGTTGATACAAGAAGAAGCCGGGGCTGCCAGTAAACCAGGTGAGAATAAACCAGGAAGGTTTTCTGAAAGGTGCAAACCAAGAATGTTTTTTGGAAACTCTTATTATTTTTTATGGCTCTGAAATTAAACCTTTCTGGTTTTTTTCACATCGACCGTCAATACTGAAATCATTAATAGTTTAAAAGTTAACAAAAAAAATCTATTTTCACTTTTCCAATCATTGGATTAACTGAAATAATATGAGACGCAACAAAACAATTAAACTGCTTATTATTATCTTATTCTCAGCAAATAGACTCACTGCACAAAAGCTGATGAATAGTGCCGGCCTCTCCATCTCTGTTTTACAGGGCACGCTGCACCAGGGGGCGAGCCATGAAACTTTTGCTGTTGAACAAAATAATCTTACCTGGTTTCCGAGGTATAATTTGATTGAGGGTGAAAATTCTTCAGTCAGTATCGGCGCTCCGGTTGGCGCTGGAATCGGGCTTGTAACTAATACGATTGGAGGTGATGCAGGAATACTTTTTTCTTATGATATTCCTGCGGTAATTGACTATAATATTGGCTGCAAATCAACTATCAACAACGATCGGACATTTGGAGGATATTTTGGAGCAGGTTTCGGTTACAACAAGGTTATTATATCCGGCAGTAGCTATTCAGATTTTAATGGTGCATCATATGGGCCCCTAATCAGAGCTGGCTTTCGCTTTGGCTCCGACAATGAAAATTGGAATGGCCATGCTATTACAGCAGGCGTTTATTATAAAATGGGTCTTGAACATGATAAATTGCATACCATTGGATTTAATGTCTTAATCGACTTTTGATTTTTATGGTACATTAAATCAGAAAGGTTATTTGCACTGGCCCTATCGTTGAACCGTGCTTACAAGTGACCAAGTGTAGCGGGGCTTTGGAAACCTCCCGCCCTTGTTCCTGTAGAACCACTCAACCCCGGGAAGCTTTTTTTACACTTCGACAACGCCTTGGAAACAATTCAACAATATAACAATTCACCAATGTAACAATTCAACAATTCATGCCCGCATCATTCAACAGGAAGAGAAATCATAAACTCACTTCCTTCTCCTTCTTTACTCTCCACTTTTAATGTTCCTCCATGCGCCTTTATAATATCATAACTCAGGCTAAAACCCAGGCCGGTTCCTTCTCCTGTAGGTTTTGTGGTAAAAAATAGCTGGAAGATCTTGTCTGATATTTTTTGTGGAATGCCATTGCCGTTGTCTTTTACTATTATGTGAATTTTGTTATCACATTTCTCTGTACTAACAAAAACTGACATGCAATGTTTTTGCTGATCCTGCATTATGAAAACGTGGCCAGAAATTATGCCAGCCAAAATTCATTCTGCACAATGCAATATCATTTCCATATTGATCTTTTAATTGAGTTTTCTCAACATGCAAATGTCAATGAACCTTTCCCGCCTGCGCTTTTGAAGAAGTGGTAAACAAAATAAACGGTGCAAGGATAATTGTTCTCATAGCATTAATTAAATGATTAATGACAAGATAAATAAAAACTAATTATAGTTAATTGTTATGTTTATGTAAAAGCTTCATCGTAATAACCAGTCCTTTATTTTTAGTTTCATCATAATATCCGTTTGCTCATCATCGCCCAATTTAAAAATGTGTTTATCAAATTCAACGAAACCATTTTTGTGGTAAAAATTTATTGCTCTCAAATTTTTTTCCCAAACACCCAGCCAAACATAGTCGGCATTTATCTCTTTGGCAATTTGAATCGCTTTCTCATAAAGTAATTGTCCAACGCTTTTCCCATGAAATTCTTTTAAAACATAGACCCGTTCAATTTCGAGTGCTTTGTCATCTTTTAATTCTGTTTGTGACTGCCCAAAGTTTAGTTTCACATAACCGATCACATTGTTGTTAAGTGCGGCAAAATAGAACTCAGAATTTTGATTGTTGACCTCAACAGTTAATTTTTCTAAAGAAAGTTCTTCCTGCAAATATTTTTTCATATTCTCTTTGCTATTTACGGCTGAAAATGTTTCAGAAAAAGTTTGGCGCCCGATTTTTTGCAATTGATGAATGTCTTTTAGCGTTACTCTTTTTATGTTAATATTTTTCATTTTTTGTACAGATATTTTAAGACAGGATAAATCAAAATGCAAATCCTCGTGTCTGCTCTGGGAAACTTAAAACAACTTCAACTGGTTATCTTTTCTTTTTTCTTTAGGCTTTTTTGCTTCTCCAAAAACAGTCCTTCCGCCATACCTCCATGAATCATTTCTTTCCTTTTCGATGAGTGCATCGAAATTATTATTGGGAATAAAATTTTCTTCGGCCCGCGAGCCGACCTCATGCAATTTTTTTATGGCGGTGTTTTTATCATTGATGCCAAGCTTCGCTTTTTCTACTGCTTTTTCTAAAATGCCAATAGTCTCATCATACACTTTTGTAGGCACAGGAAAAGGATGTCCATCTTTGCCACCATGTGCAAAAGAAAATCTTGCCGGATCTTTAAACCGTGTCGGACTTCCATGAATTACTTCACTTACCAATGCAAGAGATTGAATCGTTCTTGGTCCGACGCCTTTCAATAAAAGCAATTCTTCAAAATCTTCCGGATGATTTTCATGAGCCAGCCAAAGGGTGGTTCCCAGTCGTTTTAGATTCACATCTTCTGCACGAAGATCGTGATGAGAAGGCATTTTTAAATATTGAAAGGTCTCTATTATTTTCTCTGGATTTTCTTCGCTTACTTTTAAAATTCCTTCTCTGGATGTTATAGCTTCGGCAGCAGTAAGATTTAAAATATTTCCCTGGTTAATGCCGCAGATGCCTGTGTGTGGCTCTTCTACGAATGAACGGATATTTTCAGAATGCCAATGATAACGGCGCGCTGTTCTATCCCCGGCTCTCATTCCCTGTTGAACAACAGTCCATTGGCCGGTGGTGCTCAAAATAAAATTATGGGTGTATAATTGGAAGCCATCCTGGATAGCGGTGTTGTCAACCTTTGCGGTGAGTTTACTGCATCTTACCATTTCATTTCCATCAAGTCCGGTGGCCTCTGCGATACGCAATAATTCATCAGGAGTTTGTTTGGAAAATTTTCCCTTGCCGCCGCAGATATAAATTCCGAACTCTTTAGATTGTGGATTGACGGCTCTTTTTAAAGCGCCCATCACAGATGTGGTGATACCCGAAGAATGCCAGTCCATTCCCATCACTGCGCCAAAACTTTGGAACCAAAAAGGATCGGAAAGGCGGCGAAGAATTTCTTCTTTTCCATATTCTGTGATGATAGATTCTGTGATCGCCAGTCCCAGCCGGGCCATTCTTTCTGCAAGCCATTTGGGCACAGAACCATAATGCAATGGAAGGTCTGCTGATCCTGATGGTTTCATTGGGTAAATTTACAAAATTGTCAGAAGGATATTCGTAAAGATTTGCATCGCCACATTCCTTTCTGAGCTTCTGCTTCGCCAGGAAGATTTCCATTGATGCTGTAATAAAGTAGTGACCAAAATTACTTTTGAAATGATAAGGAAAGTTTAAAATGGTATTATAGCTGCCTAATAATTTCTTCTTAAATGTTTACTTACCGATTACTGAATATGAAAAATACATGTGGCAGCATAATGCAAGATGTCTCGGCTGGACTTAAACATGGTTGCTATTTCAAAGTTGAGCAGGAAAAATAAAACATAAAAAATGCCCGAATAATTTGTTGAAAACTTTAAAACCCTTTGATTAATTTGGTTTTTAATGCTGATATGGGAATAGATAAGTGTTATGAGAATGCCTACTATACTTCCAACAAAAATATCTGATGGATAATGATATCCTAAATAAACTCTTGAAAAAAGTCCAATGCCAAATACATATAGAAAAGTCAGTAATCCTATTTTTTTTGAAATTAAAAATATTCCGGTTGCTAGAGCAGTATATAATACCGCATGGTCGCTCGGCATTGAATTGCTGGTATTCATCGAATCAGCAATATGTTGAAAAGGGTATAAATAACTTAATTTTGGGTCCAAAACCGGCCTGACTTGAAAAGGGAGGATTCTTGTAAGCAGTCTTCCGACTGCAATAGCGATAAGACATGAAATTAATGTATTGATAATTAATTTCCTTTTTTCAACCCTATCCTGATCGTGTTGAAACCAAAAGAATAGGAGAATACAAACCAAAACGCCGCTTGCTAAAAAATCATTATTGGAAACTAGATTCATGAAGTCATTAAGTGAGGGAGAATTAGCGGAAATCTGGTGTAATATATTAATAATAAAATGGGCAGAGCTACTCAAGTTTCAGGTTCGGTTTAAATTTTTATTTAAAATTTACTTCAAAAATGGTAAAAATTAAATGGTAAATAAAGAATTAGCAGTGATTTAGGTGGATAATGGAAAAGGCAAAATAACAAAAATATAATTAAGAACAAATATTTATGAATGAAGATTTTTGGGCCTCTTCAAAAAATTCTCTTTCAAACCTTGCCATTCATTTTTCAAAATACTATAATAAACGGTATTGCGTCTATAGCCATCATACATTAAAGTGTGGCTTCTTAAAATTCCTTCAATCTGCCCGCCTATCTTTTGAATTGCATTTCGGGAGGCAGTATTTCTTTCATCGGTTTTTAATTCTACACGCTCTGCGCGTAGTTCATCAAAAGCGAACTTCAATAATAAATATTTGCAATTACGATTTAAGCCCGTTTTCTGAAAGTCTTTCCCAAGCCATGTTGCACCAATTTCAACCCTGCTATCGTCATCAGAAATATTTAGGAAAGCTGTGCTGCCTGCGTAGGCATTTTCCTTTTTATCAAAAATGATAAAGTAATAGCGGCTTTTGTTGGCTCTTTCATTTAAGGCCTTTTGGAGATACGTTGAAAATAATTCTTCCGAATGAATTGGCGACGGGGAATATTGAAGTAAATCCTTCTCTTCAATGGCAATTTTTAATAAATGATTTTTGTCAGCAAGTTGGATTGGTCGTAAGATGGTTCTGTTGTTTTCAAGAACAATTTCTTTTTCAAATGGAAAATGCATCGTGTGTTTTAGTCTGATAATCTTTCCAATTTATACAAAAAATGTGAGAATGGTTTACTCCAAAAATAAAGCCTGTAAGATCTAAAAATGTTTTTTTGATCTTACAGGCAGTCTTTGTTACTTCGATTGTGGGTTATCCCATTCTATGTCCTCTGCCTCATCTTCATCTATATTATTTTCTTCCAGGTCTTCTTCCTCCAGAACGGGGGTGCCA
>Ga0068855_100003315_pt1 | contig 19698 bp, 14 predicted proteins | sample KBSCornC52_FD_66592 | JGI IMG/M metagenome (GOLD analysis project Ga0068855, IMG submission 66592) | Corn rhizosphere microbial communities from Kellogg Biological Station, Michigan, USA - KBS Corn C5-2 | ecosystem: Host-associated > Plants > Roots > Rhizosphere > Soil ...
CCACAGTCAAGCAAGGGCACTTCACGCGTGACGTGGCGGCGCAGGGCACGGTCGTCGCCGCTGTCAACCCTACCCTGTTCGCCGTGGCCGCCGGGACTGTCAGCTACAAGGTGCACGCCGGCGAAACGGTTGCAAAAGGCGCGGTGCTCGCAACCCTGGACAGCCCGGATCTCACAAATGAGTACCAGCGCGAGGAAGCGACTCTCGACAGCCTGAACGCCGCGCTCGCGCGGCAGGAAATCGAGATCCGCCGTCAGCTCCTGACGAGCCAGCAGCAGGCCGACCTGGCCCAGGTCGCCATCAAAGCCGCGGAACGGGAGCTCAAACGCGCCCAGTGGGCCTGGGATCAACACGCCATGAGCGAGCGGGACTACCAGCGCTCGATCGACGATGTGTCCACCGCGAAACTCAACTTTGAGCACGCCCGCGACACCACCAAACTCGAACGCGACAGCGTTGTGCTCGATCTGCGCACCAAACGGCTCGAGCGCGACCGGCAGGCGTTGGTCGTCGACGGTCTCAAACAGCGCGTCCAAGAGCTTGCCGTACGCTCACCCGTCGACGGAATGGTGGCCAACCTCGCCCAGCCCGAAAAGACACGCGTGGCCGAGAACACCCCGCTGCTGACCGTTGTCGACCTGACCGCCTTTGAGATCGAGTTCCACGTCGCCGAGAGCTATGCCGGTGATATCAAGCCGGGCATGGTCGCCGAGATCGACCTCGGGGGCCGCACGGCCGACGGCACGGTCACAGCCATTTCGCCCGAGGTCCGCCAGAGCGAGGTTGTCGGACGCGTGAAATTCAACTCGGCCGACCAGCGCGGGTTGCGTCAAAACGAGCGCGCTTCAGTGCGAATTCTCCTCGACGAGCGCGACGGCGTCGTGCAGTTCGAGCGTGGAGCACTCATCGACGAGTCCACGCGCGCGGTCTACGTCGTCCGGGGCAACCACGCCGTCCGAACGCCAGTTCAGCTGGGCGCCGCGTCCGTTGCCGACATCGAGGTCATTCGTGGCCTCGAGCCCGGCGACAATGTAATCATCTCCGACACCCGAGAGTTCAACGACACCCCCGACCTCCTCATCGGGAAATGACAAGGATCCCAACCATGCTCAAGATGCGCAACATCAGCAAGATCTATCGAACCGACCTGATCGAGACGCACGCGCTGCGCGACTTCTCCCTCGAGGTGACGGCTGGGGAGTTCGTCGCCGTCACTGGCCCATCGGGGTCGGGAAAAACCACTTTCCTCAACGTCGCCGGCCTGTTGGAAGTCTTCGACACCGGCACCTACGAGCTGGATGGAGCGGACGTCAGCCGCCTTTCCGATGACAAGCGCTCCAGGTTGCGCAACGAAAAGATCGGCTTTATTTTCCAGAGCTTCAACCTCATCCCCGATCTCAACATCTACGACAACGTCGATGTGCCCCTGCGCTACCGGCGCCTGAAAAATGCCGACCGCCACGAGCGCATTACGAGTGCGCTCGAGCTCGTGGGGCTCGGCTCGCGCACCAGGCACATGCCGTCCCAACTCTCGGGGGGTCAGCAGCAGCGTGTCGCCATCGCCCGTGCGATCGCCGGCGACCCGGCCTTCCTGTTGGCGGATGAGCCCACCGGAAATCTGGACTCTCTGATGGCCCGCCAGGTGATGGACCTGCTGGAGCAGATCAACGAGATGGGCACGACCATCGTCCTGGTCACCCACGATCCGGAGCTCGCCCGCCGGGCGCGGCGCAACGTGCACGTCGTCGACGGTCAGATATCAGACTTCAAAGCCTACGAGCCACGCGTGCCTGCCCCCGGCCAACAGACTGCCGCAGCGCGCGCCTGAGCCTCGAAACGGAGTTACTCCATGCTCGCCTACAACATGCGTCTTGCTGTGAAGAGCTTCAATCGGACTCCCGGACTCACGGCGCTGATGGTGGGAGCTATCGCGCTAGGTATCGCGGCGTGCGTCGTGACCATGACGGTCTATCACGCAATGTCCGGCAATCCGATCTGGTGGAAGAACGATCGCCTCTACGCGGTGACCTTGGACAACTGGGATCCGAATCGTCCCAGCGATCCCGCGCACCCGCAGCTGCCCCCATCGCAGGTCACCTACCGCGACGCAATGCACATCGCCGAATCCAACATCCCATTGCGGCATGTGGTCATGCACAGGGACAGCGGCGTCCTTACGGGCGGCGTCGGCCAAACTCAGCCGCAATCGGTCTCGACCCGACTCACCACGGCGGATTTCTTCGCCATGTTCGATGTCCCTTTTCTTTACGGCGGCGGTTGGAACGCCGCCGCTGATCGCGGACCCGACCCGGTGATCGTACTGAGCAAGCAGGAGAACGAGCGTTTCTTTGGCGGCCAGAACAGTGTGGGCAGCACCCTGCGCTGGAACGACAGGGAATTTCGAGTCATCGGCGTGCTCGATGACTGGGCCCCCCACCCGAAGTTCTATGACTTGACGGGCGGGCCGTTCGCCTCCTCCGAGGATGTCTATATCCCGTTCCATTGGACGGAGGTGCTCCAGCGTCCTCCCAAGGAGGGCAGCCACAACTGCTGGCGCATGGAGCCAGCCAACAGTTTTCAAGATTACCTCAACGCGGACTGTGTGTGGCTGCAAATGTGGGTCGAGCTGCCGGACGCCCGCAGTCGTGAGCGCATGCAAGCTTACCTCGACAATTATTGGGCCGAGCAACGCAAGACAGGCCGCTTCCAGAGACCGCGCAACAACCGTTTGACCAACGTGAGCCAATGGCTCGCGGATGAGGAAGTCGTTACGACCGACGACAACCTGCTCATCGGCGTCGCCTTTGCCTTTCTCCTCCTATGTTTGATCAACACCGTCGGACTGCTGCTGGCAAAGTATTTGAACGGCGCCCCGTTGACGGGCATCCGCCGTGCCCTTGGAGCGAGCCGCCGGCAGATCTTTGCCCAGCATCTCGTCGAGACTGCCATGTTGGCCGGAGCCGGTGCAGTGCTGGGTCTCGCCCTGGCCGCGCTCGGCCTGTGGGGCCTGCGGGCCTTGTATGCCGTGCAGGCGGAGTTCGGCGCATCCGGGTTGCAGCAACTCGCCCGATTTGACATCGCCAGTGTGGTCATCGCCATCAGTCTTGCCGTGATTGCCGCACTCGCCGCGGGCCTATACCCCGCTTGGCGTGTTGGACGCCTGCCGCCAGCCGTCTACCTCAAGAGCCAATAGGAACAGAGAGCCGCCATGTACCTCAACATCCGCCCGATCTTCTCAGCGCTGCTGCGCAATCGCACCGGCGCCGTGCTCGTCGCGCTGCAGATCGCACTGGCGCTCGCAGTGCTCGTGAACGCGACCTATATCGCGAAGCAGCGTATCGAGAGTATCAATCGCCCCACCGGCATCGACGAAACCAATCTGTTTGCCATCGATGTCGCGGGATTCACGCCACGTTACGACTATGAGTCGTCCGTAGCGGAGGACCTTGCCTATCTGCGAGGCTTGGATGGCATTGTAGCCGCCACTGCGACCTGCTGCGTGCCGGTGAGCGGCAGTGGCAACTCCGCGCCGTTCTTCCGAAAACCGGATCGCGCGAACTCGAGCGAGGTCAATGGCTTCCTCTACGACATGGACGAACAAGGCCTGGAGACCATGGGCGCGCACATCGTGGCGGGCCGCGGCTTTCGCAAGGATGAGATCATGCCGCCGATGACGCCTGAAAACATGGAGCGCCCTATACCCGGGATCGTTGTCACGCAGCTGACTGCGCGCCAGTTCTTTCCTGATAGTAACGCGCTCGGTAAAACGGTCTACGATCCCTTTGGCAGACCGACGACCATCATCGGTATCGCGAGCGATATGATGGGCACGTGGATCACGCGTGAGCCACGCGGAATCATCTGGATACCCGCGCGGCCGCTGATCTTTGGATTCCATTACCTCGTGCGCGCCAAACCGGGACAGCGGGACGCCTTGATGCGGATCACCGCCGAACATCTCGCCCAATCCAACGTGAACCGGGTGATCAAGTCAGTGCATTCGGTAGAAAGCTATGCGAAATCGCTGTTCTTGACCGAACGAGTCACCGCGATATTCCTGGTCATTGTCACTGCCCTGGTGCTGGCGGTCGCCGTGCTCGGGATTTTCGGGCTGGCCATATTCAACGTCAGCACCCGTACCAAGCAAATAGGAACGCGCCGCGCAGTCGGCGCTCGCAAGCGCGACATCATCCAGTACTTCCTGGTTGAGAATGGGCTCATCACGACCGTCGGGATTGTGGTGGGCTGCGCACTGGCACTCGGCGTCGGCTACTGGCTGTCGCTGCACTACCAGCTGCCGCGCCTCGATCTCTACTACCTCGTGGGGGGCATTGTCGGCCTGTGGGCTCTCGGCCAACTCGCTGCCTGGCAGCCGGCGCGCCGAGCCGCCACGGTACCTCCGTCGGTCGCGACGCGTACAGCGTAAAATAGAACCATGAGCAGCCCGGCCGCCAACGTTCTGCGCTCCAGCCTTGCAGGCCGGACCGTGCTTGTCGTCGATGATAGCGAGGCTGTGCGCACAGCGTTCGATGTGCTCTTATCAATCCACGGAGCGAGCGTTGTCGGCGCCGCCACACCCCCGGAAGGGCTGACCACATTGCAGAGACAGCCGGTGGACCTGGTGATCCAGGACATGAACTTTCGCCGCGAGGCGACCAGCGGCGAGGAAGGGATCTCCTTGTTCCGCGAGATCCGCCGCCGCTTTCCCGAGATACCGATCATCCTCCTGACCGCGTGGACCCATCTGGAAACTGCCGTGGAGCTCGTCAAAGCTGGGGCGGCCGACTACATTTCCAAGCCCTGGAACGATGATCGTCTGCTGACGACACTGCGCAACCTTCTAGACTTGAAAAGTGCTCGAGCCGAAGCGCAGAAACTCCGCGCCGAACAGAGTGCGGCCCGCGAAGCGCTCGCGGAGCAATTTGATCTCTGCTCGATCGTTTATGCCAGCCAGGCGATGCACACGTTGGTTGCCATGGCGACCCAGGTCGCCCATGCGGATGTCCCGGTACTCATTACCGGCCCGAACGGTGCCGGCAAGGAAGTCCTTGCGGACATCGTGCAAGCCAACTCCGCGGCACGGGGCAAGCCCTACCTGAAAGTCAACCTGGGAGCACTGCCGAACGATCTCATCGAGGCGGAACTGTTCGGCACCGAAGCGGGGGCGTTCACGGGAGCGCGAGCGCGCACCGGCCGGTTCGAAGCAGCAGACGGTGGAACTTTGTTCCTGGATGAGTTGGGCAACCTGTCCGGCAGTGGGCAAGCCAAGCTGTTGAGAGTACTGCAGACTGGCCAATTCGAGCGGCTCGGCTCCAACACCACACGCCATACACGGGTGCGGGTCATCGCCGCTACAAACGCCAACTTGCGCCAGGCCATCCGGGAAGGCCGCTTCCGCGAGGACCTCTTCTACCGCTTGAACGTCATTGAGCTCGAGGTGCCGGCGATCGTGGAGCGTCGCGACGACATCCTTCCGCTCGCACGACATTTCCTGGAGGCAGGGTTCGCGTTGACCCCCGAAGCGGAGCGCGCGCTCATTCAGTACACGTGGCCCGGCAACGTTCGGGAATTGCAGAATGTCATGCGGCGCGCCTGCCTGCTCTCGGCCGAGCGCCTCATTGGAATCTCTGCGCTGAGCCTGCCCGCAACCCCGACAACGAGTGCCGAGGAGCCAACGCTCGATCGGGCCGCGGTCGAACAGGCTTTGGCGCGCGCACAGGGAGTCGTTGCGCAAGCGGCTCGTGAGTTGGGTCTATCACGGCAAGCGCTCTATCGCCGGATGGAGAAGCTCGGTCTCGCCCGGCCGCAGTCTCCACCGCAAATGTCATGATGCGCTCGTCCCTGGTGGGACGTCTGGTCGTGGTCGCGGTGTCAATCGCCGCGCTCACGGCCTGTCTGGCGCTTTATCTCGCCGGGCGTTTGGTGAAATCTCCCATGCTTGCTGTCGCATTGGCCACTCTCATTGCGATGCCCATAGCCTGGTGCGCGGCAAGACTCGCCACGCAATCCTGGTCACAGGTGGTGCGCGCAGTGCGCGATGGTGTCCTCAGCCTTCGCGACCATGATTTTAGCATCAGCATCAGCCCGGTCCCCAGCGACGAGCTGCGCGAGCTCGTCACAGCCTACAACTCCCTCGGCGACCTGTTACGCCGTGAGCGCCTCGATCTCTATCAACGCGAGCTGTTGCTCGACACGGTGATCCAGACAACGCCGTTGGTGATGGTGCTGACGAACGCGGCCGGGCGTATCGTTTACAGCAACATCGCCGCACGACAGCTCTTCCATGGCGGACGCAAGCTCGAGGGCCTAGACTTTCCTTTACTACTGGAGAGCGCTCCCGCTCCATTGCGGGAAGCGTTGGGCGCCACCGGCGACACGTTGTTCACGATGGAGCTGGAAGGTGAGCCGCAGGTCTATCACCTCTCACAGCGCGGATTCCTCCTCAACGCGCAAGCACATCGCCTGGTGCTTCTCAAACAACTCACGCGTGAGCTGGCGGCCCAGGAAGTCGCGATCTGGAAAAAAGTCATTCGCGTGATCGCGCACGAGCTCAACAACTCGCTGGCGCCAGTCTCATCCCTGGTGCACTCCGGACGTCTCCTGGTGCGCCACCGACCCAACGAGCCCGATCAACTGGAGCGCGTCTTCGCTACGATCGGCGAGCGCACCGCGCACCTCACCGCGTTTATCGACGCCTATGCGCGTTTTGCCAAGCTCCCGCGGCCCCGGCCGCAACCCGTGAGCTGGGCGGAGTTTCTCGGACGCCTGGAGGGCTTGGCTCGTTTCAGGATCGAAGGATTGCTACCCCCGTCGCAGGGGAACCTGGATGCCACGCAAATGGAGCAGGTCCTGATCAACCTGCTGAAGAACGCCGCCGAATCCGGCTCCGCTCACGAGGACATTACCGTGAGCGTGCGTGAAGAGCGGGTCGGCTTTGAAATCGAAGTGGCGGATCGCGGCAGTGGGCTCAGCGAGAGCACGCTGCGCGACGCGTTGCTTCCCTTCTACTCCACCAAGGCCACAGGCACGGGACTCGGTCTCACGTTATGCCGCGAGATCATCGAAGCGCATGGCGGCCGCCTCAGCATTGCCAACCGGCCGGGCGGCGGAGCGTTGGTAACGGTGTGGATCCCTTAGGCCGACTGTGACGGCCTGCCGGACTTGCGCCGGCCTCCCGACCGCTTGCTCGAGCTGCCATTTTGCGCATGTCCGTTGCCGCGGCCCCGGATGCTGGAGCCCGGCGGATGCGCGCGCTCCTTGATGGAGAGATCATCCTTCGAGGCAACCGTGTCCAGGTTGAGATTTTGCAGATACTTGCGGAACTCCTTGCCGAGCGCGGGATGCGCGAGCGCATACTCCACCGTCGCCTGCAAGTAGCCGAGCTTATTGCCGCAGTCATAACGCTTACCGGCGAAGCGATGCGCGTACACCGCCTCCTCACCCATCAGTGCCGCGATGCCGTCCGTGAGTTGGATCTCCCCGCCAGCGCCCTGCCCGATTTTCTCGAGGTGCTCGAAGATGGAGGGCGCGAGAACATAACGTCCCACCACCGCGAGGTTGGAAGGCGCCACCGCCGGCTTTGGTTTCTCGACGATGTTGCGGACCCGGCTGGTCGCAGATTTGTCCGCCTCAACGGCGACGATACCGTACTTCTCGGTGTCCTGATGCGGCACGAGCTGGACGCCCAGCACACTTGCCTTCTTGGCGTCATAAACTTCAGCCATCTGCTGTAAACACGCCACATCGCTACGGATCAGGTCATCAGCGAGGTGCACGAAGAACGGCTCAGCGCCGACAGCGGGCTGCGCACACAGCACGGCATGTCCGAGTCCCAATGGCGCGGGTTGGCGTATGTAGATGCACGAGGCGTATGAGGGCAGCACACTGCGCAGCTGGTTCAGCAGGTCGCTTTTGCCTTGGGCCTCGAGCATGTGCTCGAGCTCCTGGTCGGAGTCGAAGTGATCCTCGATTGCCCGCTTGGAGGCGCCGGTGATGAACACCAGCCGGGTCGCTCCGGCGGCCAGAGCTTCTTCCACCGCATACTGAATCAAAGGTTTGTCGACAACGGGCAGCATCTCCTTGGGGCTCGCCTTCGTGGCGGGTAGGAAGCGCGTCCCCCTACCGGCGACGGGAAACACGGCGGTGCGAATTGCCGACTTCGGAATCGTCTTCATCAACCTTCTCCAAGGGGCGACGGATCTATGCCGCCAAGTTTACGGGCCTGAGCTGAGCAAGGTACATGCCAGACATGGAGTCTGGATGACCAATGATCACCGTGGTGCGGGCGCCCCCCAGCAACCGCTTCATCCCACACGCTCAGCCCATTTGAACACAGCTGGATGCATGCTGTCCCAGGAGCGGCATTTGGGGCAGCGCCAATACCAGCCGACACTATGCAAACCGCAATCGTCACACTGGTAGCGTCCGCCCGAGTCACCGATGCGCGTCAACAACGCCCCCAGAGAGGCAGCGTCCGCGGCCGTCTCCATATCGGCCCCCAACTCGCCTGTGAGTCCTGGCAGACGTCGGACATCCTGCGGCGGAAGGGCCGTAGCAAGCAACCACACCAGCTGCCGGGCGCTCACTCTGCCAGTTCGTTGTAACCTTTGCGCCAGCTCGCCCAGCATGTCAGCCTGCCCTGCCTGCTTGGCCAAGGTCAGCACACGTGGAATGATTTCCAGAGCCAATCCGGGCGAGGATTCCAGGGCCTTCAGATAGAGCAACAAGGCCCCCGCAGGGTCACCGGCGCTCTCAGTGATCCGAGCCGTGAGGATGTCTGCCCTGGGTAGATCGGCGTGATGGGTTAGTGCCTGCCGCAGCAGCGTACGCGCGCGCTCGGTGTCTCCTTGCACCAACGCTTGCTCGGCCAGCTCGCACAAGTAGTGAGCAGCAACACGACGCCGCTCGAGTTGTACCGGCGGAGGCAGCTCGTGAAAGATCTTCAGGGCGTTTGCCCAGTCTCCCTGCGCTTCGTAGATCCGCACCAGGTGATCAAGTGCGATTTTGCGATACTCGCGTGAGGCAGCAAGCTCCTCGAGGAGCCGCTCGGCGCGATCCATCAGGCCGGCGCTCAAGTAATCGAGTGCCAGGGCGAAGGCAGCCTTGTCGCGAAGTGCTGAGCCGCCCTGATCCCGTAAACGCGAGTGGATGGCGATCGCCCGGTCGACCTCGCCCCGGCGCCGGAACAGACTTCCCAATGCAAAGTGGATTTCCGCGGCGTCCCCGTCTGCCAGCGCCATGCGCGCGAAGATCTCGGCGGCATGATCGAACCGGTCGTTGATCAGGTGATCGAGTCCGACATAGTAGTCACGCGGCAACCGCACAGTTCGAGCCGCGCCCATGCGGCGGCCCAGGAACCAGGCAGCTACGCCGACCAGGATGAATGCCAGGGCGAGCAGGAGTGGAGGCAGCTCGAACACGTCTCCAACGATAGCACTGAATGCGAAGTAGCCGGCAAAAACCACGTTTTTTGCTCGGCGTGCCGCAGCCGGCGGTCGAACGTGAGCGAGTCGGTCGACTGCTGAAAGCGCTGGCCCATCATGGGCCGCAGCCTGCGCGGCCCGGCTACTTTCAGCCTAATCTCTGATAGGCCGGTCTGCCCCGTCGTTCACGCGCTCGCGTAAATCCTTGCCCGGCTTGAAATGCGGTACGTATTTCCCGGAGAGGGCGACGGCCTCGCCGGTTTTCGGATTGCGTCCCTGGCGCGGGGGACGGAAATGCAGCGAGAAGCTTCCGAAGCCCCGGATCTCGATGCGTTCCCCCTGCGAGAGCGCATCGCTCATGATTTCCAGAATCTGCTTCAGCGCCAGCTCCACGTCCTTCGCCGGCAGATGCTTTTGTTTAGCCGTGATGATCTCGATCAATTCCGATTTCGTCATGGTTGTCGTCATGGGTTTTCTTCCCGCGCCGCGCGCGGATAACGGGGCCCACCGAGTGGCGGGCCCCATCCAAGTGACAGCGCGCTGCGAGCGCGCTGGAAGACCAGACCGTGATCGAAACTCAAGAACGACCTCTTTGAGGCGGCCTGCGCAGGGGCGTTAGCCGCGATCGCCCGAGCCGATGTGCTCCTTCAACAGATCTCCCAGGCTCGTGCCACCGGAAGAGGTGCCCGAGTCGGAGCGATAGCTCTGTACGGCTTCCGCTTCTTCGTGAATTTCCTTGGCCTTGATCGACAGCGAGATGGTGCGCGATTTACGGTCGACACCGGTGAACTTCGCCTCGACCTCGTCACCCGCCTTGAGCACCGCGCGAGCATCCTCCACGCGATCCCGGCCGAGCTCCGAGGCCCGCAGCTGTCCTTCGATCCCATTGCCGAGGTCGATGACCGCGCCGCGCGCGTCCACTTCTTTCACCACACCCTTGACGATGGTGCCCTTGGGGTTTTCCGCGATGTAAGCGGAGAACGGGTCCTTCGCCAGCTGCTTGATGCCAAGTGAGATGCGCTCGCGCTCCGGATCGATCGACAGCACCATGGCCTCGATCTGCTGACTCTTGGAGTAGTTGCGCACCGCTTCCTCGCCCGGCATGTCCCAGGAGATGTCGGAGAGGTGCACCAGGCCGTCGATGTTACCCGGCAGGCCGATGAAGATACCGAAGTCGGTGATCGACTTGATCTGTCCGGACACCTTGTCGCCGCGGTTGTAGTTCTCGGCGAATTCCTTCCACGGATTGGCCTGGCACTGTTTCAGACCGAGCGAGATGCGCCGGCGCTCCTCGTCGACATCCAACACCATGACCTCGACTTCCTGACCCGTGTGGACCACCTTCGCCGGGTTGACGTTCTTGTTGGTCCAGTCCATCTCGGAGACGTGCACCAGACCCTCGACGCCATCCTCGATCTCGACGAACGCGCCATAGTCGGCAATGTTGGTCACCTTGCCGAACACGCGGGTGTGCGGCGGGTAACGCCGTGAAATGTTTTCCCACGGATCCGCGCCGAGTTGCTTCAACCCGAGGCTGACACGCGAGCGCTCGCGATCGAACTTGAGGATGCGCACATCGATTTCGTCGCCGACCTTGACGACCTCGGACGGATGCTTGACGCGCTTCCACGCCATATCCGTGATATGCAACAGACCGTCGATACCACCCAGGTCGACGAACGCACCGTAGTCGGTGAGGTTCTTGACCGAGCCACGCACCACTGCGCCTTCCTGCAGGTTTTCCATGAGCGCGCTGCGCTCGGCGGAGAACTCCTGCTCGACGACCGCGCGGCGCGAGACGACGACGTTATTGCGCTTCTGATCGAGCTTGATCACCTTGAACTCGAGCGGCTTGTTCTCGAGATAAGACGTGTCGCGCACCGGACGCACGTCGACGAGCGAGCCCGGCAGGAACGCGCGGACGTTCTCGATCTCGACGGTGAAGCCGCCCTTGACGCGGCCAGTGATGACGCCGGTGACGATCTCTGACTTGTTGAACGCATCTTCCAGGCGAGTCCAGGTGCGGGCGCGCTTGGCCTTCTCGCGGGACAGACGGGTCTCGCCCGTGCCATCCTCGACGGAGTCGAGCGCAACCTCGACACTGTCACCTGACTTGACTTCCAACTCCCCACGCTCGTTCTTGAATTGCTCGAGGGGGATGACGGCCTCGGACTTGAGGCCTACGTTGACGATGACGACATCGGGTGTCACATCGACCACGAGCCCGGTGAGGATCATTCCCGGGCGGATACGCTGATTGGCGAGACTTTGCTCGAAGAGCTCTGCGAAACTTTCTGTCATACCTTCACTCGCACTCCCGCTCGAAACGGGGCGTGCATGTACTGGACCCGTGCATTCCCTTGCAGCCCAGGCAAATTGATAACAGCATGCGCATCCGGCGCCTGCCAACCTCTACAATCGTTTTTCTGCTCAGCCTTCGCGCTCCGCTCGAGCGCAACCCTTCAGGCGTTCAGCGGCCAAAGACGGCCGGCACCCCATTCGAGGACACGGTTTACGACCGCCTCGATCGTCAGTCCGGTCGAGTCGATCACCCTGGCGTCGGCCGCCGGCTTCAGCGGGGCGACCGCTCGGGTCGAATCCCGCAGGTCTCGCTCGGTGATCTCGCGCGAAAGGGCGGCAAGGCTAACACCAGACCCCTTGTCTTTCAACTGCTTATAGCGGCGTTGGGCCCGCTCTGCGGGGCTGGCGGTGAGAAATATCTTGAGGTCGGCCTGGGGGAATACAACGGTGCCCATGTCGCGTCCATCGGCGACCAGGCCCGGGGGCTTGGCAAAGGCGCGCTGGCGCTCCAGCAGGGCCGTTCGGACAGCAGGCCAGGCAGCGACCCGGGAGGCCCCCTGCCCGGCCGTCTCAGAGCGGATCTCCCTCGTGACGTCCTGGCCATCCAGGGTCACGCGCTCCTCGTTTTCATCGTCCACGCCAAAAACGACGTCCATGGCTCTGGCCAACCGGGCGTGCGCCTCCGGCTCATCTGGGGAAATACCCGCCCGCGCGCCCGCCAGAGCGACGAGGCGGTAGAGCGCCCCGCTATCCAGGAGATGCCAGCCCAGGCGCTTGGCGACGGCGCGGCTGATCGTGCCTTTGCCGGAGCCACTGGGGCCGTCGATAGTGAGGATGAAGGCAGCGCCTGAAGGCGTGGACAGCGGTTGCGGCATGTTGCCCGTCAGCGTCGTTCAGGTCACCGTAATCTGCAAGCCTGCGGCGCGCGCCAGGTCCACGAAGCCCGGAAATGAGGTGGCCACATTGGCCACGTCCAGGATGTCGATCGCCGTGCGTGCCTTGAGGCCGGCCACCGCAAATGACATGGCGATCCGGTGATCCCCGTGGCTATCGACGGTGCCGCCGCCCAAGCGATCCGTGCCCCGGATCCACAGTCCGTCCGCCAGCAGTTGGTTCTCGACTCCCAAGGCGGTGAGCCCTTGGGCCATGGCGGCCAGCCGGTCACTCTCCTTCACCCGCAACTCGAGGGCACCGCGCACCAGGGTCTCACCTTCGGCGCAAGCGGCGGCGATGAAGAAGATTGGAAATTCATCGATTGAGAGCGGAACCAGGGACTCGGGTACCTTGATACCGCGTAGCCGGCTCTTGCGGACCTCGATGTCGGCAACGGGCTCATTATTGGGCTCGCTGTTGGGATTGCCCTCATTCCGGGCCCCGTGTGGATGCACCCGGATGTCGGCCCCCATCTGCTGCAGCATCTCGATGAGACCGGTCCGCGTGGGATTCACCCCCACATTGCGCAGCAGAAGGCCTTTCTCGGCGGCCAGGCACCCGGCGACGATGAAGAAAGCGGCGGAGGAGAAGTCGCCGGGTACCCGGACGTGGGTGCCCCGCAAGCTTTGGCCGCCTTCGATCGCTATCGTGGCGCCATCCCGAAGAACCTCGACTCCAAACGCGCCCAGCATCCGCTCGGTGTGATCGCGCGAAGGTGCCGGCTCGGTGACGTGGGTACGACCGAATGCCTGTAACCCGGCGAGCAGGATCGCTGATTTCACCTGCGCGCTGGCCACCGGCAGCGTGTAATCGATCGCCCGCAGACCCGAAGAGGCCTGGATTTCGACCGGCGGCTTGCCGTCGTGCGTCGTGATTTCCGCGCCCATCGAGCGCAGTGGCGTAGCCACTCGCTCCATCGGCCGTCGCATGAGGGACTCATCGCCAATGAGCGTTGAATCGAAGCGCTGCGGCGACAGAAGTCCCATGAACAACCGGATTGCCGTCCCGGCATTTCCCATATCCAGGGGAGCCGAGGCCGGCTTGAGACCATCGGATCCCACCCCGCGCACCAGGACGTGATCGTCCCGCGGGCGATCGATGCGTACGCCGAGCGCCTGCAGGGCTCGCAAGGTCGCCAGACAGTCCTCACCTGCCAGGAAACCCGTGATCTCGGTATCGCCCTCGGCGATCCCGCCGAACATCAAAGAGCGATGCGAAATGGACTTGTCACCCGGTACGGTGAGCTCGCCTTCAATCTTGCCCCCCGGGCTGACGTGGTAGCGGGGTGCCCCTGAATCAGAATTCGTCATGTCACTCACAATACAGCGCGCGGATACGAGCCCAGTACACGGAACAGAGACGTGCGCCGCTTCAGCTCCGCAAGCGCCTTCGCCACATGCGGCTCATCCGCGTGTCCTTCGAAGTCGATGAAAAAGACATAGTCCCACTTGCGCCGATGCGAGGGCCGCGATTCGATGCGACTCATGCTGATCCGGTACTTCGCCAGCGGCTCGAGCAATCGGTTGAGCGCACCCGGCGCATCGGTATGGCCCACGGACACCAGCAGCGTCGTACGATCCTCGCCGCTCGGGGTGAAGAGTTTACGCCCGAGGACCAGAAATCGCGTCGTGTTGTCACTACGATCTTCGATCTCCGCCGCCAGGACCTTCAAGCCATAGATCTCCGCCGCGGTCTGGCCGGCGATCGCCGCAGTTCCCTTCTCGTCTCGCGCCCGACGCGCGCCTTCCGCGTTACTCGAGACCGGCACCTGCTCGACATTGGGAAGATGCTCGTCGAGCCAGGCTCGGCATTGTGCGAGCGACTGTGGGTGCGAGCAGATGCGCAGGATGCGTCCAACCGAGCTCATCTGCCCCATGAGGTGATGATGGATGCGCAGCTCCACTTCGCCGCAGATCTTCAAGGACGAGAGCAGAAAGCGATCGAGCGTGTGGTTCACGGTGCCTTCGGTCGAATTCTCGATCGGCACCACGCCGAAATCCGCGTTGGCGGCTTCGACCTCGTGAAACACCTCGTCGATGGAGGACAACGGCAGCGCCCGGACAGAATGGCCGAAGTGAGTCAGGACCGCAGTCTGTGTGAAGGTGCCCTCGGGCCCCAGGAACGCCACTTTCAACGGCTCCTGCTGCGCGAGACATGCTGACATGATCTCGCGGAAGAGCCGCAGGACCTCCTCGTCCCGCAATGGTCCCGAGTTACGCTCCCGGGCCATACGCAGCACCTGAGCCTCGCGCTCGGGCCTGTAGAAGTCGACAGTCCGACCTTCGCGGGTCTTGGAAATACCTACCTGCTGCGCAAGACGCGCGCGGTCATTGATCAGCTGCTGGATCTTCTCGTCAATCGCATCGATCTGACCGCGAACCACCTCGAGGTCCAGCACAGGGGCTTGCGCCTGGGCAGGCTGTTTCACCGCTCGTGCCGCTACGGGCTTGGAGCGCCTCGGTGTTTTTGTCTTTCGGGCCATCGAATGATTTTGATTTGTTCAAACTGGCTCAGGTCCAGGCTCATCGCCGCTGCTGCCGGTGGTCTCGCCGGGAACTCCATTTTCCCCACCGGGGATCTCACTCTCGTTCGCCGCGCCATCGCCGGACTCGAGAGTCTCGATCCGCTCGATGCCGACCAGACGCTCACCGTCATCAAGACGCATGAGGCGAACGCCTTGCGTGTTACGCCCGAGGACCGAGATCTCCTCCACCGGCGTACGCACGAGCGTACCCGAGGAACTGATGAGCATGATTTCGTGCCCGGCGGTCACCTGCAAGGCAGCAACTGTAGTGCCGTTACGGTCCGATGTCTGCAAGGCAATCACGCCCTGCCCACCGCGCCCGTGCGAAGGAAAGTCATCGAGCGGGGTGAGCTTGCCATAGCCGGCGGCCGAAGCGGTGAGAACGTGGCCGTCCCCTACCACTATGAGCGCGATGAGCTCCTGCCCTTCTCCAAGCTTGATACCGCGGACGCCAGTAGCTTCGCGGCCCATAGGCCGGACTTCGTCCTCGTGGAAGCGAATGGCCTTCCCACCGCTGGAAACGAGGATGACCTCGCGCTGCCCATCGGTGATGGCAACACCAACCAGGCGGTCATTGTCTGCCAAGTCTACGGCGATGATGCCCGAGGAACGCGGCCGCGAAAACGCCGTCAACGGTGTTTTCTTCACCGTACCCTGGCTCGTCGCCATGAACACGAAGTGCTGCTCGTCATATTGCTTGACGGGCAACAGCGCGTTGATCTTCTCGCCCTCCTCCAACGGGAGGAGATTCACCATGGGCTTACCGCGGGAGTTACGCCCAGCCTGGGGCAAGGTGTAGACCTTCAGCCAATAGACCTTGCCGCGATTCGAGAAACACAACACGGTGTCATGGGTGTTGGCTACGAAGAGCTTCTCGATGAAGTCCTCGTCCTTGACGGTGGTAGCGGTCTTGCCACGCCCACCCCGGCGCTGGGTCTGATACTCCGTCAACGGTTGGGATTTGGCGTAGCCGGCGTGGGACAAGGTCACCACGACGTCCTGCGGCTCGATCAGATCCTCGGTGGTGAGATCCAGGTGATCGCGATTGATCTCGGTGCGGCGCGCATCGCCGTACTGGTCACGGATCTCGATGAGCTCCGAGCGGACCACCTCGGTCAGCCGCTCGGGACGGGCCAGAATGTCGTTCAGGTCGCGAATGCTCTCGAGCAGCCCTTTGTACTCCTCGATGATGCGATCCTGCTCCAGCCCGGTCAGGCGGTTCAGGCGCATGTCGAGGATGGCCTGGGCCTGGGCCTCGGACAGGTGATAGGTCGCTCCCGACAAACCAAACTCGGACGACAAACCCGCGGGCCTCGTCGAGATGGCACCGGCGCGTTCCAGCAGCTGCGGCACGATTCCGGAGCCCCACGCCCGCGCGAGCAATGCGACGCGTGCTTCCGCAGGCGACGGCGAAGCCTTGATGAGCGCGATGATTTCGTCGATGTTGGCCAGCGCGACCGCGAGGCCTTCCAGAATGTGGGCACGCTCGCGCGCTTTGCGCAGATCGTAGATAGTGCGCCGGGTGACAACCTCGCGCCGGTGCCGGATGAAGGCATCCAGCAGCTCCTTGAGCGACATCAACTTCGGCTGCCCGTCCTGCAGCGCGACCATGTTGATGCCGAACACCGTCTCCATCGGTGTCTGCGCGTAGAGGTTGTTGAGAACGATCTCGGTCACTTCACCGCGCTTGAGCTCGATGACGATGCGCATGCCGTCCTTGTCGGACTCATCGCGCAGGCCATCGCCGGCAATGCCATCGATGAGCTTCTCACGCACGAGTTGCGCAATCCGCTCGATCAGGCGCGCCTTGTTGACCTGGTAAGGCAGCTCCGTGACTATGATGGCCTGCCGGTCACCCTTGCCGACGTCCTCGATCTCGACTTTCGCGCGCACCGACAGCCGGCCCCGGCCGGTGCGGTACGCCGTAGCAATTTCCTGTGCGCCGTTGATGATGCCGCCGGTCGGAAAATCCGGACCCGGGACGTGCTGCATCAGGGCTGCCAAGGGCAGCGCGGGATCATCGAGCAGAGCCAGGCAGGCGTTGATGATCTCTGTCAGGTTGTGCGGCGGGATGTTGGTCGCCATGCCAACCGCGATGCCCGTCTGGCCGTTGACCAGCAGATTCGGGATGCGCGCCGGCAGTACCGAGGGCTCACTCTCGGTCTCATCGTAGTTCGGCACGAAATCGACCGTTTCCTTGTCGATATCGGCGAGCAGCTCATGCGCGATGCGCGACATGCGTACTTCGGTGTAACGCATGGCCGCGGGCATGTCGCCATCCACCGAGCCGAAATTGCCCTGGCCATCGATCAGCAGATAGCGCATCGAGAAAGGCTGCGCCATGCGCACCATCGTGTCGTACACCGCGCTGTCACCGTGCGGGTGGTACTTACCGATGACGTCGCCCACGATGCGGGCCGATTTTTTATAAGCCTTGTTCCAGTCATTGCCCAGCTCGCGCATGGCGTACAGGACGCGGCGATGGACGGGCTTCAAACCATCACGAGCGTCGGGCAAGGCGCGCCCGACAATCACGCTCATGGCGTAATCGAGGTAGGACTGCCGCATCTCGTCTTCGAGGCTGACGGGCAGTATTTCACGTGCGATATCTGTCATTAAGAACTGGCGGTCATTCAGTAAAACGCGGGGTGAGTCCACGCGAGTGGAAAGACGAATCTTAACACGCCGGGTGGGTCGCGTGCTTCGTTGCGCTCGTCGCGCGGTGCGTAGCGGGATATAATTTTTGCAGATGTCACCCAAAGAATCCGTCGATCTGGTGATCGAGCCCCATTGGGTGCTGCCGATCGCGCCCATCAACACCGCGCTGACCGATCACGCCATCGCGGTGTCGGCGGGGAAGATCGTCGCCATCGCGCCGACCGCACAGGTGAATGCCCGCTTCGAGCCCCACGAGCGGGTTGTTCGGCGCGACCATGTATTGCTGCCGGGGCTTGTCAACGCGCATACACGCGCTGCGACCACCCTTCTGCGCGGTCTGCCCGTGTATGGTCCGCGCCAGCGCTGGATGCGGGAAACAGTGCTCCCGGTCGCTCGCGGCTGTATGTGTCCGGGCTTTGTACGCGAGGGCACCCAGCTTGCAATGGCGGAAATGCTGCAGGCCGGCATCACCACGTTCGCCGATTTCTACTTGTTCCCCGAAGAGGCCGCACGCGCGGCATCCGCAGCCCGGATGCGCGCCGCTATCGGGCTCCCGGTAACGGACGGTCCAACGGTCTGGGCTGAGAGCGCAACAGGACACCTCGCCAAGGCGGAGCAACTGTGGGACGAGTACCACTCCCATCCGCAGGTTTCGCTCTATTTCGCACCTCATAACGCGTTTGGGGAGGACGACCAGACTTTGGCAAGAGTGCGGCGAGTCGCTGATGAGCTCGATGCGCGCGTGGCCATGTTTCTCGGGCCCGGAGAGGTTCACGAGAGTCAGACGCTCGGCCGCAGTCCCCTCGTCCGGCTCGAGGAGCTGGGTCTGCTTGGGCCCGGATTCACGGCCATTCACTTGGGCGGGCTCGACGAGGAGGCGCTCGAGATCGCGTCCCGGACGCGCATCGCCGTGGTCGCCTGTCAGCAGGCGCACTTGCGGCTCGGTGGTGCGTTATGTCCTATCGCAGCGCTCGAAGCGCGGGACGTCAGTGTCGGGCTGGGGACGGACAGTGCAGTGGCCGTTGGTGCGCTCGATCTGCTGGCTGAGGCGCGCACCACGGCGCTGCTGGATGGCTCGACTGTCGTAGGTGGTGGCGTCGGCGGAGAGGGTCTCCACAGTAGCGGTCTTGCCGCGGAGACTGCGTTGCGAATGGCTACCCTCGGCGGAGCTATGGCGCTCGGTATGGGCTCGATCATCGGCTCGATCGAGGCGGGCAAGGCGGCCGATCTGGTGTGTATCGACTTGTCCGGCCTGGCATGTCTGCCGCCACGGCGGCCGGCGGAAGCGGTTCTCTTCGGAGCCACGCGTCACCAGGTCAGCGATGTATGGACTTCGGGGCGCGCAGCGGTTCGTGAGGGCCGATTGCTGACGATGGACGAACAGGAGCTGCGAACTCTGGCGCGAAGCTGGGCCGAGCGGATCGCAAAAGGGTGAGATGCATGGGGTCAAAAGGGCGGCTCGCGAGAGGTGCCCTGGAGCGACGGTGTGCAAGCAATGCTTGCGCAACAGGATTCGACGCAGGCGTCAAACGGGCAGCTCGCGAGAAGTGCCCAGGGCGACGGTGAGCAAGCATGCTTGCGCAACAGGGTTCGACCCAGGCGTCAGACGGGCGGCTCGCGAGAAGTGCCCAGGGCGACGGTGAGCAAGCATGCTTGCGCAACAGGATTCGACGCAGGCGTCGAATGGCCGGCTCGCGAGAGGTGCCCCGGAGCGACGGCGAACAAGCAACGCTTGCGCAACAGGGTTCGACGCAGGCGTCGAATGGCCGGCTCGCGAGAGGTGCCCCCGAGCGACGGTGAGCAAGCAACGCTTGCGCAACAGGGTTCGACGCAGGCGTCGAACGGGCGGCTCGCGAGAGG
>Ga0068855_100003318_pt1 | contig 19690 bp, 12 predicted proteins | sample KBSCornC52_FD_66592 | JGI IMG/M metagenome (GOLD analysis project Ga0068855, IMG submission 66592) | Corn rhizosphere microbial communities from Kellogg Biological Station, Michigan, USA - KBS Corn C5-2 | ecosystem: Host-associated > Plants > Roots > Rhizosphere > Soil ...
GTACACGATTGTGATCGTGACCCACAACATGCAGCAAGCGGCACGTGTTGCCGAAAATACAGGATTCTTCCTCAACGGGAAGATGGTCGAGTTTGATTCCACCCACAAAATATTTACAAATCCGAAAGACAAACGGACCGAAGATTACATCACGGGAAGGTTTGGCTGATGGCATCGCGCATCAAGTTCCAGCAGAATCTCGATGATCTCAAGGAGCGCCTGCTCATCATGGCGGGTATGGCCGAGCAGGCCATTCAGCGTTCCATTGAGGCGTATCGTACGCGTGACCTGTCCATCTGCGAACTCGTCTTCCAGTCGGAGCCGCTGATTAATCGCCTGGAACGTGAGATCGATCAGATGGCTCTGGACTTGCTCGCAATGGAACAGCCGATGGCAATCGATCTGCGCTTTATCCTGTCGGTCATCCGTATCAATGCCGACCTCGAGCGCGTCGGAGATCAGGCAGTCAATATCGCCGTCCGTGTTCGTGAAATGGGCGCTTTCGCGAACACCGATCTTCCGGTTGACATTCCCAAGCTGGCCTCACTTTCGGCGGCGATGATTCGCAAAGCACTGCAGGCTTTCATCGAGGCCGACGCGGAACTCGCTCAAACAGTGCTCAAGCTAGACGACCAGGTCGATGAGATGAACGACGCCGCTTTCTATGCACTCAGCTCATTGATCAAAGAGAAGCCGGAGCTGACGCCGCAGAGCCTGAATGCGCTCATCATTGCCCGCAATTTGGAGCGTGTCGGCGACCACGCAACCAACATCGCTGAAGACGTGATCTTCTGGGTGCGCGGCAAGGATGTGCGCCACCACAGCGTCGCAGCGGTTTAGCTGGAGACGGCCTCCGGCTCCCACCATAAAAGGCGAGGCAGAGCGGGGAAGTAGAGTCCTACTCTGATCTGCCGCGCGCCTACCATCGGCCCGAGCACTTTTGCGTATCCTTCCAGCTGAGAGGCATAGAACTCCCGTTGCCGAGCAAGAAAGGCATCGAGCCCGACGCCGCCCGGTGCAGAGGTCTTGTAGTCGATAATCCAGAAGCAGTCCTCGCCCGCGACCCGGGGAGCAGGACCGGCGAAGAAGATCCGGTCCGCGCGCAAAGTGGCTACCTTTCCCCCTACTTCCGTGGACAGCGAGAACTCCGAAGCGGCGTTTGCGTGCGGTCCCACAACCCACATCCCGTCATCATCTGACAAAACCCTCACTATTATCTTCAGCGCTTCGCCGGCGAGTTGCTGCACGGTACGTTGCGGAAGTCCTTCGGCGCGGAGCAGCGCGGCAAATCGTGGCTGCCACCCTCGTACTTCGCTCAACAGATCGCCCATGGACGACCCCTCTGCAGCTCTTGATGCCAGCAGTTCCATCGCTCCGTGTACCAGATTTCCAAAGGCGCGCGCAGCATAGGAGCCCTCAGGCCGTTCGAACGGAACTGTCTCGGGGGAGGGCTCATCCAGCTGGTAAGGCAGACGATTGCGCCGCGCCTCCGCAAAGCGCTGTGCGGAATCGACGGACTCCGGCAGCCGCTTCAATCGAGAAGCGGGCCGGAGTGCCTGCGAGACCGTCGCGGACGCCGCAATCTGCAGCAGTCCGTCCTTCTCCGCGGTGCGGACCAGAGCAGGCAGGGCAGGCTGGTCGAAGTACCGGCGAGCTGCGGGCCAGGCGGCCTGCAGCAGACTACCGGGCTTGGGCTTGACCTCTCCCTTTGCACCTTCCACTGGCGACGCGAAAAGGTGCAGCTCCTCACGTGCGCGCGTGCATGCGACGTAATACAGCCGTTTGTGCTCAGCGATCTCGCGTTTCCGCTGCATGCCGTTCAGCCACGCGGTGAGAGAGTCTGCGTCATTGCCTTTCGCCGCGATGGGGGCAAGCATGACACTGGCCTTCGCCTCGTCATTGCCACGGTCTAGCGTCGTCCATGCGAGCAGCCGGCCACGCGTGCGGTCCGGCAGGCGTTCGAGCCCCGGAACCATCACCACATCCCACTCCAGACCTTTCGCCTTGTGAATCGTCAGCAACTCGACGTGCGGAGTCTCCGGCGCGAGCACTGCAGGTTCGGCATACAAGTCGCGAAGCCTTCCTTCCAGCGTTGTCAGATTCACGCTCTGTGAATCTCGCTCCAGCTCCGATAGCAGATCGAAGAAACGATCCGTGTTGACCAGCTCTTCCCGACTCAGCGAAACATCTCCCCCCAGAGTGCGCCATGTCTTCTCGACTAGCTGTGCCGTAGTTAGACGGCCTCTCTGAACTGCCGCAGTTGCCAGTACCTGCTGCAGTCCCGCAGCCCTCCGCTTCCCGTATTCCGAGAGCAGATTGCCGCGTTCCGCAAGCAAACGAGGAATGGACCTTTCTTTCCAGAGTGGTGCGTCTGCTCCTGTGAGCATGTGCAGATCGGCCAACGTCAATCCGCACCACGGCGCCCGTGCGATCGCGAGCCATGCAACCCGGTCTGCAGGATGCAGCAGTGCCCGGGTTAATCCGGTCAGATCCAGGATTTCCTGTCGCTCATTGAGCACTTCAATGTTGACAGCGCGATAGGAAATCCCAGCCTCCCGCAAAGCTGGAACAATCTCAGCCAGGTGACTGCGGCTCCGAACCAGCACGGCCACGCGCCAAGGCTCAGCGATGCGGCCACCCTGGCTCGTCAGAACCGTGCGCCGGCCTTCCGGCAGTGCAGTGTCAAACCATCGCTGGGCAATACGCACGATCTCCTGCGCATCGGTCCGACGCTGCTGTTGCTGCAGTTGAGCCAGGGTGGGTTCAGTTGTCTTGCTCGCATGCGGAATAACGCTTGCGTGCCACTCAATGCCCGCTGCGAAGCCAGTCTCCGGAAGCACCGGTTCCGCATCTGTATAGGGCAGCGGGTCGGAATACAAGGGGAAGATGGCGGAGAACTGCCTATTGAACTCGCATACGAGACGATGCTGGGAGCGAAAGTTCGAGCTCAGTTTCAGATGTGTCAACGGTAGATCGCCAAGGCGGCGCTGCCGGACGGACTGCAGAAAGCGTTCCACCCTGGCCTGCCGGAACAGGTAAATCGACTGCCGCGGATCGCCCACAAGGAACACTGTTTGCGAGCTCCCATCCCAGGATCGGGTCAGCACCTCCAGCAGTTGGTACTGACTGCTGGAGGTGTCCTGCATCTCGTCCACCAGCAGATGCTGCAGGTTGGAACCCGCAGCCTCCGCCAGGTCTTCCACACCAGAGCTCTGGGAGAGAGCATGACGCGCAAGCAGGCTCAGTTCGGCAAAGTCGCACTCATTGCGTTCCGCGAACACAATCTGCAACTCCACCATGGCGCGGCTGAGGACACGGAAGAGAGCCTTGGCAACGTGCCACTGGTCTGCGGGGTAGCGGGCTGGCGGCAGCACCCTCAATCCGCAAACCAAATCCAGCAGCTCATCGCGGTCATTCAGGTCTGAAAGCACTCGTTGCAGTCTGGCCTTCGTCCCGGGCTGCAGTTCAACACCGAAGGTGCGAGCACCAAGGCTCTTGCGCCACGTCTTCGCAGACGGCGTGACAAGTACGTGGACCAAAGCCTGCCAAAATTCCAGGTCCGCGCTGCACGACCGCGGACTGGAACTGCGACCGGTGCATGCGGCGATGCGCGCATCGATCTCTCCGACGCCGTTACTCGTCAGATCTGCCGCAAGTGCAACCACTTCTTCCAGCACATCTGGCGGAAAGTGCCGCTGCACTTCCTCGAGTTCTGCGCAAACAGCTTCATCCATCGCGGCCTCCAGACGGGGAAGCACGTGTGTGTCCAGGTACGCATCATTGAGTGCATGCCGCTGCTGGTCGGGTGCCATCCCCCAGATCAGCTCGCCCCATTGCTCGCGTAGCCCAAGCATATCGGCAATCAACTGCTCACAGTCCGCAAGGTATCCATCGCGATGCAGTAGAACCTCGTGGATGGCCGCGTGCAGTACGCGATCGCTGCTGCCCAATTGGAGCATTACCCGTCGAGCGGCCTCCTGGTACATGGGCTGCGCCCGCTCCGTGGGCGAAAGGCGGCCCCCGGACCCCGACAGCACCGGCAGCATGCGCGCAATCTCCGCCCACAGAGAATCGATCGTTCCAATGCGCAGGCGAGCGGGCTGATCCAGAAGAGACCAACCGAGTTGGCGATCCCGATCGAGAACGGCGAGGGCGAGCGTACGTGTCTCCCGCGCAAACTCTGCTTCTCCAGCCTCAGGCCCGTGCTCTGCAGCGTGCAGGTGCGCCAGAATGCGGTCGCGCATTTCGGCGGTCGCCTTCCGCGTAAATGTAATTGCCAATACCTGTTCAGGGGCCAGCACCTCTGGATCCGCCAGCAGCTTGAGGAACCGTTGAATCAGCAGGCCCGTCTTGCCGGAGCCGGCGGGCGCCTCCACAATGAACGATTTACGGATATCAAGCGCAGTCCGTCGCGTCTCAGTATCGGCGAGAGCCCGCTTCTGCAGATCCGGCAGTGAAGGAAACGGCAGAACGTCAGCCATAGTCCTCCTCCGGAGAGAGGTCCTCGACTTCTTCGGTCTCATCTGCGCTCAATGCGGCTACATCCAGCCGGCAGAGAAGCCGCTGCTGGCAGTACCTGCAGGTCTCGGGATAATTCTTGGGCCGTACCTCCGTCTTTCCGGCGTGGAAGTCCGATGCGAGTGCCGAAAGAACGCGGCGCCACTCCTCCACCTGCGCATTCAGATCGGCTGGTGCTTCGCGTACGGTTTTCGGAAGCACATTCTTCTTGGCCTGGTAGCCCCTGATTTCACGCTTGGTTCCAGGCCGTACACTTGCAAATGCGATGCCTGCCAGTTCTGAAGATCCAGCGACGACCGCATACAGCGGCAGCTGGGGAGCATCTGGCCTGTCGCCCACCCATTGTGCGGGCTTCGCCATCCCCGTCTTGTAATCGAGGATGAGATCCCCGGCTGGCTTGCCGTGCTCCAGCCAGGTGTCCACGCGATCGACCTTGACATGCAGACGCAGTGGCCCAATCCGAACGTCCGGGTACTCACTCTCAAGATCCTTTACTAGGAATTCCGACCGCTGCTGCGCCTCATAATCCAACCATGGCCGAAGCAGGTTCCGTAGCCGCTGACGCTCCGCCTCCATGTAAGCCTGCGGCCAGCCTGGGTCCTGTGCGCGCGTCTTCTCAGTCAAGGCTGTATCAATGCATTTATCAAGGACTTCGTTGCGGACAGCAATAGGATGAGATCGCAACTCGGCCTGGCTCGAAACGCCAGACCAGAAGAGCTGCAGCACTCGATGCACAATGCTGCCGCGCTCTCCAGCATCCAGGCCCAGTACCGCAGGGTCAACAGTGGAAGAGAACAGCCGCACCTCGGCAAAGGCTCGGAAGGCGCATGCCGCCTGTTTCTCCAGCACACTCGCTCCGCCCTGCAGCACAGCATCGGGTGGAGGAGGGATCTCCGGTTCACGCGCAAGGAGTTCCAAAGGTATTGCCTTGTCGCGTTCTGTAGACGGAAGGAAGGCTTCGGCCTCAACAGGTTCTAGATCCAGGACTGCAAGGGCGGGCGAGGGCCGCTGCGCTCCGGCGGAGGCTTCTCTTGCATAGCTGAAGATCACCTTAGGGGCACTCGCGGCAATCCGCCGAGTGATGTTGCGAGCCAGCTCAACATCCTGTGCTGGTGCGACGCCCGGCATATTCAGCGCGCGTTGTAGTTGCCAGGGCAACAGCGGGTTCGTTCCCCGCGTGGTGGACCACTCGGCATCGTTCGCGCGCAGAAACCAGATTGCATCGAATTGCGATCCGGCGGATTCGAGTGGCCCAACGATCTGTACCGGTGCGTGGCGCGACTCCGGTGCGAACAGCGTCTGGCTTGCGATCTGCTCTAGCGACGCCAGAGCCTGGCCAAACGGGACCAGCTGGTTGTCAAAGTCCAGCGTTGCCAACTCGTCGAGCGTGCTCTCCCACTTACGCCGGGTCTGGAACTCAAAGCTGTCCAGACCTTCCGGGGTCGCCCAGGCGGCCGCAGCCAGCATTCCGGCGACGGTCTCAGCCCAGGCGTTGTGCGTGTTCAGCAGGGGCAGCTCCGGCGCGCCAAACGCAACCCGCAGGGTCGCAAGATGGCGCATCAACCCAGCGATGCTGGGCGCGCCTTTCCATCGAGCGCCCAGCCTTGCCACGGCACTCAGGGTCAGCCGAGGCACCAGTGTCTGCTGGCGGCGCACGTAGGCGTCGAATTCCGCGCGGGCAATCCGCTCCTCAGAGCCGCCCACCGCGAAGTAAGGTGAGAGCAGCAGGGAGGAGATGCGGTCCAGCGGTATCGGACCCTGCGACCAGCGCAGCACATCGAGCGCGGTAGCAATCATGGCGCTGCGCGTCAGTGGCTGGCCGAGCGAGAATTCAAACGGGCTTGCGGCCGCAGGGGATCCGATCTCATTCAGTTCGGGAGCGAGCACTTGGCGGAACACCCGGTCGATCTCGGACCGCAGCGGTTCGATGGAGGGTACCACCACGGCAATCCGCAGGCCGGAATCCTGCACCAGCGCAGCTCGTGCCCAGTGGGCGCACGCCAGGAGCTCCTCTTTCTCACTCTTCGTTGCGGCCATCCTGGGTCCACTGGCAGGCGGCTCCATGGTCACTGATGTTAGGTCTGCACCCGCCTCTGCAATCGCGGCGAGCAACGCCTGCTGTGCGGGCGACTGACTGTCAAACCCGACCAGCAAGAGGCCTGCGGAAAGGGTGACATGGTTTCGGCCCACTGCTGCGGCGAGCCGCTCCGGCAACTGCGCACCCGTGAGATACTGGCCGCGCTTCAGGCGCCGCTCGAAGTCGTACGTCCAACGAGCGAAGACCCGGGTGTCCGAATTGCCCGGGTAGCGCCCGAGATGGCTGCGGCCGCGGAATGCGTGGAGCAGCGCCCATGCCTCCGCTGCGGCATCGGCGAGCGCATCCAGGGGACGCAGGCTGCTGGTTGCAACATCCGAGCTGATAACGCTGAGCCACAAGGCGTGCTCCTGCGATCCATTCAGCAGAAGATCCGCCGTCCGCCCCGCGAGCAGCATCTGGTGGTGCAGGGATGTCAGCCAGGATTCCCACGCGAGGATCGCAGGCGGCTCCCAACTGGTGCGAGCTTGTGCGCGCTGCTGCAGGCCGAAGGCGCGCCGCAGAGTCCGCGCCGCACGTTGGTTCGAAGTGATGACCGTCCATCCGCGGGCGAGGACCTCAACAACCTGCAGGGGCTGCGCAGAGGACTCAGGCATATCTGCCTTTTATACGCGTTGCTTCATCGGAAAACAGGTCAACGCCGACGCTGCGACTAAGCCATTGGGGTTCCGGCGGCTTTGTAAATTGACTCCATGACCAGCAGGTCTTTCAGGCCCTCTTCGCCGGGAGTGTTGGGCGTGGTGTTCGTCCGGACGCAGTGGGCGAAATGCTCCCCTTCCAGGCGGAACTGATAGACATCGTCTCCCTGCGGACTGGAGGCGTCTACACGCTGCCGTCCGCTGAGACTGGTCAGGTGAACTCCACCGTAGTTATATGCGGGGCTGATCTGCAGCGAGCCGCGGTCGCCGTGAATGCGAATGAACCCCGGCATGTCCGCTCCGTAAGAAGAGGCGAAGGTACCGACGACGCCGGAAGGGAACTTCACGCTGAAGTCAAGCGTCTGCTCCATCTCGGCAAACCGGCCACTGGTGTGGTCCTTTGTGGATGGAATTGCAGTGAACGATATCGGCTCCTCACCGACGAACCAGCGAGCCTCATTCAGCGGGTAAATGCCGACATCCATCAGCGAGCCGCCGCCAGCGTACTTTCTCGTCAGCCGCCACTGGTTGGGGCCAGCGTTGAAGCCGAAGCTGCCTTCAAACGCCTGCAGTTCGCCGATCGCGCCGGAGCGGACAAGCTCCAGGGCCTGCTGGTGGATGGGATCGTAGTGCACACGATAACCGATCATCAGCTTCACGTTCGCGCGCTTGCAGGCGTCAATCATCTTTCTGCACTCCGCCGAGGAAATCGCCATGGGCTTTTCGCACAGCACGTGCTTGCCGGCTTCGGCAGCGCGAACGGTGTAGTCGCAGTGCATGCTGTTGGGGAGCCCGATGTAAACAGCGTCGATGTCCTTGTTGTCGCGGATATGTTCGAAGGTGTCGTATGTGTAGACCGACGAGTCGGGGACGTTGTACTTCTGGCCGATTTGCTTGCCTTTGGTGTCCGGGTGACCGGTGACCAGGCCCGTGATCTTGATGATTTGCGAGGGCGCGGCAGCGCGCATGAAAATCCCGGAGATGGTTCCGAGGCCTACGGGGGCGAATCCGAACGGCCGCTGGTCCGAACCGGTCGCAGGGGCCGCAGCTGCCTGGGCAAACGAGCTTACGCGGGATGCGGCGAGCGCAGTGGCGGTGAGGCCGACAAATTTGCGACGAGAGATTTCTGTCATGCAAGAAAGCTTAAGCCGAGTGGCGGGGTTCTGTCGAGTTGGTTGACTCATCCGGGTACCCCACCTGGTAAACGCCAATTTTTGAGTAACTTGCGCGTAAATATAAGATTTGTAAGATGTTGCGGCTAAATATAAGGTTCTAAACCAGTTGGTAGTTGGTTCCGCCACAAGAAAAGGCCCGGCAAATTTGCCGAGCCTTCTATCTAAATCCTTAACTTAAGGATAACAGATGGGGCATAACTCGTGTCACATCTAAATTCATCTTTATTGCGAGTGGAATGAGGTAGTTGCGAATTTCGGGACTTGACACGCACACCCCGAGCCGTCGTTGCTGCTGGAATGCAAACGGCGCGGGTTGCGTCCGTGCGATCTCGCTCCAAGAATAGGCCGCCCGGTCGCGATTCAGACAAAACACCAGAGAACCTGCACTAAGGATTAGCGGTCACGGTAAGGCCACGGATCGCGTCTTCGCGGGCTTTGCGCAGGCACGCGACGACATCATCGTCCGGGTAGAACTCCATGGCGATTCTGCCTTTGTAGTTCAGCTCACCCAGGCGGCGGTAGATATTCGCGTAGTCGATCTCGCCGGTGCCCGGCTTATGCCTTCCGGGGACATCGGCTATATGGACCAAACCGACCTGCGCGATATTGGCGCCCAGCTTCTCGATCAAATTCCCGTATTGTCGTTGCTCATGGTAGAAGTCGTAGAGCACCTTAACGGCTGGACTGTTCACGGCGTTAACGATTGCGAATGCCTCGGTGACGCCGTCCAGATACATGGTCGGATTCTCGACGTGATCGATCGGCTCAATCAGCCCGACGATGCCGCTTCCGGCTAGTACCGGAGCTGCCTGCTTCAGCGTCTCGATGGACGCGCGGTGCTGTTCGTCCGCGCTAATGCCCGGAAGCCGCTTGCCGGACATGAGGATGATCTGCGGACAACCCAGCTCTTTCGCTGCCGGCACCAGGCCCCTCAGCTCGGTAACGTAGTCCGACCCGCCGTTGGGGTCTGCAAATCCCCGCACCATCCCTGTCATCGCATCGATGGTGATGCCCAGTGCTTTGACGCGCGCAAGAATGCGCTGCCTCTCCTCTGGACCCCATCGCTTGTACTCGTCCACAAGTTCCACAAAACGGTATCCCGCCGCAGCGACGCGGTCCAGATTCTGTTCGAAGCTGCCGAACTTCCTCAGGGTCCACATCATCACGGAGATGTCGTTGACCGGATGCCCTTCGAGAGCATGCAAGCGACTGGTTTTCCCGCCGTACGCAAGGGCTGAGGCGGCGAACAATTTGGCGGCCACTCTGCGAGTCAACATGCACAAGCCTCCATCGACCGCGCCTTCTAAAACAACTCTTCGAAGACGGAGTGCTACTCTTCGTCCGACGCCCTCAGAGCCATGCTACTGGCGGCCAACGCATCTGAGCGTATCACCGAAAGTCCAGCAACGCCTTTTAAGTGGCTAGATTGGGGCTTGACCGTCGACGATCTGCATTCCAGGAGGAGGCGTAAAGGTGAAGTCGGATGCCGGTATCGGGGCGTTCTCCTCGATGTTTGTGAAGGTGAAGCTGGTAGTGGCGCCGTCTGCTTCCTCAATGCTGAGCGATTGAATGATTCCCTCGGGGTTGACCGTGAGGGTGAGCTGGCGAACGCGGTCGGCCATGCCTTTGGGCGCGCCCTGGATGCGGAAGTTTGACCCGTCAGGAGAGACGGTGAGGTGATCGAGTTCCTTTTGCAACTGTGTGTGCCCGAGCAAAAAGCGGAGCGGGGACCGAAGGTCGTCGATTTGTTTGGCGGGGGTGCGCGTGACCTGCGACTGACCCGGGGTGTAGAACCAGCCAAATTTGCCGTCGAGCACGTACACCTTGCCTGGTGGGTTGTCATAGGCCCAGCGCATGAGGCCGGGTTTGCGCAGGGTGAGGGTGCCGGTCTCGGTGCGGTCCAGGCCCATGCCGGTGTAGTGCTCGGAGTAACGGGCGCGCAGAGTATGGAGATGATTGTAGTGATCGTCAACGCGGTGGATGAGGTCGGCTGGTGCCTGCGCGGGTGCCACGAAGGGCAGGAGGAGGCAGAGAGCTGCGAGGCGCGTGAGGCGCTTGAGAACCATCGGATTCCTTCAGTTGCGACTCTAGGGCCGCGTCGTTTTCACCCGGAGAGTTCAGGTGCGTATCGAGTCGGGGAAGGTAAGGGAAGCTGGCGGAGAGGGAGGGATTCGAACCCCCGGTACCCTTACGGGTACGTCTGATTTCGAGTCAGGTGCATTAAACCGGGCTCTGCCACCTCTCCGCTGCATGGCCGAATCGTTCCTTTGAACGTTTGGATTCTGCTCCGGCTACTGATAGTTTACCGGCGAATGCGTGACGGGTGCAATCGCTTGGCCAATACGATATCTGGCGTCGACGGGGTGGACGGAACCGGCCAGTTTTGGCCTCGGCAGAAGCAAAAGCCGGAGACCGATTGAAGCCCGAGGGCTTCAATCGATCTCCGGCGTTGAGTACTGCGGCAGTGCAGGTTATTTGCGGCGACTAGAACTGGTACTTGCCCGCGAGTTGCAGTTGACGCATAGATCCTGCGCCCACCTGGCCGAAAGTATTGGAGCTGAAGTTGATGTTCGGGGTACCCCAGTTTGGATGGTTCAGCGCATTGAACGCTTCAAACCGGATATCCAGGTGATGATGCTCGCTGTAGGGCATCACGAAGGACTTGTGCAGCGAGGCATCGAGATTGGTGTAGCCGGGGCCATGGAAGCTGCCACGGGTTGCGTTGCCGAACACGCCTCCAATGTTCACCGGACCGTTTTTCGAGGTGTTTACCACAACGCCGGGTTGCGCATACGCCGCTTTATTAGCACAGAGGTCGACTGTCATGGTGTTGCAAGCCAGGTAAGGACTGATCCCGGTCAGATCGGGCCTGTCGAAGTTGCCGAACGGGCCGCCGAGGCCGGCGTTATCTCGCCCGTATTCCGGGGTGGCGATCTGGCCAGTCTGATGGGTGAAGGTCCCGCCAATCTGCCAGCCGCCGATCATCATGTTCACGAACTTGTTGTTGAGCGGCACCAGTTTGTCGCGTCCGATGGGCAGTTCATAGAGCCCGGAGACCACCACGCGGTTGCGCACGTCGAACGCCGACGGGCCGTACTCGCAGGGAATGCAGTAGCTGTTCTGCGGATACAGCAGGTCGTTGCCCTGATTGCGGATTCCGCTGGTATCGTCCAGCGATTTCGAGTAAGTGTATGAGGCGGTCAGGCTAGCGCCCTTGCTGAAGCGGCGATTGACCTTAACCGTACCTGCGTTGTAATTTCCAGTGCCCTCGTCATGCACATACTGGAGGCCACCGGTCATGTTCTGGAAGGGCTCGCGGGAGGCAGCCGAAGTTGTCGTTGCGCCGGTCGATGTGACCGTATATCCCAGCGGACTCCCCAGATAGCCGAACGGAGTTGCCTGGTTCGCATTGAGGAAGCCGTATAGGTGACGGCTCACCGCTCCCTGGTACCCTGCCTCAAATGACCAGTTCCTGCCTACTTGCTGCTGCAAATTGAGCAGGAATTGCTCGGTATAGCTGGTGTGATGGGTGGACGCGTTGGCAAAGGCAACGGTGTTGGCGCCGAGGTTGGAGATGTTGTTTCCAGTAGCTCCAGGGGTCGCATTGGCCCACGTGAGGTTGGAAGGCGCTCCGGCCGTGATCGAGTTCTGGTTCGTGACTGTCACGCGACCAGCAATGTTGCGTGCCATGTCAAAGTAGGCGTTGCCGATATCCTGGGTATAGAAAATTCCGTATCCAGTGCGTATGACTGTGCGAGCGGTCGGCGAGTACGAGATACCGAAGCGCGGAGCAAAGTCAGTGTAGTGAGTCTTCATGAGCGGTCCGTTTGGCACCACTCCGTTGCTGCAGACCACCGTGCTGGCCGTCCACCGGACTGCAATCCCCTGGTAGACACCGGAAGGAGAACAGCTCCCCTGACGGGCATAGTAGGGATACTGGCTGGACGTATAGGTCTTGCTCGTGTCGCCCAGCTTCGGGAAGTTTGGAACGAGCACATTGAAGTTGTTGCCGTAGCTGTCATTCCAAGGAGGAGTCAGCTCGTAGCGTAGGCCTGCCGAGATCGTCACCTTGGGAGTGATCTTGTACGTGTCGTCAACGTAAGCAGCTTCGACGTTCCGCCTGTAGTCGGCATTCGCGACAGCTACGGCAACTGTAGATTGCCGAAGATTGCCGAGCAGAAAGTCTGCCAGGGAATCGCCGCCCGTCAACGAGTTGCCAGAAGCGAGTGATGTAGTCAACGGTTGACTATTGAACTGCCCGCGCGAGAACTGGTTGCCCAATTGGTTAAAGGTCTGCCGATTGTACTCGAAGCCGAGCCGCAGCGAATGCTTTCCCTTTACCCAGGTCACGTTATCCACAATCTGCCACGTCGGGTCCTTGATGACGTACGGTCCATCGCCACCAAGATCTCCGATGCTGCTCCAGATGCTCGGCGTGCTGCCGGTTCCCACGCCTATGGTACCCAACGAAGCGTTGCCGAAGCTCATGTCCGGGATACCCCATGTGGAGGGATCTCCGCCGGAGAGTCCAGGTATCCCAAGCTTGTCAACTACGTCGTTGGTAAACGCCGACAGCAGCCCTTGAGAGTTGAAGAAATTGCTGTATCCGAACCGTGCTTCATTGACTACATTGGGGGAAAACGTGAACGTGTTCGAGCCCATGTATTGGTAATACTGGGTGATGAGTTTGCTGCCCGCTCCGAGTCTGCCGGTGGAGAGCGTATTTTCATCCCCCGAGCTGTAGCGGAAGGAGAGCTGCGACCTCTGCGACATGTTGTAATCGCCCCGTACCGTCAGAGTTTGCCGGTTTACAGGATTGACAGTCGAGAAGTTGTAGTTGGGGACCGGGCTGCAATTGGTGTTGACCTTGGGGGCTACGGCTGGGCAGTTGTAGGTCGGTGCGGCCGGTGCGATGCCCAGATAATTCAACAGGGCGGTGGATTGTGAAGCAATTCGTTGTGAGGGGATGATGTTGTTCTGGAACGGCGCGTGCGTCGTTGGATCGTAAATCGTCACCGGGACAGTGTGGATGCCGCCCGAAGGGTCTTCATATTGATAGGAGAAGCCCTGGAAGTTGCCGCCTGCCATCGCGGCCGTTGGAACAGTCGCAGTGGCATTGTTGTTGCCGGTGCGGCTTCGATACCATTCGTCATTCACCATGAAAAAGAACTTGTCTCGGCCGTTGTAGATCTTCGGGATCCAAATGGGGCCATCCAGCTCGAATCCATAATCGTTGTACTTGAATGGATTCACGGTTTGCACAGCGCCAGCTGGATGGCGTGTTGGGAACCAATACGGCATAGCGTCGACATAGTTGTTGCGGAGGAACTCGAACAGGCTGCCGTGGAAGGTGTTCGTGCCGCTCTTGCTGACGACGTTGATCTGCGAAGCCTCGTGTCCGAACTCCGCCGAGTACACGCCGGTCTGGACCTTGAATTCCTGAATGCCGTCCATGGAAGGCTGCGCGATGTACGTGTTGAAGTCGGGATCGGTGTTGTTGACACCATCCAGCGTGTAGTAGTCGAACATGATGCGCTGGCCGCCCACCGAGATCGACTGGCTGGCGCGATCGCCGCCGAGACGGGAACCCGCCTGGCCGGAGCCGGAAGAAAGAGTATTTACGTTGGACGCGAGGGCTACGAGGCCGAGGTAGTTTCGCCCATTGATCGGCAGCTCGTTGATCTCGGCGTTCTGAATCACGGTGCCAAGTGTAGGATTGTCCGACTGCAGGAGCGCGCCAGTTGCGGCGACGTCGATCGACTCGGTGACTTCGCCGACTTGCATCGTGAAGTTTAACTTGACGGTCTGCTGGACCTGCACCTCAAAGGTGTCGCTCTGCGAGGTTTTAAATCCAGTGTGCTTTACCTGCAGGGTATATGACCCTGGCGGTACTTCCGTAAACGTGTAGTCGCCGGCAGCGGTCGATTTCGTCGCGCGCGTTGTATGGGTGGCGACATTGGTGAGGACGACATCGGTATCGGGAAGAACCGCACCGGTCGGATCACTGAGGTGACCGGTAACCGACCCGGAGGTCTGGGCAAACATTCTAGTGGGAGTGCAGAGAGCAAGAAGGACCACTGTCAGGGACAGTGCCAGCCGAACCGCACGACTCGGCAGGAAGTTCCTGCCAATACAATGGCCAAACCGCAGCCACGCTGCTTGTGCTTTCGTATAGGGATTCATAGTGCGCCGATTCTCCAAAAAGGTTAGACAATTCGTTTGAGTCTTTTATTTTGACCTCAAAAAATATAGACAGGTAACGTTGCAGTGGTCAAATGCCGACGGTGCGTGTACGCCCGATTTGCGACCAGATGAAAATCGGCATAGAAAGACACCACGGAGGGTGTGATGAAGGATGTACTTTTGAGACTCTGTCGTAAGGCCAACGTAAGCGCGGGTGCCGCAGTCGTGTTGTGCGCCCTTGTTGTACCGGGAGGACCGAAGGTCAGCGCGGCGGATTTGCCAAATGACACGGCCGCACTGGTGGATGCGTATCGGCATGTGGAAGTGGCGTCCGTGTCCGATGCTATGGAGCAACTGCTTCATCAGAAACGCTTCATGTCGCACAAAATGCGGCCAATTGCGCCCGCGAGATTCGCAGGCACGGCTCTCACCGTGAAGCTGGTGAAGCAGGAGAATGCGAATTCCGCGGCGCTGAACGGCATGCTCGAGGCAATCGACAAAGGCGGCCCAGGATCCGTCTATGTCATGGAAATCGCGGAAGACGCGGATACGGCGGGGATGGGCGGGCTGATGGGAACGGCCATGGCCTCCCGCGGATTTGCAGGCGCGGTGATTGGTGGAGGTGTGCGCGATCTGCCTCAACTCAACCGGATCGGATTCCCTGTCTATGCGCTTGGAGTGGTTCCATCCACGGCAGTAGGACACTACCGCTTCGAAGCAATGAACGTGCCAATCGTCTGCGATGGCGTGGAAGTTTCTCCCCAGGACATCGTGGTGGCTGACCCAGACGGAGTCGTAGTCGTACCGCGTGCCAGAGCAGCAGAAGTGCTCGCATTGGCGCAGAAGCTGGACAATACGGAGCACTCGACCTATCCAATTATCGAGAAGCTGCACTCGATTGTGGAAGCGGTGAAGCAGATGGGAAGGATCTGAAAGATTGATTCTGGCTGAAAGAAAACTCGGCAGGGGGATGTCCCCCTGCCGAGTGTGTTTTTCATTCGAGGGACTCGGCTTCAGCGGCCTTCTTTGAGAATCTCCTCGATCTGCGCTGGACCGACAGGTAGCTTATTCTCATTTTCCTTGAGCCAGTTCCGGTAATCCTGCTCGATTTCCGGCGACCACCGAGCATCAATCTGCCCAGCGGTATATTTCTTCTCTTCCAGCCGCTGGTGACCGAAAATGTCGCGAAGTCGGGTTCGCTCCGACTCCTTGACCACTCGTTCCGCCAGTTGCGGAGGAATAAACAGCACTCCTCCGTTCCTGCCAAGGACAACGTCGCCTGGCATTACGACTGCATGTCCGATGCGAGTCGGACCGTTGATGCTAACCATGGTGGAATTGAGGCGCGCCCCGGTGGCGAGCGAGCCGAAATGGTGCGAGGGGTCGTAGTAGCGGACGTACGATGTAAAGTTCGGTAACTCGTTCAGGCCGTTAATGTCACGGACCGCGCCATCGTAGACAATACCGTTTCCGGATCTGGCATAGATGGCATTTCCCACGTTGTCTCCAATGGAGGGCCCGTCCACCTTCAATCCGAGGTGATCGGCAACGTAGACATCCCGCGGCTGCAGCATGTCTACTGGCCACGCGTTCATGGCTCCTTTGCGGCCGTCCTTCTGGCCCTACTCCTCGATGACCTTCTGGATGTCCGGACGCCCAGGCACCCAGACAGCGGTCAGAGCACGGCCCACCAGAACTTTGTCAGGGTGGATAGCAAGTCCCCACCCATCTTCGTACTGGTGGTTGAAATTCGCCGAACGAAGCGTCGCCCATGCTTCTTCCAGAGTGACGTTCTTCATCCGGTCAAGAATGTCATCCGGCACCTTGGGGCGACCATCAGGAAAACGCTCGCCGTGCCAGTCCGGGGTGTACTTGATGACATCCTCTTTGGTGAAGAACTCCTGCTGAGCCCAGCAGGGAAGAACTGCGGCAAGCATACTTAGACCACACAGGCCAATTCGTATGCGCTTCATTGTCTGATTCATCTCTACATTCTTCTCCTTAGCACATCCCCTTAGCTATTCGGTTCAAACCAGGGGGTTCCGGGTATCTGCACCTTGCGGGCGGCTTCTTCGTTCATCTCCACTCCAATGCCAGGCTTGTCAGTTACCGTGATGTAACCCTGGTTGATGATTTCGCCTTCTTTTACAAAGGTCTTCCAGGTATCCAGGTTGTCAATCCAGTGCCACTCGCAGACGAGGAAATTGGGAACGGATGCGCAAACATGGGCAGATGCCATCTGACCGATCGGCGAGACGACGCAGTGCGGCGCGAATGGAATCTCGTATGCATGGGCCATATCCGCGATCTTCTTCGCTTCCGCAAGGCCGCCCACTTTTTGAATATCAGGCATGATGATGTCGGCGGCGCGCTTCTGGAATAATTCTTTGTAGCCCCAGCGCATGTAGAGGTTTTCGCCGCAGCAGATGGGGGTGGTCGTTGAGTGACGGATGTCAGCCATCGCATCAAGGTCTTCGGGTGGCACTGGCTCCTCGAGCCAGACCAGACGGAACGGCTCCATCAGCTTCGCCACCTTCTTGCCTGTGCCCGCGTCGTATCGTCCGTGCATATCGACGGCCAGCTCGAGGCTCGCGGGAATCATCCCCTTTACGTGCTCAATCCACTTCACCATGCGATCGACCTCGGCGTTGTTTGCGGTCCAGTTCACACGGTCGAACCGGTTCCTGTCGCCTGCGTCGTCGATGTCGACCTTCATCATCGTGAAGCCCTGAGTCTTGATCCATTCAATCTTCTTGTCCGACTGCGGCGTCATCACATCGTCGCGACCCGAATCGCAGTAGATACGAACGCGGTCGCGAAACTTGCCGCCAAGCAGTTGGTAGACGGGCAGGCCAACAGCCTTTCCAGCCAGATCCCAAAGAGCAATCTCAACGCCCGTAAGGGCCGTCGTGAACTGCCCACCCTGGGCTCCGGCAAAGACACCAGACGTGCGGATGCGTTCCCAAATGGCCTCAACGTTCAGCGGATTCTGTCCAACCAGCATCCGGCGCCAGCTCTTAACCAGCGAAGCCGTTCCTACAGCCGCATCGGTGGTTTCACCCTGTCCGTAGATTCCCTGGTCGGTGTAGATTCGGACGTGCGTCTGGGGGCCATGGACATTGACCTGGGCTGTGCGGACATCGGTGATCTTGATCTTCGGGCGCTGGTAAGGAGTGGTGTTGGTTTCAATAGCCGCTCCCAGCGCGGGGAGAGTCAGAGAGCCGAATGCTGGCAGAGCCGCGGCTCCTGCAGCGGCAGGAAGTGCGGTCTTCAACAAGGAACGTCTAGAGTAATGAGCCATGACTTATGCCTTCCGGTTGTTTGAATAAAAGTGAGTGGATTAGGGTAGAAGAGCGACAATGCGTAGCTTGACGTAGGGTTCTCGACCCGAGACACCCAGGCACCCGCACCAAAGGTCGTGCCAATTTGGCTAAGCGCACCAGTCCTTAGGATTAGGAGGAACGACGAACGTCCAAACTTTAGTTGCTCGCAATAGCGATCGTCAACCGATTTGCTGGAATAATCGCGCCATTGCCGACAAGCGCGGAATTGCTGAACGAAATATTCGAGCTGGTTTTATAAGCATGAGTACAGCGAAAGATTGAGCCGAAATTTCAAGTGATGGCAAGCGACTGGGCTAAGCTTGCGCTGCTTGACGCATTCTGGTTGAGCAACTTATGATTGCCCGCAACTCCGGCATCGGATGCAAGGCTTGTCTCAACAAGAGCGTGCATGGCCGGCACCGCAGAATAGAGCAGCGCGACAGACACTCTCAGCTCGGCGGCTTGGATGGAAATGCCTTCCACGGTTTCATCCAAATCTCGAATGCGAAGAATGATCAAGGGGCGCGGCTTAGAGTTTCGACCGATCAGGATCAGTCTGCGCGATATTGTGACTCTGGTCCAGTGCGGAGTAATTCCGCGAGCCAGCAGAACATATTCAAGAAGGCAGAAGGAATAGGCCACTATGAAGGTCGGCGATAAGAAGCAAACCAGACGACGGAACGCGGGGATAAGTTATTTATCACTCGCGCGATCTCTCCAGATCTCCGCATGCGTCATGGCGATTGCAGGCCTGACTGCCTGCATGGGTATCGCGCAACCTCCTGGACTGGCGAACAACACACCCCAGCCGCAGCCGTTTGTGAGCACCCTATTCGGGGACGATATGGTTCTGCAGCGGGGAAAGCCGGACACGATCTGGGGATGGTCGGACCCCGGCGACAAGATTCAGGTTCAGTTTGCCGACAAATCGGCGACTGGAATCGCCGGAGCCGACAGACGCTGGCAGGTGAAGATCGATCCTCCCCCGGCTGGCGGCCCGTACACCATGAAGATAACCGGGGCGAAAACGGTCGAGCTGCATAACGTCATGGTGGGCGATGTGTGGCTGTGCAGCGGTCAGTCCAACATGCAGTTCGGGCTGCGTGGTGCACTGAACGGCGATGCTGAGGTTCAGGCGGCGAACTATCCAGAGATCCGCTTTTTTACCGTGAGGCAGCGCTCCGCGTATCACCCCGTTGATGCTCCCGCAGGATCGTGGAACGTGGTCACGCCGGCAACTGCGGGGAGGCTTGCTGCCGTCGCCTACTACTTCGCCCGGAGGGTGCAGAAGGATATTCACGTGCCGATTGGACTCATTGTGGATGCCGTAGGAGGCACGCCGGCGGAGTCCTGGACTAGTGCTGCTGCTCTTCGGCAGCTTGGGGATTTCGAGGTTCCGCTAGCGGAACTTCAGCGAGTAAGCGCGGAACATGGACCGGAATACGGCAATTACGTCATGCATTGGTACGACCAGTACGACGTAGGGCAGAAGGCGAACTGGGCAGCTCCGGACTTTGATGATTCAAACTGGAAATCTGTGGATGTACCCGGAGGGTTCGCCGAGTTGGGAGTGCCGGATACGCCTGCAGTGGTGTATTTCCGGAAAGAGATCACCTTGCCAGACCCTTTACCTGCAGGACGAGCTTCTCTACTCCTGGGGATCATCGACAAGATGGATACGGCGTTCGTCAACGGAAAGCAGGTCGGCGGCAGCGCCTGGGTCGAAAATCCGAGAGCTTATCCGATGTTTCCGGGGGT
>Ga0068855_100003319_pt1 | contig 19687 bp, 18 predicted proteins | sample KBSCornC52_FD_66592 | JGI IMG/M metagenome (GOLD analysis project Ga0068855, IMG submission 66592) | Corn rhizosphere microbial communities from Kellogg Biological Station, Michigan, USA - KBS Corn C5-2 | ecosystem: Host-associated > Plants > Roots > Rhizosphere > Soil ...
CAACCCTTCAACGAAATCCATGCTTTATTAATATCTGCTTCACCCTTCAATGGGAGGAGCCAATCATGGACTTTGGTCATTGAGGATGCCATTGGTAAAACTTGGTTCAAACGTCTTTTCTGGTATGTTTTCCTTGGCAACAGCCTATAAGGTATTTACATCAGAGGGGGATATTGCTGATGAATCCTGGCAAACGATTTGAGGAAAATCTTATTGCCTTCATGAAACTGGTAGAAGCTGCAAAAAATTATCCATGTATCAAAAAAGTATGGGTTGAATTTTTAGGAGAACAAACCGATGCGGTTACAGAAAGAGTGGAATAATCTTTCATTTTAAACTATCAGAATTAAGATTTTGCAGCCTAACAACTGTCGAAAATTAATAATATTAAATAATCAATTAAATCAATAAAACATGAAAAGATTAGAAAATAAAGTGGTCATCATTACCGGTGCAGCCATGGGAATGGGTCAGGAAACAGCTAAACTTTTTGCAGAAGAAGGCGCAAAAGTAGTCGTGGCAGACTTCAACGAAGAAGCAGGAAATGCCGTAGTAAAAGAAATCAATTCTAATGCTGGCGTTGCAACATTCTGCAAGGTTGATATTTCCAAGGCTTCGCAAGTGGAGGCAATGGTAAAATTTGCGGTAGATACGTATGGTCGTCTCGACTGTGCTGTAAACAACGCAGCGTTGAAACCAGACAATAACAAGTTCGAAGACCTGGACGAGGAGTACTGGGATCGTCTTCAGGCTGTTGATCTCAAAGGAACTGCTTTGTGTTTGAAATATGAGATAAGGCAATTCCTGGCTCAAGGCGGTGGAGGCTCCATTGTAAATATTTCCTCTATCAATGCATTCAAGCCAACAACCGGCAACCCTGCTTACCAGGCTTTCAAACACGGAGTGGTAGGTTTAACAAAGGCGGCAGCGTTTGAATACGGCATTCAGGGAATACGCATTAACTCTGTGGCACCCGGTGCCATTCGAACCCCAATGCTTGCCGCCGCATTGAAGGGACTCAATATTGAAGAAAAAGATATCATACCAACCATGAGCCTAATTGGACGCCTGGGCAAACCAAGAGAAGTCGCACACGGATCTCTTTTCCTTTGTTCGGATGATGCCAGCTATGTTCATGGAACAGTGCTTCATGTTGGAGGAGGATTCGAATTGCTATAACAATGGCAGGTATTTCAACACTACCAGGAGGTATCAAGCACAATGTAACTTTATCATTCAATGCCTTATCAGCTACATAATTATTTAACCCCATGGAAAAAGAGAAACGGAAAAAAAATGAGTACTGATGGCGGTACAATTCAGTAAGCAGGTGACATGTAACAAATTTTATTAAAATTAAAATAACCAATCATGATGTTAGATTGGAATGAATACCAAAAACAAATAGCTGAAAACAACGCACAAATTGGAAGAGTCAACCATAGATATTAAAAGGATACCGTGGGCTTAGCGAAGCAGGTAATGCTACTAATTTGCTGGGGCCAAAGTTAAGGGAGCTCACAAGCGATGATATACTGAAATATGTAGCAGTCGTTCAATCCGAACATTACATTGCTAAAGGTATTGTAAGAAAGCTGAAAGAGATGGACCTGGACTTACAGCAATCCTCCAGTTTTAACTACATGCTGGGCATTAGTGATTCAGGTGTTGTTAATGGTAAGAAGGTTATTCCAGGCGGCTCGAATTTTTTTACACAGGAAACAATCCTGTTCCTGGGATCCCGGATGAGATCGACCAAAACACAGAGACAGTTACTTTCTATTGACGGCGAAGAAAAGGAGCTTTCAACCAAAGAGCAAATTTATATATCCTTCTGGGATAGAGCAAAAAGCAGGGTAAAAGGAAATTCAATCGAAGTAAAATCAATCAATGAGCGTAAAAAATTAAGTTTATAAAACCAATTGGTGAGGCTTAATGTTTTCATTTAGGAATCACGGTTAGAAATTTTTTTATTTTACAATGATCATTTTTTTTATAAAAGAAAAGAAAGATCTGCGCCGGTATTTATTTCTTTTTTGATAATATTAGTTTCAAAATTTTGAAATAGAATTCCTGTTTCTTCACCAAAATATTTTACAGAATCATTTTCAATGTGTAAGCCGGTTCCTTCAGGCAAACCAACAATCGAAATTCCCGGGTTTATTGCTAGAAATTCTTCTAACCTTTGATCCCGGGTTTCCCCATTAAAACCTTCTGTCTTCTGATTAAAATAATGAGGATTAATTTGGAATGGTAATAATCCTAACGCATTGAAGGACCTTGGTTCAATGATGGGCATATCATTCGTCGTTCCAATCGTGGCACTTAAAATATTTGAACCGGCACTCCAACCGATATAAGCTGCACCATTATTCACTTTATTACGAATCAGATCCAATAATTTCAATTCATAAATATCATGTATTAATTTAAAAGTATTACCTCCTCCAACCATAATCACATCGGATTTTTCAATAGTGGACTTTGCTTTGTCTGGCAACACAAGATGGATGTGCAAGGAAAGGTCTTTTAATCCTATTCTAACCTTTGATGCATATTCTTCATAATTGTTATCAGTGCTGGCAAAAGGAATGAATGCAATGTTTTTTTCACTGCTTGTAATAAACTTTTTGATTACAGGAACTGTTGGTTCAAGATAACCAGAGTTTCCGGCACGGGAACTGCTGAATGCAAGGATACGAGTTGTGAACATACTTTTTAATTTATCCAAAGGAAATTTATTTTACAATGTAACAGTAATGCATACACTAAAATGGTTATTGCCTTAAAATAAATTCAATCTTATTCAATTCATCCTTTGTAAAATCGGGATTCTTAATGGCTTCAATTGCGTCTTTGATCTGCTCAACTTTGCTGGCTCCAAGAATTGCTGAAGTAATTCTATCATCTTTTAAAACCCATGCAAGAGCCATTTGTGCCAAAGATTGATTTCTTTCATTGGCAATCTTATTCAGTTGCTTTACTTGCTGAATTATTTCTTCAGTAACCTTAGATTCACTGATAGCGCCGTTTTCAAGGTGGCGCCCTACCCGCGAATCTTCAGGAATCCCATTTAGATATTTATTTGTAAGTAATCCCTGTGCTAATGATGAAAATGTGATACAACCTACTTTTTCTTTTTCCAAAACATCTAATAATCCATCTTCCACCCAGCGGTCAAACATTGAATATCTTGCCTGGTGAATCAAACACGGTGTTCTTAATTCTTTGAGCATTTGAATTGCTTTTTCTGCTTCCTGAGGGCCATAATTTGAAATACCAACATATAAGGCCTTTCCCTGTTGGACAATTAAATGGAGCGCTTCCATCGTTTCTTCCAACGGAGTTTCCGGATCGGGGCGATGATGGTAAAAAATATCAACATAGTCTATTGCCATTCTTTTCAAACTCTGGTCAAGACTGGAAACCAAATATTTTTTAGAACCAAAATCTCCATAAGGGCCTTCCCACATTTTATATCCGGCTTTTGATGAAATAATTATTTCATCGCGATATGATTTAAAATCTTCTTTGAATATTTTCCCAAAAGTTTCTTCCGCCCCACCAGGTGGAGGGCCATAATTATTTGCTAAATCAAAATGAGTGATGCCATTGTCAAATGCAGTATGCATCATGCTTCTGCAATTTTCGATGTCATCAATTTTTCCGAAGTTGTGCCACAGCCCTAAAGAAATCAAGGGCAGTTTAATACCACTGTTTCCGCAGCGACGATACTTCATCCGTTCATACCTGTTTGCATCTGGAGTATAACCCATTGTTTCGTATTTGATAATTTTTATAAATCAGTTTATTTAATCAAAACTAAGATTTGAATAATTATCACAAAGTAATCAGTAAAAAAGAAAAAGCTGGAAAGAAAGTAAGATGTTACAGTTGCAATTTTATCTCTTCATTACTTTTATCGTAAAAATGAAATTCAGTAAGATGATAATTGGTGTTTGGACGGGTTTTTATTTTTTGCTTAAATTTCAAACTCCATTTTCTTCGCTTTGAAAGAAAGCCTTTTGTGAGGTAAGCATAAAGAATTGGATGGACTTCAATGGTTAAGCCGGTATGCTTTTGCATAATCAGATAACTGAGATTTTTTTCGATCTCATCTTCAAGAACTAATGTTGAGGAAACTTTACCGGTTCCATCGCAGCTTGGGCAAACTTCCATTGTATTGATGTTTGTTTCCGGTTTCATGCGTTGCCTTGTAATCTGCATCAGGCCGAATTTACTAATGGCCAATACTGCATGTTTTGCGCGGTCTTTGCGCATAAATAAATCCATTTGTTCTGCCAGTTTCTTTTTATTTTCCGGCAATTTCATGTCGATGAAATCTACAACGATGATTCCTCCAATGTCTCTTAATCTAAGTTGTCGTGCAATTTCAGCAGCGGCTTCCAGGTTGGTTTCAAAAGCATTTTGTTCCTGGTTATTACCTACACTTTTATAACCACTATTCACGTCTATAACGTGCAATGCTTCTGTATGTTCAATGATCAGATAGGCACCACTTGGAAGATTAACTGTTTTTCCAAAGGAAGCTTTTACCTGGCGTGTAATTCCATAGGAATCAAAAATGGGGGAGCCATTACTATGAAATGAAAGTATATCGGATTTTTCCGGTGCTATTCTTTGAAGATAAGTTTTGGTGTCGTTGAAAATATTTTTATCATTTACCACGATCTTGTTAAAATCTTCTGTCAGCAAGTCTCTGAGAATGCTATTTGTTTTTCCTTCCTCACTCAGGATTTTTGTAGGAGGAACTGAGCCTTTTAAGTTTTTCTGAATATTTTTCCAGGTATTGATCAAACCCAAAAGATCTTCATGAAGTTCGCTTGTATGTTTTCCTTCAGCAGCGGTTCTTACGATTACTCCAAAATTTTTTGGCTTTATTGCTTCAATAATTTTCTGAAGACGTTTTCTTTCTTCAGAAGAATGAATTTTTCTTGAAACAGCAATAATATCATTGAAAGGAGTTAGAACTACAAATCTTCCTGGTAAAGAGAGTTCACAACTAAGACGCGGTCCCTTTGCTGCTATTGGCTCTTTTAAAATTTGCACGAGAATATTTGGCTTGCCGCTTAGTACTTCAGCGATCTTTCCGGTTTTTACGATTTCCGGTTCTACTGTAAACGATCCAAAATCAATTCCTGATTCAGACGTATCATTCATCGACATCCTGGTAAATTTCAGGATAGAACGGATATAAGGGCTAAGGTCAGAATAATGTAGGAAGGCATCTTTTTCAAAACCTACATCAATAAAAGCAGCGTTTAAACCGGGAATGAGTTTTTTTACTTTCCCCAGGTACAAATCTCCCACACCAAAGCTTGAATTTGCATTTTCATTGTGCATTTCGACAAGCTTTTTATCCTCAAGTAAGGCTATTTCAACTGCCTGAGGGGCAGCATTTATAATTAATTCCTTATTCAAACTCAATTCTTTTACTAGTTCTAAACAACAGAAGGAAAAAGATAAAAGCCGGATCTACCGGCATGGGAAGCTTTAAGAAGTAAACAAATTACCTCTTCTTATGACGATTCTTTCTTAAACGCTTTTTTCGCTTGTGAGTAGCGATTTTATGACGTTTTCTTTTTTTACCGCAAGGCATAAATAGTATTTTTAATAATTTTTATAATAAAGACAAATAGAAAATTTTATTTCATTTGTCAGTGTTGCTTTTTTTAAATCGCTTAGTGGTTTTCATTTAAGGCTTGTATTCTTGCATCGATCTCTTTGCTGAAGCCTGGATTGTTTACCAAATGCTTACTTTGTTCATACCATTTGACGGCGTTTTGTTTATCGCCTGTTGCTGCATAAGCATCAGCAAGCCAGGAAACCGCTTCAAGATTATGAGGATCAAAATCAACTACTTTCTTTAATCTTTCTATAGCCTTATCATACTGATTTGAAATGACTCCACCGATTCCTAAAACTAATTGTGCCTGCATGTTATTTGAATCTTTTCTCACCACCTGCAGCAATTGTTGTATTCCCTTCATTGTCTGCTGTGGATTTCCAATCATTCCTTCTCCATAAACATAGCAACTTCCCAAACCAACCTGCAAATCTGCATTCTCCGGATCAAGCTTTAAACCTTGTTCAAAAAGCGTTGCGGCTGTTTGAGCTTCCCAGACTTTTCTGGCCGGATCATCCTCTCTTCTCATGTTCTCTAAAATCAATCGGGCTGCAAAGGTGAGCTTTTTTTCTGAATTATCCAACTTGGCCGCTTCGCTTAAATAATAGGCATAGGGAATGAAAGAACCTACAGAATCTTTCCAAAAATTAGCAAGATTAGTGTATTGATTTTCAGATTGATTTTTTACATCGCCTCTGCTGATGGCGTTTTCAATTTTGCTAACATAAATCAGTTGAATGGGTGACAACTTTTGCTTTTCAGCAAGCAGCGTATCCTTGATATTAAACTGGAGAACATTTGCCTGAGCCTGAACAGGCATTTCTTTTTTTATCGTGGTAGTTTTACCAAAGAAGAAAAGTGTAAAGACTAATACAACGCCAATTCCGGCTAAAATAATTCGTTTATTCAATTCTTTAATCGGGATTTTTTATCCGCATGCAAAGGTAATAAATTCCACCTTGTCAGTGAAGTTCTTTCTCCTTTATTTGTTCTACAAATTCTTTCGCTGGTTTGAAAGCTGGAATATAATGTTCAGGAATTTCTACCGCTGTATTTTTTTTGATATTTCTACCAATTTTAGCGGCTCTTTTTTTGGTAATAAAACTACCAAATCCCCTGATGTAAATATTTTCTCCTTCACCTAGAGATTTCTTTACTTCTTTAAATAAATTTTCAAGCGTAACGAGAACATCTACTTTTGCGATTCCCGTATTTTCTGATATCCGGTTAATTAAATCTGCTTTTCTCATTTTAAACTCTTTTTAGTTGATGAAAATTAAAATGTGTTTCCAAAGATGTTTCAACCAGGTATGCAAATTTAATAATCTTTATTGTAATAAACTGCTTTTATAACGTTTGCGTATATTTATTTTTTTTATTTCTAAAAGTAAATTTAATCATTCAAATTTTTTAAGAATAAAAATCTTTTAAAAAATTGTTATTTCGCCTTAATGAAAGAAAATTTTTTTTCGTCTTCTCTTTTACGTTGGGATCAGGAGGAAAACAACAGGAAAATGCCCTGGAAAGGTGAAAAAGATCCTTATAAAATCTGGATCAGTGAAATTATTTTGCAACAAACAAGGGTGCAGCAAGGGCTGATTTATTATGAGCGTTTTATCAACACTTTTCCTGATGTAAAAACACTTGCAACTGCGTCAGAGGAAAAGATCTATAAAATGTGGGAAGGATTGGGGTATTATTCCCGTTGCAAAAATTTAATTGAAACTGCAAAGTTTGTCAGCGAAAATCTTGAAGGAAAATTTCCTGAAAAATATGAAGACATTTTATCTCTGAAAGGAATTGGAAATTATACAGCTTCTGCAATTGCTTCCTTTGCATTTGGTATGCCTTATGCAGTTTTGGATGGAAATGTTTTTAGAGTTTTATCAAGGTTTTTTGGAATAGAAATACCGGTAAACACGGGTGAAGGGAAAAAATTTTATGGGCAACTTTCTCAAAAGCTTCTTGATAAAAAAAATCCTGCAAGGTATAACCAGGCAATTATGGATTTTGGAGCAATGATCTGTAAACCAGCTCTTCCATTGTGTTTTGAATGTCCATTAAATAAAGAATGTATTGCCCTTTTGAAAAATAAAGTTGATGGTTTACCAATTAATAAAAAAGTGATCAAACAAAAAGAAAGATTTTTTAATTACTTGATTATAGAAAATGGGAAGAAAATTTATATTACTAAAAGAACGCAAAAAGATATTTGGCAAAACCTTTATGAATTTGTTTTGATAGAATCAGAAGTGTTGTTGAAAGAAAAACATTTGCTAAAAAATGAACAGTTTATATCACTTTTTAATGGTCAAAATTTTTTCATAAAATTTATTTCAAAAAAAGTTTCCCAGAAACTAACGCATCAACTTATTACCGGTCAGTTTATACATGTTGAAATAAAAAGGCCTTTATCGATGCAAAATCACTCTGCAGTTGACAGGAAACAATTAAAAGCGCTTCCTTTTCCAAAATTTATCGCATCCTATTTAGCAGATAAAAATGTATCTTTAAATTCAATTTGATTCTTTTTTTTAATTGCAGAAAATCTCTTTTATGCGTGGAGTTAACAAAGTAATTTTAATTGGAAACCTCGGCAAGGATCCGGATATTCAATACCTTGAAGGAAATATTCCCGTATCAAAATTTCCATTGGCAACAACAGAAACTTACAAAGACAAGAATGGAAAATTAATTTCTCAAACAGAATGGCATAATGTAGTACTTTGGCGCGGGCTTGCAGAATTATCACAAAAATATCTGCACAAAAGCAGCCTTGTTTATATCGAAGGTCGTTTGAAAACACGCTATTGGGAAGATAAGGATCACAACAGAAAAGCAGCGACTGAAATCATTGCGGATAACCTGATCATGCTTGACAAAAGGGCCGATATACACTCTGAAGAAGGTCATGATTTACCGGGAAGCCCAAACCCTTTTGAAGAAAATCCGGATAAATTATCCAAATAAAAGAAATTGTCTTAAAAGGTCCTCTTATCTTTAATTAATATTTTAGAAACATTTGGTCATTGAAAATAATTATCAATTGCTTACAATTTTAGCCATTACACCTGCAGCAACAACCTTTTTGGTTTTTATCTTATTGGTGCTTTTTGTATTATCTTTTCTTTTCTCAGGTTCCGAGATGGCGTTTTTTTCATTGACGATCAAGGATATTAATATGTTGAAGACCCGTCAGCAGCCTTCTTATAAAAGGATCGTAGCGCTTTTGCAAAATCCAAAAACGTTAATGGCATCACTGCTAATTTCCAATTGCTTTGTCAACATTGGAATTATTTTAATCTCAAACTCATTATTAAATGAATGGATCAACACTTTGGGATTGCATATAATCATCAATTTTTTAATAAAAGTAGTTGTAATCACTTGTGCTTTGGTTTTGTTTTGTGAAGTGCTGCCGAAAGTTTGGGCTACGCATCATAAAATCTGGTTTGCATCAACCGCATCGATGACTGTCGATATTTTCAACCAAATCTTATTTAAATTGAGTAAAAGAATTGTTTCATTTGGGGATTCAATCGAAAGAACTTTTCGTTCCAGTACTACAACTCTCGATGACAGCCAGCTGGATAATGCGATTGATTTGTTACCCGATAATAAAGCATCAAACGAAGAGAAACAAATACTAAAAGGAATCCGCAAATTCAGCAACACCACTGTTAAGCAGACGATGTGTCCTCGTCTTGATGTAAGTGGCATTGAAGTCTCCACTTCTTTTCCAAACCTTCTTAAAAAAGTAAAAGAATTTTCTTATTCAAGATTGCCTGTTTATAAAAGTAATCTTGATGAGATTGTTGGAATCCTTCATACAAAAGATCTGTTGTCTCATCTGGAAGATGAAGATTTCGATTGGCATCCGTTAATGCGGACAGTTTTTTATGTGCATGAGCAAAAATTGATCGAAGATCTTTTGCAGGATTTTAGAAATAAGCGAATACACATGGCCGTTGTGGTTGATGAGTTTGGTGGTACTTCAGGTATTGTTACACTTGAAGATATTATGGAGGAGATTATCGGCGATATCCAGGATGAATTTGATGATGAACAAAGAGTGAATAAAAAAATTGATGAGTTCAATTATATTTTTGAAGGAAAAACAATGATCAATGATGTTTGTAAAATTTTAAATATTCCGTTACATACTTTTAATTTACTGCGCGGTGAAAGCGATTCCCTTGCTGGTCTCATCCTGGAAATTGCCGGTGAATTTCCAAAAGTGAATGAACAGTTTGAAACGAATAATTACACTTTTACTGTTCTTGAGATCAATAAAAACCGCATTGAAAAAGTGAAGATTACCATCAAATCAAAACCGAATAAATAAACTAAACCTTTGAAAAAGTATTTGAAAATGCGGCGGTTGTTTTATTGCATGTTTGCGCTTGTCATTATTAGTTGTAATTCAAACTACACTTCTAAGAAAGAGGGATATTTTAAGATTGATTTCCCTAAAAAAGTTTATACAACTTTTAATGATCCTTCATTTCCTTACTCCTTTGAATATCCCGTGTATGCAAGAATAGCAAAGGATTCCAGTTATTTTAATGAAGGCGAAAAAAATCCTTATTCTATTGAGGTTGTATTCCCTTCTTTTAATGGAGCTATTTATATAAGTTATAAAAAAATTGGAGGCACATCATTGTATAAGGTGAAAAACCCGGATGGAAGTTACCGGGATTCTGCTGGTATAAACAGCTTTGAAAAAATGGTGAATGATTCTTACAAGCTGACTTATAAAAATGACATCAAAGCATATTCTATTGAAGATAGTGTGATGCATACACCAAATAATATAACCGGCATATTTTTTAAGCTCTCGGGAAATGTAGCTACTGCCAAACAGTTTTTTTTATCTGATACCCTGCATCATTTTTTAAGAGGCGCTTTATATTTTGATGCAACTCCAAACGAAGATTCTCTTCGTCCTGTGAACGCTTTTTTGCAGGAGGATATGAAGCATCTTATCAATACTTTAAAATGGAAATAGAAGAAGGATTTTCTTTAAGACAAGAAGACCATCAGCAATGATGGTCTTCTTTATTATCTGTGAATTAATTGTCTTAAGAAATTTTTTCTACCTGCATGTAGCTTAATTCAACCGGTGTTGCACGCCCAAAAATTTTCACCTGAACTTTTAATTTCTTCTTTTCATCGGTTACTTCTTCAATTACCCCGTTAAAGTCATTAAATGGCCCATCAATAATTTTGATGGTTTCACCTACAATAAATGGTTCACTCATTGTCATTCCACCCGCATCAGCCATCTCATCAACTTTACCCAGCATTTTATTTACTTCAGATTTTCTGAGGCTGATAATTTCACCTTTTGAACCTTTACCGTCAGTTAAAAAATGCATCACATTGGTTGTATTGCTTAAATGTTGTACCATTTCCCCGGAAAGTTTTCCATCCAGCACCTCGATCATTACATAACCGGGATAGAAGTTTCTCTCCCGCATTACTTTTTTCCCATTCACCACTTTATAAACTTTTTCTACCGGCAAAAAGACCTGTAGAATATATTTATCCCATCCATTTCTGATAATGTCTTTGTCAAGATATTCTTTAACCTTTCTTTCCTTACCACTTACCACTCTCAGCACATACCACTTTGTATCCTTTTCAGGAACATGAGGCATTGTGTCATTAGGAAGATCTTCCTGAACTTTATCGATATTTTCTTCTGCTGCCATGATTACTTAAATAAAGAATAAATAAATTTTAAAACGCCATTCGATACGAAATCCATTAAAGCCACAAGAGCTGTAATAATGATTGTAGCTGCCAGCACGATCATGGTAGATTGTTGCAATTCTTCCCATGTTGGCCAGGTTACTTTATGCATCATTTCTTTATAGGAATCGCGAATGTATAATGCAACTTTATTCATAATGTTAATTTGAAAATTTGAAAATTTGAAAATTTGAAAATGAATTAACAGCATTAGCTAATCAGCTCATTATCGAATAATCACATTTGTTTGCACGGGCACAAGGATTCGAACCCTGATCAAAGGTTTTGGAGACCTCTATTCTACCATTGAACTATGCCCGTATTTAAAGAACTTCCATAAAACCAAATTAGCTAATTAGCAAATTTTGCTAATTAGCTAATTTCAGTTTCAAAGATATGACATCTTATTTTAAAATTTCTGTAACCTGTCCTGCTCCAACAGTACGGCCACCTTCACGAATTGCAAATTTTAATCCTTTTTCCATTGCAATTGGCTGAATCAATTTTACAGTAAGTGATGTGTTATCACCAGGCATTACCATTTCTGTTCCTTCAGGTAATGTTACCTCTCCGGTTACATCTGTTGTACGGAAGTAAAACTGAGGGCGGTATTTATTAAAGAATGGAGTATGACGGCCACCTTCTTCTTTGCTTAGCACGTAAACTTCACCTTTGAATTCAGTGTGTGGAGTAATAGAACCTGGTTTGCAGAGAACCATACCACGACGGATTTGATTTTTTTCAATACCACGAAGTAACAAACCTGCATTATCTCCTGCTTCACCCTGATCAAGTAACTTCTTAAACATTTCAACACCGGTTACAGTTGAAGTTAATGGTTTTTCCATTAAACCTACAATTTCAACAGGCTCACCCACTTTAATACGACCTCTTTCGATACGACCTGTAGCAACTGTACCACGTCCTGTGATAGAGAATACATCTTCTACAGACATAAGGAACGGCTGATCAACCGGACGTGGAGGTAATGGAATGTAAGTATCAACGGCATCCATTAGTTCATCAATTTTTGCAATCCATTTGTCATCACCAGCCAAAGCACCTGTTGCAGAACCCTGGATGATTGGAGTGTTATCTCCATCGAAACCATAAGAAGTTAACAACTCACGAATTTCCATTTCCACTAATTCCAACAATTCAGGATCATCTACCAAATCAACTTTGTTCATGAAAACAACGATACGTGGAACGCCTACCTGGCGAGCCAAAAGGATATGCTCTTTAGTCTGGGGCATTGGTCCATCAGTAGCAGCAACCACCAAAATTGCTCCATCCATCTGGGCAGCACCAGTGATCATGTTTTTTACATAATCTGCGTGACCAGGACAGTCTACGTGAGCATAGTGACGATTTGCTGTTGCGTATTCAACGTGTGCTGTATTAATAGTGATACCCCTTTCTTTTTCTTCAGGAGCACCATCAATATCTGCATAGTTCTTTTTTTCCGCTAAACCTTTTTTAGACAAAATATCGGTTATAGCGGCTGTAAGGGTAGTTTTTCCGTGATCAACGTGGCCGATAGTGCCAATGTTAACGTGGGGTTTATCCCTTTTGAAATTCTCTTTTGCCATTTTGTTTGTTTTTAATTTTTATTTTAAAAATTTAATCACTGATTCATTTTCTTTTACAAAAATGAATTTTTATTAATGAGCGGAAGACGAGTCTCGAACTCGCGACCTATAGCTTGGAAGGCTATCGCTCTACCAATTGAGCTACTTCCGCTTGTAATTACTTTTGACTTTCAACCATCTAACATTGAACTTTCAAAAAGAGCTGTTGATGAGTTCCGATGGCTGTCGTCGGAACTCATGACCTTCCTGATTACCATCGGGATGCTCTGTCCCTGAGCTACAACTTTCATTTAAAAGAGCTGTTGATGAGAATTGAACTCACGACCTCTTCCTTACCAAGGAAGTGCTCTACCCCTGAGCTACAACAGCTTGAAAGAAGGAAGTCTCAGACCAATTTATTTCAAAAAACTCTTTTTCTGTGGGCAGAGTAGGGTTCGAACCTACGTACTCGTGAGAGAACAGATTTACAGTCTGTCGCCTTTAACCACTCGGCCATCTGCCCTGATAATTCAGGAAAATCTTTTATTTTATAAAACTCTCCAAAATTAAATGTCTCAATTTTGAGAGCCAGTGGAGGGATTCGAACCCCCGACCAGCTGATTACAAATCAGCTGCTCTGGCCAACTGAGCTACACTGGCAATTGCCGCAAATTCAGTCTTATAATGAACTTCCCATACAATTCCCCTTAAGGGTTATTTTTTGGGAAGGCAAAGGTAATGGAAAATGTTTAATGGAAAAATTTTGAAAAGAAAATTTTATTGCCAACAAAAGTATAATATTTCCAGGTTCACAGGAACGACTAAAAATAAAATAACCTCCCTGGTAAAAGGAGGTTATTTCAAATAAAAATAATTAATTATTAAGCCAATACTTTTTCTTTTTTTCTTTTTATTTGTGTGATCACTGAATCAAGTGCCACGTCAAAACTTTCTTCAAAAGATTTAGAAGAATGCTTTACAAAAAAATCATGTTTAGGCACATGAACTTTTATTTCTGCTATCTTGTCTTTAATATTATGTGCTACGTTATCGAGCTTTAAAAATACATCCACCTTGGTAATCCGTTCATGAAACTGATTCAGTTTCAAAATCTTTTTTTGAATAAATGCTACCAATTTTGAATCTGCTGCAAAATGCAAAGTTTGAATGTTTACGTTCATAGTAGTCTAAATTTTAAATGAGTAATAAAAAATTAAGGGAGAAAAATCAGAGGTGTTCAAAGTCAACAAAATTTAATAGATGACAAAGAGGTTTTTGCAACAATGAAGTTACGGCTATCGGCTCATTCCGCAAAATGAAATTCCGAAAACTTTGTTCTTTTTTTATGATTTGGGATGCGCCTGCCGGTGAATTTCTTTCAGTTTTTCGATACTGTTGTGCGTATAAATTTGTGTAGATGCAAGGCTGCTATGCCCAAGTAATTCTTTTACTGCGTTTATCTCTGCGCCATTATTTGTTAAATGAGTTGCAAAAGTGTGACGCAAAATATGAGGGCTTTTTCTTTCGTTCGTGGAAACTTTGCCAAGGTTTTGTTTTACTATATTGTAAACATACTTTGGATACACAGGCTTCCCTTTTTTATTGATCAAAAGATACTTCTCAGCCAGGTCCGGGAATTCAGTTCTTTTTTCGGAAATATATTCTTCAAGTAATTTGATAAGTTGATTATTTATAGGAATGATCCTTTCTTTATTTCCTTTTCCCAATACTTTGATGGTTCCTGAAGAAGCATCGATATCTGTTTCTTTTAAGTTGATCAATTCATTCCGCCTGATGCCCGTCTGGTATAGAATTTCAAAAATTAAAAAGTCTGTTTTCCCCTGAAAGGTTGCAGGAAAATAATCATTGTGTAATAATAAATTCAAGTCCTTCTGTTCGATGAATGAAGGAAGACGGCGGCTAATTTTTAAAGAAACAATGGACGAAACCGGGCTTACAGCAATCCTTTTCATTCTGAGCTGATATTTGAAAAAAGATTTGAGTGAAGAGATTTTCCGGTTGATGCTTTTGGAAGCAATTTTATGTTCCTTTAGAGAAGCGAGCCAACTGCGGATGATGGCAGGTGAAATTTCAGGAAGTTCCTTAATTGTATATTCTATTAATATAAATTCAAAAAAAGCAGTTAGGTCATTTTGATAAGAAACGATGGTGTGTTTTGAGTACCTCTTTTGAAAAGTAAGGTAATTTAAAAATTCCTGTATGGGAAAGGCTTCAGTTGGTTGCATAAAAAATCCGGTGAGTGTAAAGTTAATTTAAACTCACCGGAAAAATATAATAAATAAAGTGAACTTATTAATTAAACATCAATTTTCCCACTGGCAATTTGTTGTTTATAAACTGCTTTCAAAACTTCACCACGCCTTCTTACAGATGGCTTTGTGAAAGATTGACGATCGCGAAGTTCCAACAGAGTGCGGCTCTTTTCAAATTTTTTCTTGTACTTCTTAAGCGCTTTATCGATATTTTCGCAATCTTTTGAATCAATTATCAACATAAAATTTTACGTTTTTTTTTAAGGAGTGCAAAGATAAAGGAATTTTAGAGCTAAAAAGAAGTATTTTCTTAAAAAAATAAAAATTATTATTAAATGTTTACAGGAATCATAGAAGCGGCCGGAGAAATACAACATATTTCAGTTGATGGATCGAACCGGATTTTTTATGTGAAAAGTGATTTATCCAAAGAGTTAAATATTGATGAAAGCCTTAGCCATAATGGAGTTTGTCTAACGATTGAAGAAGTTAACAATGACGGTTACCGGGTTTCGGCGATTGAAGAAACACTTAATAAAACAAATGCCGGTTCATGGAAAATTAAAGATCAGATCAACCTGGAACGTGCAATGAAATTAAACGGTCGTCTTGATGGCCACATTGTGCAGGGGCATGTAGATGGAACCGGAACTTGCATCAGCAAAAAGGAAAAAGAAGGAAGTGTTGAATTTAGTTTTAAATTTGATAAAACATTTGCTCCCTTAATTATTGAAAAAGGGTCAATTTGTGTAAACGGTGTAAGTCTTACCGCATTTAATGTAGAAGAGGAAAGTTTTACCGTTGCCATCATTCCTTACACATTAGCGCATACTAACTTTCATTTGTTGCAGGAAAATGATGTTGTTAACCTGGAATTCGATGTTTTGGGTAAATATGTACAAAGGATGATGGAGGTAAGAAAATAAAACCGATGTCATGGTGATAAACAGTTTTTACTCGTTGCACTTCGTCATCATGGCCAGGGTTTTGAAACTCCAAACGTTGTGCTACGGCGCCCTTTGTTGGCCGGTTCCGGTTTAGAGAACGCTATTCGCCACCGAAAGATGGTTTAGATCTGCAGGTGAGTCAAACAGAACCCGGCATGCTTCAGTTAAAGATACCGGCTTATTTTACCGACAAAAGAATGGACGCGGACTAACGCAACACAGGTTAAATCTACTATTGCCACTGCTGGTTGCGATATCGAAAACGGCACTCCTACAGGGGGCATTTCAACTTCTATTGTTGATGGTTTTAATGAGGCCGAAATGCCGCAACGAATTGTATCATAGCCTACCTACGCCGGCCGGAAGCCTTGTTGTAACTGCCATTGCGTTGCACTTCCGGGGAATACAGGATGAATCCTGAGCAACTCAATAAAAAGGTTTTTTCCTTCAGGGTTTATTAGCGCGCAGATGGTTTTAAGGAATAATGTGTGCATGTCGTAGTGTTGGATAATAGGTATATCTTTTTTTGCCGACAGTATATTTTATATCAGAACTGGGAGGGATTAATAGTGCGCCCTTTTCAATTCTGTTACCTACCCGCCTTTACTATTCGATTATTTAAGCCGAAATAGTTGTTTGCAAAAAGTAGCCGGATTCCTGCTACTTTTACTCTTATTAGCTCAACTTACTATTTATCATTTCTTTTTTATTTTTAAAAATGAAGAAATATTTTTTATTCGCCGGCGTGTTTTTATTCAGCCATTTTGTTTTTGCACAAACTCCGTTTGACAGTGACATTCATTGGCTTAGCGGTTATGAGAAGGAAATTAGTGGTGAAACGATCGGCTATTTTTCTGCGTTTCCTGATTATGTAAATGAAGCTTTGCTAACGCGGGCCACGGACGGGAAAAAAACAATTGAATGGTTTACCTCAAAAGTTCCTTCTAACAATCCTTCTCCTTATGTTTATTTCCGATGGGTTGCCGCACATTCCAGCGGTACCAGCGGTGGCAACCGCAATTTTGATTTTTATATTAATGATCAAAAAGTTTTTACCATCACCACCCTGGCGGCAAATAAAAATCCTGACTGGACTTTCACCGCGGCTGACAGTACAAAGATTGTTTTTGAGCAATTAAAACGGGATGGCAATCAGGATTCGCATGGCATCGCTTATTTAAGAGTTCCTGCGTCAAGAATAAAACCTGGCTCGCCGCTGCGTTTAAAAATTATTGGAGAAGCGCAGCAAAGCAACGATTGGTTCATGACCTTTAAATATGCTTTTGAAGAAAAAGCTGATATTTCTTCATTGCCTTTTTTATTGAAAGATGGCAGGCAGGTTTTAATGTTGAACGTTCTTCATTTTGGCAAAGACGAATCGCTGCATGTTACGGTAAATAAAAATCATTCTTTTTCTTTTCAATTAAAAAATGGAATGAACAGTTTTGATGTGCCGGTGGATCCTGTTAGCAAGAAAGACAGTGTTTTTGTATTGGTAAAATCGGCAGATAGCATTTTAGCAAACGGATATGTAAAGATCCAACCGGTGATCAAAAGAGAGATTGATTTTATTCCTCATTCTCACACAGATATTGGTTATTCAAATCTTCAGCCTGAGGTTGAAAAAATCCACATCAAAAATATTTATGACGCGCTGCGGATGATCGATAAAACAAAAGATTACCCGGCGGCGGCCAAATTCAGGTGGAATGTAGAATCTCTTTGGGCAGCAGAAAACTTTTTAAAACAAGCTTCATCAAATGACAGTGCACGATTTTTTGCAGCCGTAAAAAATGGAAGCATTGGCCTTTCCGCTTTTTATGCAAATATGATGACAGAATTAAGTACGCCGGAAGAAGTTTTTCATTATACTGACTATGCAAATATTCTCCGGGATAAATTTCATCTTCCGATTGAAAGTGCGATGATCACTGATGTTCCGGGCCTTGCATGGGCAACAGTTACTGCTTTTGGACAAAGTGGAATAAAGTATTTATCAGATGGTCCCAATTATTTGGGAAAAAACAATCCTTATGAAGGAGACAGGGTTGGATTTTTTGTAAAAGCATGGGGTGATAAACCTGTGTGGTGGATGTCTCCTTCAGGCAAAGAAAAAATATTATTCTGGACTGCCGGAAGGGGTTATTCTTCATGGCACGGAAATTCTCCTGGTGGAATTTTTTATTCCGGCGCAAAAAAAATTGCTCAATATCTCGATGATCTTTCTGCCAAACATTATCCTTATGAAATGATCCAATGGCGTTATAATATCGTTTCAGATAACGGGCCGACCGATACCACCATTTCTGATTTTGTAAAGCAATGGAATGAAAAATATTTAACACCCAAAATTGTTTTGAACACCACGAATAAAATGTTTGAAAAATTTGAAAGAAGATATGGAAAACAATTGCCGCTTGTAAAAGGAGATATCAGCGAATACTGGCAGGATGGAGCCGCCTCCACTGCCCGTGAAGAAGGAAGGAACCGGGCTAACAGTTTTCACTTGCAACAACTTGCTACTTTATATGCAATGCTTTCACCGCAAAAATATAATGCAGAAAATTTTTATGAAGCATGGAGAAACATCATCATGTTTACAGAACATACCTGGGGTGCATTCAATAGTATTTCTGATCCGGATATTCCTTTTGTGAAAGAGCAATGGAGGATAAAAAAAGATTTTATGCTGGATGCGAATAAAGAAATTGATTCACTTTCCAATCAACTATTTCGTCCATTCACCGATTCGTCTTCTGATAAAATTGCGGTGGTAAATACATTATCATGGACAAGAACAGGAGCAGTTTATTTGTCCGGAAATACCAAAGCTAATTACATAAAAGATGAAAAAGGGAAAATATTTCCTTTGCAAAAGTTAGCAGATGGAAGAAAAGTGTTTATTGCTGAAAGCCTGCCCCCACTAAGTGTTTCCTACTTTTTTCTTACCCGGGACAAAATAAAAAAGCAATCTAAAAGTCCTTTTACCGTTACAGACAGTACGCTTTCAAATGGACCAATATTTATTCAATGGAATACAACCAATGGTAGTATTACAAATGTTGTGAAAGATGGATTCAATTTTTGCGGAGATTTTAAAAACCAGGGATTGAATAGTTATTGGTACGTTCCCGGCCGCGATCCTTCTCAGGCGGTTACAAACGACCAGGTAAAAATTTCAATTGTTGAAAAGGGTTTGTATCAAACAACCATCGGAATTCAGTCTTCAGCACCGGGAACTTTTGGATTAACGAGAAGAATTACTTTACTGGCAAATGATGATAAAATTTTTCTGGAAAATATCATTGACAAGAAAGATGTGCGTACAAAAGAAGGTGTTTATTTTAGTTTTCCGTTTGCCGGCAATCTTGTGAAAGCAACTCTTGATGTTGGTTATGGCACTATGACCTATCTGAAAGATCAGCTTCGCGGATCGAATATGGACTTTCTAAGTCCGCGACGGTGGCTGGATGTTTCGGATGATAAAAAAGGTAT
>Ga0068855_100003326_pt1 | contig 19674 bp, 18 predicted proteins | sample KBSCornC52_FD_66592 | JGI IMG/M metagenome (GOLD analysis project Ga0068855, IMG submission 66592) | Corn rhizosphere microbial communities from Kellogg Biological Station, Michigan, USA - KBS Corn C5-2 | ecosystem: Host-associated > Plants > Roots > Rhizosphere > Soil ...
ATGTGGAAATGTGAAAATGAATTTGAAAATTTGAAATTTGAAAATGAAAACCTTATCCTTTCGGATTTTCAAATCTTATTTCAATTGTGCCTGATTGTGTTTCGGAACCTTTGGAAAATTTTACCTGGTATGCTCTTTTTACAGCGATTTTATTAATATCTGCAAAGGCACTTCCTTGTTGCAGGCTTGCACTCGTTACATTTCCATTTACATCAACGGTTACATTAACATATACTTTACCGCCATACCGATAAGTATCCTCAAATCTTGTATTACCGACAGGTCTTCTTCCGCTTAACCCGTTTGTTATGCTTACGCCACCATTTCCTGTTCCGCCATTGCCGGTATAACTATCAGAATTAGGATTGCCATTGGGTTTTCCCTGATCTCCATTGCCGCCTGCTATACCTTGATTACGTACATTGTTATAACTGTCAGCATTATTGCCTCCATTGTTTGGATTCTTTCCGCCTGCATACACAGCTTTTGGTTTTACAACTTTTGGAGGTGTATTTACAATCGGCTTATCAATATTTTTTTTTGTCTCTGCATTTTCTGTTGCAGTTGGATTTTTCTTAACAGCAGGTTTTGGTGATGTATGAATAACAGGAGCATCAGGTTCTTTGTTCTCTGCAACTTCAGGATTTGTTTCTGCCGCGGCTCTTGAAGTTTGTGGTGGATTGTTGTTTGTTTCTTTTGCATCAGAAAGATCACCGGGAATTTGAGGAGGAATTTTTCCCATACCAAAATCACTGTTGCCAAGATTTACTTCAATGCCTTCATCAACAGGCGGAGGAGGAGGTTGAGGGATCGTCCAGCTCACAAGAAAAAGAAAAAGAAATATTGCCGCTGTGATGAGCATTGTCATGCCAAATGCTTTCATATTTTTTTCTCTTTCAAATTGCTCTTGTAATATCTTGTAGTTTGTTGTCATCTTTTTTGTTTGTTGATGTTGCTGTGTTTTCTTGCTGAGTAAAATTCAGAACGCACAAGTGAGTGACACAACCGGCGATGCCATATTAATCAACAGTTCGGCTCATATCCTTCGACCTCCGCTCAAGGTTTCTTTACAAATTTATTATGCACAACCTATATCAACTGTTATAAAGATGCTAACAGGTGTGCATTACGTTTTAGTATTTCAAGAACGTGAAAGTTTTAACAAAATTGTTATGCGTAACGATGATACAAGGATGAGGGTGCGTATTTAATAAGTTGTGCGATGAGCCACCAGCGTTTCGTTATATACACACGCCATTTTTTTGCATCAATGGCAGCAATGATTTGCCGTGCCGCTTTTTCCGGTGACGCAACCCAGAACTGTGTATGTTGTACTTCTTTGGTTTTTACAAAGCCGGGTTGAATATCTGTTATATAAATTTTTTCTTTTAACTTTTTTGCTTTCATGTGTAAGCCTTCCATGTATGTGCTCATGAAAGCCTTGCTGGCACTGTATCCGGGTGCAAGACTTAAACCTCTTATAGATGCGATAGAAGATGTAGCAGCTATTTGACCATAACCTTGCTGAATAAAAAAGTTGAACATAAAAGAAGTGAGATCAACAAAACCTTTGACGTTTGTTTCATAAATGCATTTTTCAATTTCAGGATTTAATGTTTTTGAAGGTTCGCCGTAACCCGCATTGTAAATAAATATATCAACACCATTCATTGTCGAGATCAATTGCTGAAGGCGTAAAATATTTTCATCATCACGTACATCAAAACATTGTGTAAAAATTAGCGAAGAAAATTTTTGTTTCAATTCATTCAGCAATTCTTCCCGTCTTCCCGTAATTCCAACTATGCATCCTTTCGCTGCATATTGCAAAGCCATTTCCTTTCCAATGCCCGATGTAGCACCAACGATAATTATTTTTTTGTTTTCAGGAGAATGCATTTTCAAAGAATGTTATACAATTGAAATTATATTAAAAACATTGCTTTTGATGGTGGTATAAAAAATTTTTCTCAATGCATCTTTTTTTTGAGAGAAGCAGTCTTAGTAGTAGTGCTGATCTTTGGAAATCTATGCGACCATATCTAACTGCTTTAATAAAGCAAGCGCCGTAAAGCCGCCAGTAATGGTGGCTTTCTTTTTTTTACTAAAGAAATTTTATTCATTAGTGTGGCAACTTATTTCTCAGAGCACCATATACCCAAGTACCTGCAATTGCACTTATCAAAACAACTATTACTGCCACAGCTCCTGTTCCGATCTGCGCGAAAACAGGACCGGGACAAGCACCGGTTAAAGCCCATCCAAAACCAAATAAAAGTCCACCATAAATCTGGCCCTTATTGAATTTTTTCTTCACAAAATCAATCACCTCTCCGCGAACGGTTTTAATATTAAATTTTTTGATGAAGAAAACCGAGATCATTCCAACTACCACTGCAGTTCCGATCACACCATACATATAAAAGCTTTGCAGGCGAAACATTTCCTGTATGCGAAACCAGGATATCACTTGTCCTTTCACAAGGACAATACCAAATAAAATTCCAATTATCATGTACTTAATGTAATCGTACCATTTGGTTTCAAAGTGAGAGGTGTTAATACAAATTGTATCGAGAGAACGAATTTCAAAATCTGTGTTTTGTTCTTCTTCTGTAATATTTTTTTCGATGATCGTTTCGTTCATATGTAAAATTTATAAAGCAAGAATATAATTCATTAAAAGGTTTGTCATAATAAAACCGCCGATCATAAAAGAAATAGTTGCGATCAAAGATGATAGTTGCAATGTGCTTAAGCCCATGATCGAATGCCCTGATGTGCAGCCACCAGCATAACGCGTTCCAAAGCCTACAAGAAATCCACCGACAACCATCAAAATAAAACCTCTCAGTGTGAATAAAGAATTGAATGAAAACAATTGCTTCGGCACTATGTTAGAATAATCGTTTATGCCGTGCTTGTTTAATTCCTGCACCAAAACGGGATTAACGTTGATGGGTTGCGGTGCGCTTAAATATTGCGTTGCGATAAACCCGCCGATAACAATGCCCGCAACAAAAAATAAATTCCATAATTCTTTTTTCCAGTCGTATTTAAAAAACTCTATGTTCCCCGGAATAAATGCTGCACATACGTGTCGTAATGTGGATGAAATGCCAAAACGTTTATTGCCTAATACCAGTAGTAATGGCACTATTAAACCAATAAGAAGACCGGTTACGTACCAGGGCCAAGGCTGTTTAATTAACTCTATCATAACCTTAAAAATTTATTTCAAAAAATCAGCATCAAAAATGTAACCGTTTAGGTTTAAACAATTACAAAATTTTTAAATGCAAAATTGATATTGGAGAAATATTTTATCCATGACTTTTGTCACGGGATAATTGAATTGTTTACAAAGGTAAATTTTATAGAATGAGCTGCAGATGCTTATGGCATCGCCTGTACAGTTTATCCTGGGCCTGTTGAAGGATCACTCACTTCAACGTTCCAAAATCTATGCAGTCTTATAGTCTTCAATTAAAAGAATCAGAGAAGACAGCTTTATCGAAGCACGATTCACGTTTCACGATTGACGTTTTCTTCACACTACCATCTTGCCATATTTCTTTTCATCAAACTCCCATTTCCATCTTCGGTGGCTCCATAAATAATTTGAAGGATGTTTGCGAATTGTGTCTTCAATAAATGCGATCATTTGTTTTGTTATTTCACCCTGAGTCAATGTTCGTGGCTCTGTTGTAAGTAACACAAGATCCGACTTATAATATCCTCTTTTTACTTTATAAAAATTACACATCACTATTGCTGTGTCACCAACTCTTGCACCTCTTTCAGGACCTTTTACAATCGGAGTCATTTTTCCGAAAAAGCTTGTCCAGTAAGCATTATCAGGTCCTCCGGGATTTTGATCACCCACTAAAGCTAAACAGTATTGTTGCTTTGCATAGCCTGCAAATTTTTTGCTGAACTCCGTTGCAGGAATTAATATCGCGCCAAATTTTTTTCGCATAGTTATGAATAATCTATCGAAAATTTTATTGTTGATAGGCATATAAACGGTAAGGAGCGGATAAACAAAATTGTGTGAGTAACCAAGGTTGGCAAATTCCCAGTTAAAAAAATGACCCGAATGAAGTTGAACCTTTTTTCCTGTTTTATAAAGATCATTCACTACTTCAAAATTGCAAACGAATCTTTTGTTCAACTCTTCACCTGAAATAGAAAATAATTTTATTGTTTCAATAAAAGTATCAACAAAGCCTTTGTAAAAATCTTTCATGATGCATATTCTCTCTGCCTCTGATTTTTCAGGAAAGGCAATGGCAAGATTACTTTTTACAACATCTTTTCTATAACCAATAACATAATAAAGCAGCAAATAAATTCCGTCACTGATGACATAAAGAGCACGCCACGGCAAAAGTGAGAGAAGATAAAAAATTCCGTAAACTATCCAATACATGTTTCAAATTTCAAGTTACAAGTTGCAAGGATCAGGTTACATAGAACTTGTAACCTGCAACTGCAACTAAAGAATAATATTCTGCACAAGATCGCTCTTCTGCGGATGATCGGTGTTGTAATGCAACCCCCTGCTTTCTTTTCTGAACTCTGCACCTTTTACAATTAAATAACCAACAGTGATCAGGTTTCTTAATTCACACAGTTGAGGAGATACTTTTGTTGATCTGTATAATGCTTCTGTTTCTTCAAACAAAAGATCAAGACGTTTCAGCGCTCTTGCCAAACGAACATCATTACGAACAATACCAACATAATCACTCATGATCTGTTGCAACTCTTTTACACTTTGTGTTATTAAGATCATTTCTTTTGGTTCTGTTGTTCCTTTTGTATTCCAGTCAGGAACATCCCCAACCAAACCTCCTCCTACGGGGAAGGCTTTTAAAAGTTCATCGATATTTTTGGCCGCATCAACATATGCACGATGAGCAAACACCATTGCTTCGAGCAAACTGTTACTCGCAAGACGATTTGCTCCGTGCAAACCTGTGCTCGCACATTCACCAAAGGCATATAAATTCCTGATGCTTGTTCTTGCCCATTCATCTGTTTTTATTCCGCCACAACTATAATGCGCAGCAGGCGCGACAGGGATCATCTGTTGCATCACATCAATACCAATGCTCTTACACTTCTCGTAAATGTTGGGAAAATGATGAATAAATTTTTCTTTATCCATGTGCCGGCAATCGAGATAAACATGCTCAACACCGGCAAGTTTCATCTCATTATCTATTGCCCGTGCAACAATATCACGGGGAGCAAGATCTCTTCTTGCATCATATCTTTCCATGAATGCTTCACCATCCTTGCTGCGAAGAATCCCGCCGTCACCGCGCACCGCTTCCGTAATTAAAAATGATGGCGACACTCCCGGTTCGTACAAAGCCGTTGGATGAAATTGTATGAACTCCATATTTTCAATTCTTCCTTTTGCGCGATACACCATTGCAATACCATCACCGGTTGCGATTTTAGGATTTGTTGTGGTGCGATATGCTTGTCCGCAGCCTCCTGTTGCGAGCATTGTAACTGGTGCAAGAATTTTTTCGATCTTGTTATTACGGAGATTTAAAACATACACGCCAAAGCAGGTAATATCAGTTGTTGCTTTTGTTATAAGATAACCAAGATGATGCTGCGTTATAATATCAACAACAAAACAATAATTAATAAATTCAATATTCGCGTGCTGCTTCACTTGCTCAAGCAATGCACGTTCTATTTCATTTCCTGTAACATCTTTGTGATGTAATATGCGATGCTCACTATGCCCACCTTCCCGGCCTAATGCATATTCTCCTGATGCCTCTTTATCAAACCTTGCACCATATTCAATAATTTCTCTTATGCGCTCCGGTCCTTCCTTTACAACAATTTCAACAGTATGTTCATTGCATAAACCATCACCGGCGATCAATGTGTCTTCAATATGTTTTTCAAACGTGTCATTCTCATCCCACACGCCGGCAACACCGCCCTGTGCATATTTCGTGTTTGTTTCATCAGCTGTTGTTTTTGTTATCACTGTAATTATCTTATCAGGAAAATGTGCTGCAACTTTTAATGCATATGTTAGTCCTGCGATGCCCGATCCTATTACCAAAAAGTCTGTGTGCATGATTTAAACGTTAGGGATTGCGAAGGTAAGGGTAAGAAAAATTTTTTTGTAACCGGCAGTAGTAATTCTATTGATCGTCTGTTGCGTCGCACTCTTGTACTTTCGGAGCATTGAGCATCAATCGTCAAACGTGAAACAAACTTCTTATGATTAAAACTTCTCCGGGAAGAAATGAAAATAAAACTAAGAATGGATTATCAAAGACATGGGTTAATACTCACAAAACCTTGCACCACATATTTAAGTTAAAATGCGAAGATGTATTGGTTTATCACTTTCAATTTTAGAATAAGGATGAAGTAATTTAAATTACCATTCTTTATGTTGCTTTTTCTTTCGATCAGAAAAAGTTACGATCAATGAAAGTATAAACATAATAAGGATCACTATTGCAAACAAAATATTCATAATCAAATACTCGTGCCCACGAACCTCTAAAATTGTACCAAAAATTTATTTGCTGGTTTTCCTTGTTAATGTTAGGTCGCTCTGAGCAACAATGTTTCGGTCTGAAGGCGACTGCTCAACAAAGTTCCGAACGATGCAGTGAGTGACACAACAGACGACGAGTAAAGTATCAAAAGCTCATTTCAAAAAAACTCTCTTCCTAAAAAACATCAAACATTTTCGTAAAAAAATTTCCAGCTCCACAAATCGAAGCTCAAAGCCCGGCGCTTAAGTTAAATTTCACTTTTTCTTCTGTGAAAAATCCCTCCTCATCTTGCGATAAATCACCTTGACTTCAACATTAATGCAAACATATCTTGCATCTCTGTTTTGAAAGCGGCCGTTGCTATCCTAACTGACTAATTGAAAAACAAAAGATGAAAAGATTTGCCCTTGATCGATAATTATAAAGATTAATTCATGCTGCTTTTAGTTCCTGGCGCTTAACGAATGTTATGTAATGCTTTCCCTGCAACTATTGATGGGTATATAATAATCAGAAAAGGAGTTAGCTGAAAATCCTTTTAAAAGAGTAAGCAATTATTTATGTAGAAAATTTTTTTTATGAAAAAAAATTCAGAACAACTTGTTTTTAAAGTAAACTATGAACAGCCGCCAAATCAAGAAATAAAGCTGGCCGGTTTTCTGTTCAACTGTTATGGTATATTGCTTGAATGGCAATATGCACGTGAAAACGTACTCGAATTTAAAAACCATGAAATCGAGCCGCGTGAGCTTCGCTTATTCATCGCTCCTGCTATGGATAAAAGCATTGAAAAAGTTACAAGCATTGAGGCGCTGGAAAGTTTTAAACCCTACGAACCGGTTTTGCAATCAGCGTTGCGTGAAGAAAATTTTGAAATTCTTCCCGTGCCCGCTTACATTTCTCAATTCTGGCCTTTTTGCAATTGCCGCGTGACAGGTAAAGTATCCAAATGGTTTCATGTTGGATTTGGCTGGGAAGATCGTCCTGTTTGTAATGCAAGAGTACATGTTTGCGAAATTGATTCTATCTGGTACTGGATTTATAAAATACCGGATTTCATCATTGCAAAAATTCCAGACGCAATTTTAAAACCCGAAGAAGTAATCAAACATCCGATTCCCATCCCCGATCCCCCTCCTTTTTTTGAAGAGAATGCACAGGTTAGATCACTTCAACAAAAAAATATTTTCGCAACATCTTCTGTTGAAGAAAAACAACTTGAGATCACTTCTCAATTACCTGAATTGAGTGTTGAGATAAGACAAAATCTTTTATCAGGCAATCTTAATCTCATCCGCGATACCATTGCAAAGAACTATGCAATATTTCATCCGTGGTTTTGTTTGTGGCCATGGTGGTGGCCGTATTTTTATCGCTGCAGAGAATTAGCAGTAATATATACCGATGCAAGCGGTCGCTTTGATACAAATGTTTTGTATTGGTGTTTTGGTGATAAACCCGACATCTACATTTGGGTAGAATATTTTATCAACGGTGTATGGACAACAGTTTATAATCCGCCTGTGCCTTGCAATGTGTGGTGGGATTATGTTTGCGGCACTGATATCAATATTCATGTAACTGATCCTCGTGTTCCCGGTGATTGCTGCTGCAATTGTCCGATACCAGGTGAATTGGTTTGGATAAGAAGTGTAGGCAGCACAAGCGTTTCACACATCAATCAACAAAACATTTTGCAGGCACCAACGGGACAAACGGTAACTTATAATCGTATTGGTTTAACTGATGCGGGAGCAATTTATGATTCGATCATCACGACATCTGTTGGCGATTATAAACGTCCGTTTGGCGGAAGTCCTTCATTGTATATGGGCTTTGGCAGTGATCTTCCTAATGCAGGTATTTATTATTATCGCTGGAGTTACAAACAAGTTGCAGATGCGCAGTTAAATCCTGTTGTTGATAGCTACAAAGCGTTGCAACCTGCCGGCGGTGTTGTAAATAAAGGTTATGAATTTACTTACATCGACTCTAATAATGACACGCAATTCGGAGCGAACTACGTAAAGCTTGGGCCATTCACCGTGGGTGCTAATGATAACTTATACATCATTCCTCCCGTTCAGCCAGATATGGCGCCATTCAATGTTCCTGAAACTGATCCGTTGTGGCATGAACAAACTTATAACATGAACACAATGAGTTTCAACTCTGCTGATCTGTTAAGAGGAAATGCAGCAGGTGGCGATGGTTTGTACGAATTTAAACTGGAGATATTTGATCAGTCAGGAAATCTTTTAACGAATATTCCAAAGGCAACATTCAAAGTTCCTGATTACAACGATGCAAACTTTAGTGTGAATGCGCCGGATGTTTTGTTAGAGAATCCGACAATAACTACAGCGAATGCATTCAACATGTTGATGCGTGTTGAGAATTCACGATGTAATGCCGGCATCTTCACAGTGAAAGTAAATGGCTCACCCGCATCCTTGGATTGCTGCGGATTTGTAAGCTATAAACACAATGGTGTAGAAGCAGATCTTGAATTGACATTCCTTGCAACACAGCCGAATAATTTTGCAATGTTCAGTTTCGGTGTTGTAAAAGGAACATGCGGTGATGTACCCATTGCAGATGCAACAGGTATGGTAATAGACAGCGCATCAGGTTACTTATTAAGCGGAGGTATTTATGACAAACATTTCACGCCTTCAGATTTACTCGGTACTTGTTATCATCATGGAAACGGTAAAGCAGCTTTTGCAGAAACGCTTTATGTTGAAGCAATGGCAACAGATGGTACTTTCCGTCAAAAAGCAAAGGACGCAGGAGATGTTGCAGCATTTGCATTAGAACCGTAATTTTAAGTAAAACCTTAGAATGACAATCTTCTATTTCGTAATTACTGCGTTGGCCGTTTGGCGTATCACACACATGCTTGGTAAAGAAGACGGCCCTTTTGATATCATTTTTCTCATGCGACGAAAAGCAGGAGCGGGTTTCTTCGGAAGCCTGCTCGACTGCTTTTATTGTCTGAGTGTTTGGATCGCTTTACCATTCGGTATTTGGCTCGGCGAAACATGGTGGGAAAAAATTTTATTATGGCTTGCATTATCCGGTGCCGCATGTTTGCTTGAGCAGGCAACAACAAAAAATATTGAACATACAAAACCGGATTATCATGAAGAGTAGCGTAATTTTTTTATGAGCCGAACTGTATTACTACTATGATGCTTTCCTTGCGTCGCACTCTTGTACATTCTGTTCGTAATTCAACAAAAATGTAAATCGCAATAAGAGAAAAAATAGAAAATATGATATAACTTATACTTTGAATAGAAAACGAAATGCGAAACACCAACTACAAACTACAAACTATAAACTACAAACTCTATGTGTAACTGCGGCAACAAAAGAAATTCTTTTTCTCAACAACAAAGAGAAACTTCAAAATCTAATATGCAAAAACCGATTGCAGGCACTACTCCAAATGCTAACTTTGAATACACAGGCAAAACAGCATTGAACGTTGTTGGAAATGTTACAGGAAAAAATTATCGCTTCAACAGAACAGGCGAAATTCAAATTGTTGATCACCGTGATGCACCGGGAATGAAAATGATTCCTGTGTTGAAAAGAATTTATTCATGAATAGAGACTATCTCAAAAATCGTCATTGCGAACGCAGTGAAGCAATCTACTGTTGGTTTACAAATGAGATTGCTTCGGTCGTTCCTCTCTGCAATGACGTTTTGGGCTTTTTGAATAAAATTATTTTCCCCCATTCACTCTACTTGCAATCTGTTTAATACATTTACCATTCTCAAACAGATTGCTTATGTCAACACTATCAAGATTTATTTTTCTTTCGCTCATTATTTTTCCTTTCAAAACAAAATCGCAAAACAACGATCTCCTGTCAAAACCATGGAAAGCATCCTGGATCGCTGTTCCCGATCAGCCTTTGCATGATTATGGGGTGTATCAATTCAGAAAAAAAATTTCTCTTGATGCAAAGCCTTCGTCTTTTATTGTACATGTTTCTGCCGACAATCGTTATAAACTGTATGTGAACGGGCAATTGGTTTCGTTAGGCCCGGCACGCGGAGAGATTTATCATTGGAATTTCGAAACGGTTGATATTGCTTCTTATTTGAAACAAGGCGATAATCTGATTGCAGCAATTGTTTGGAATTTTGGTGACATGAAACCTGAAGCACAGATCAGTTATCAAACTGCTTTTATTTTACAGGGCGATGGTGAGAATGAAAAAATAGTTAACACAGATACAACGTGGAGATGCAGACGTGACAGCAGTTACAGCGCCAAAGAAGTTGTGATCGTTTACAGTTATTATGTTGCGGGTCCCGGCGAAACAATTGATTACAATAAATCATTGAAAGGTTGGAAGAATCCAAATTTTGCTGATGCTTCATGGCAAGCAGCAAAAGAAATTTCTCCGGGATTACCAAAAGGTGTTTTTGGTTTTGGTCTTGGTTGGATGCTTGTGCCTCGTACAATTCCGCAAATGGAATTAACAACACAACGATTGCAAAAAGTTCGTAAGGCAGAAGGTATAACAGTTCCTGAAAATTTTCCTGCAACAAAAGCACAGATTTTCATTCCTGCAAATACAACTGCCACAATTTTACTCGATAATGGATTTGAAACAGATGCATATCCTGTGCTTCAATTCAGCCAGGGAAAAAATGCAACCATAACACTTGGTTATGCAGAAGCATTGTATGTTCCGGAACCAGATCAACAAAACTGGAGAACGTTTCATCAAAAAGGAAACAGGAATGAAATTGAAGGAAAAAAATTTATCGGTGTAAAAGATAGTTTGATCTCTGACGGAACAATTCAGCAGGAGTTTACTTCGTTGTGGTGGCGCACTTATCGTTACATGCAATTACAAATTCAAACAAAAGAGGAACCACTTGTTATCAATGATCTTTATGGAATCTTCACTGGCTATCCTTTTAAGATGAATGCACAGTTTGATGCAGGAAATGATACTCTCAATAAAATTTTAGAAACCGGTTGGCGCACCGCACGTTCATGTGCACAGGAAACTTACATGGATTGTCCTTACTATGAGCAACTGCAATATGTTGGTGATACCCGCATACAAGCACTGGTTTCATTATACAACAGCGGCGACGATAGGTTAATGCGCAGTGCAATTTCTTCGATTGATAATTCACGCATGGCGGAAGGTGCAACGCTTAGCCGTTATCCAACTGCGAATGCACAGGAGATACCTCCGTTCTCTTTGTGGTGGATCGGAATGGTGCATGATTACTGGATGTATCGTAATGATGCTGCTTTCGTAAAAAGTAAATTGGCGGGTGTACAACAAGTGCTGTGGTTCTTTAGTAAATATCAACAACCTGATGGTTCATTAAAAAATGTTCCTTACTGGAATTTCACGGATTGGTGTGACACAAAAGGTTGGAATGATGGTGTGGCGCCAATTGGTAAAGACGGAAATTCTGCGGCGCTTGATTTGCAATTATTGTGGGCGTATGAATTAGCAGCCCAACTTGAAAATAATTTAGGCATGCAGGAATATGCAGGGCAATATAAAAATGCTGCAGCCCAATTAAAGCAAACAATACAAAAAAAATATTGGGATGCTTCAAAAAAAATGTTTGCTGATACAGATGATAAAGATGTTTTTTCTCAACACACCAATTCGCTTGCAATTCTTACCAATGTTGTTGAAGGTGCTGATGCAACTTCGCTTGCAAAAAAAATTATCAGTGATAAAACGATGACAGAAGCAACTGTTTATTTCAAATATTATGTTTATCAGGCATTGACAAAAGCAGGATTAGGTAATGACTATCTGAACTGGCTTGGAATATGGAAACAAAATCTTGCAATGGGTATGACAACGTGGGCCGAGATGAGCGACATCAATAACACTCGTTCTGATTGTCATGCATGGGGCTCAAGTCCAAACATAGAATTATACAGAACTGTTTTAGGAATTGGCAGTGATGCTCCGGGTTTTCAAAAAATAAAAATCGTTCCGCATCTTGGAGCACTTACAAATGCAAGCGGGAAGATGCCGCATCCAAACGGTGAAATTTCAGTCAGCTATCAGCAAACCAATAATAGCTGGAAAGCCGCGATAACATTGCCTTCCGGCACTTCGGGTTATTTGTTGTGGAAAGGAAAACGATACGAATTAAAACCGGGGAATAATTCTTTATCGCTTTAAGAAAATGTATTCATATACTAAAACCGGTCATTCCTCCTACCGGTTTTAGTATTTTGAAAAAATATTTTAGTCACTTCTGTCTTCCTGATCGTGTCCCTCAACCTTTACAATTTTATTATATAATCCAAGCAAAAGGAATGGCGCCACCCATTGTCCTAAAAATTGACTTGTATGTTTTTTGCCCATCAATTGCAATGCAAGAGAAACACCAATAGCTCCTAACGATGCCCATAAAAATATATCTGAAGGTAATTTTGCTGTTTGTTCTTCAATTGCTTTTGCTACGGTGCCTTCGCGATGTTGCGGATTTGAATTAGAGATCATATTTCCTCCGTTTTTTAATGCATGTTCTTCAATTTCTTTGCCAGTATCAGCACGCAAATTGTTCAACAAAAAAATAAAGCAACGTCATTAAATTTCAACTAAATGTCTGCATATTTGCCGATGTGTGAAGTGCAATACTCAGAATGGGGAAGCGTTTAATGAATTTAGAAATTATTTTTATGAGCCCGGCTGTTGAAACTTTGTGCAGCTTCTGTTGCGTCGCACACTTGATCTGTAGAATATAAATCAAAAGTAAAAATTCGAAATCCAAAAATGTGCTTCCTGTTTTTACTTTTTACTTTTGAATTTTGACTTTATTGAGGACAGTTCGGAACGTTGAAGTGAGTGGCACCTGCCGGCAGGCAACAGACGATGCTACGAAGAACAAAAGCTGGTAACAAAAATATTTCAACATCAACTTATGAATGCATCATTATTATACAAAAGCAATTGCTATCTCGCCGAAGGTCCGATGTGGCACGCGGAAAGAAAAAGTTTTTTTTGGGTGGATATTGAAGGCAAAGGTTTCTACGAATATAAAATGCAGAGTGGCGAAGTGCAATCGTGGCAACTGCAGCAGCGCATAAGTCTTATTGTAAGAAGTAAAGATGATAAACTGATTCTTGGTACCGAATACGGTCTTGCATCTTTTGATCTTGAAACAAATGAATTGCAGTTACTCGTGGAAATTGAAAAAGACATTCTTACAAACCGAAGCAATGACGGCGCATGCGACGCCCCAGGACGTTTATGGATGGGAACAATGGCAAGAGATGCAACGCCTTCCGCAGGTTCGCTTTATTGCATCGATAAAAATTTTTCCGTCACAAAAAAATTAGATAATCTTTCTATTCCTAATGGTTTGGTTTGGTCGCTTGACAACAAACGAATGTATTTTATTGATACGCCAACATTGAGCGTACGTTCATTTTTATTTGATGTGGAAACAGGCGAGATAAAGTTTGAAAAAGTAGTGATTGAAATTGAGCCGGACCTTGGTATGCCGGACGGAATGGTGATTGACGAAGAAGGCATGTTATGGATCGCACATTATAACGGGTTTGGTGTATATCGCTGGGATCCATTGACCGGAAAGGTGCTTGATAAAGTTGCAGTGCCTGTTCCGCAGGTAACTTCATGTGTTTTTGGCGGTGAGAATATGAACTTACTTTTTATTACAACTGCTCGTGAAAACATGACCGATGCAGATTTGTTTAAATATCCTGACAGCGGCAATGTTTTTATTGCAGAAACAAATGTAAAAGGTGTGAGTGAGTTTAAGTTTGGATGAATGTAATTTTCTTGAAAAAATTTTTGCTTAGTAGTCTTTCCTGAATAAATATTTTTACCAATCGAGAATCAAGAAACTTTTATACAATTATGAACGAACAAAATTTAAGAAGCAGAGACTGGTTTGGACGTAAAGGTAAGGATGGTTTTATCTATCGTGCATGGATGAAAAACCAGGGCATCCCTGATTATGAATTTAACGGCAAACCTGTCATCGGCATTTGCAACACATGGAGTGAATTAACGCCATGCAATGCACATTTCCGTGATCTTGCAGAACGTGTGAAGCGCGGTGTATTTGAAGCAGGCGGATTTCCCGTGGAGTTTCCTGTAATGTCGTTGGGTGAAACATTGATAAAGCCAACAGCAATGTTATATCGCAATCTTGCAAGCATGGATGTGGAAGAATCCATCCGCGCAAACCCGATTGATGGAGTTGTGCTGCTTTGCGGTTGTGATAAAACAACACCTTCATTGGTAATGGGCGCATGCAGTGTTGATCTGCCAACCATTGTTGTTTCAGGCGGACCAATGCTTACAGGAAGGCATGAAGGGAAATCAATTGCAACAAGCGATGTATGGCGCTTGTATGATCTTTATAAAGAAAATCAAATTTCACAGGATCAGCTTACAACAATAGAAGCTGCAATGTGCAGAAGTGCAGGTCACTGCGCGGTGATGGGAACTGCGTCATCAATGGCTTCCATGATAGAGTCGCTTGGACTTTCATTGCCGGGCAATGCCGCAATTCCCGCAGCGGATTCAAGAAGAAAAACACTTGCGCAGCTTTCAGGTCTGCGCATTGTGGAAATGGTGAAAGAAAATCTTACACTTTCAAAAATACTTACACGCGAAGCATTTGAAAATGCGATTATGGTGAATGCGGCAATCGGCGGCTCAACAAATTTTGTAATTCACTTGCTTGCAATCGCAGGAAGAATTGGTGTTGATTTGACACTTAAAGATTTTGATCCGCTTTCACGAAATATTCCTCTCATCGCAAACATCCAGCCTTCGGGAAAATATTTTATGGAGGATCTTTTTTATGCAGGTGGTTTGCCCGCAGTGCTGAAAGAACTTGATAAATTTTTACATCGTAATTGCATAACTGCGAACGGAAAAACAATCAGCGAAAATTATGAGAATGCAAAATGTTATAATCGTGATGTGGTCGCTACTGTTGATGATCCGTTTAATACTTCTACAGGTCTTGCGATTTTACATGGGAATGTTTGTGAAAATGGTGCTGTGATAAAACCTTCGGCAGCAAGTGAACACCTGATGCAACACACCGGCAAAGCTGTAGTGTTTGAAGACATTGAAGATTATAAAGCAAGAATAGATGATGATAATCTCGATGTTGATGAGAACAGTGTGCTTGTATTAAAAAATGTTGGACCAAAAGGTTATCCCGGTATGCCGGAAGTTGGTAACATGGGCCTGCCAAAAAAATTATTGTTGCGTGGCATTACTGACATAGTCCGCATTTCAGATGGTCGCATGAGCGGTACCGGTTTTGGAACAGTTGTGTTGCATGTGTCGCCGGAAGCCGCAACAGGTGGTAACTTCAGCGTTCTTCAAAACGGCGATATGATCACACTGGATGTTCCCAATCGTACTATACATGTTGATGTAAGTGATGAAGAATTGCAGCGAAGAAAAGAAAATTGGAAGCCAACAAAACCCAGAGCAGACAGAGGCTATGTCGATTTATATATCAGGCATGTGGAGCAATCGCATGTTGGTGCTGATCTTGATTTTTTGAGAGGTGGCTCGGGTAGTGAAGTGACGAGAGACTCGCATTAAATGTGGAAATGTGAAGATGTGGTAAATGTGAAAATGTAATATAATTTTTATGTAGCAAACTGAAGTGCGTGTGGCATCGTCTCTTGTGTCACTCACTTCATCGTTCTGAATTTTATTCGGCAATAAGTAAAAACGCTAACTATTTTTTACATCTGATTTTTTGAAAAAACATTTTTTATGTCATTTGAAAATAAGGTAGCAATTGTAACAGGAGCAGGAGTAGGAATTGGTTTTGAAATATGCAGGCAACTTACACAAAACGGTGTATCAGTTTTGTTGAATGATATTGATGAAACGCTTACTGCAAAAGCCGTTGAACAAATAAAAAAAGAAGGCGGTAAATGTATTGGTCTTGCAGGTGATGCAGGCGATGTTAATTTCATTCAGCAAATGGTAAATAAAGCAGTAAGTGAATTCGGCAAACTAAACATCGCTATTGCCAATGCAGGTATTACATTGTTTGCAGATTTTTTTGAATACACACCTGATTCATTTTATAAAGTGATGCGTTTGAATTTAGGCGGAAGTTTTTTTCTTGCGCAAGCGGCAGCAAAACAAATGAAAGAACAACAAACCGGCGGAAGCATTTTATTCATGTCATCAGTTGTTGGTCATCAGGCGCATCAAAACTTAGCGGCGTATGCAATTACAAAAGCCGGACTTGAAATGCTTGCAAAAAATTTGGTTATTGATTTATCCCCTCATAAAATTACAGTGAATGCAATTGCTCCGGGCGCTACTTCAACAGAAAGAACTTTGCACGATCCTCATTATGAAAACACATGGAGCAGAATAACTCCTCTTGGGCGTCCTGCAAATACAACAGATATTGCAAACGCAGCACTCTTCATGGTTTCAGACAAAGCAAAACATATAACAGGACAAAGTTTAATTATTGATGGAGGGTGGACTTCCGTTAGTCCGTCTCCGTATTAATTTAAAAAATTCACGGGTTCATCTCAGCAAGAATGAAGAGATTTGCTTATGAACCGCATTGATCGTGTTACCGCAATTCTTATTCAACTGCAATCGAAAAAAATTGTAAAAGCGCAGGATATTGCCGAACGCTTCAATATAAGTTTACGAACGGTTTATCGCGACATTAATACTTTGCAGGAAGCAGGCGTGCCCGTTATTGGTGAAGCTGGCTTGGGTTATTCTATTATGGATGGTTACCGCTTGCCGCCGGTGATGTTTACAAAAGAAGAGGCTGCTGCGTTTTTAACTGCTGAAAAACTGATCGAAAAATTTACAGACACATCAACCGAAGCAAGCTATAAATCTGCAATGTATAAAGTGCGGGCTGTTTTGCGCAGTACCGAAAAAGACATGCTGGAAAACATAGAAGAACATATTGAAGTGATAAGAAAAGTAATGCCGTACAATGATTCTTCTGTAAATAATACTTTACAAAATTTATTGAAGAGCATTTCTGAAAAGAAAATATTGAACATCCATTATTCCGCATTTACCTCTGAAGAAATTACTCAACGTGACATTGAACCCATAGGCATTTTTTATTCAAACGGTTACTGGCACACCATTGCATTTTGTCGCTTAAGAAATGATTACCGCGATTTCAGAACAGATCGAATTCTTCGCATTACATTTATAGATAAAACTTTTGACAAAGAACATCCTTCCTTAAAAACTTACCTGGAACAGATGGATGAAAAAAAAGAATTGCAAACAATTGTAATTAATGTGGATGGTTATGCGGCAAAATTTCTGAGCGTTCAAAAATATTATTATGGTTTTTTTAAAGAAGAGAAAATAAACGATTGTGTGCAGATGACGTTTCTTACTCCTTATGATGATTATTTTGAAAGATGGTTTATCACATTCGCAGATCATGCGGAAATCGTTTCTCCTGATTCTTTAAAAATAAAATTGAAAACGCTCGTAGAAAAAATCCAACAAAAAATTTCCTGATTAAATTTTTATGCTGACATACTGTTGTCACGCAACATTTGTTGCTTTGTATCATAAATCAACATTATGTTACACGCAACAACTGAAATGCAAATAAATTCTGCATCACTCGCAAAAGATTATGCAGCCTTTAATTTATGGGCTAATAAGCGATTTATTAACTGGTTAAGATCAAAGCCGGTTAACATTGTAGAGCGTAATGCAGTTTCAAGTTTCTCAAGTATTCGGTTAACGCTGGTGCATATTTGGGATACAGAGCGCTCATGGCTTGGAAGATTGTTGCAGATTGAAACAGAATCAAATTATGGAAAAGATTATGACGGAACATTAGAAGAAGTTTTTGATTCGGTTCTTCAGCAATCGGAAGCATTCAATGCGTATGTGCAATCACTTTCAGAAGCATCTTTGTGCGAACCTGCAAAGTTTATGGTGCCTGTTCGCTGGCCCGAATGGGATGAAGTTAATTTACCACGATTCCAGGTTATACAACATTGTCTCAATCACAGCACATATCATCGCGGACAAATTGTAACGATTGCACGCAATCTTGGTTTGACCAATCCTCCAATGACAGATTATATCGCTTTTTTAATAAAAGACAAAATAGAATCATCTGCACAATAGTTTTCAACTGCTAATATTTACAAACTACAAAACGTGTTGAAGTAACATTCATGGATGAACTTCGAACCAGTCATCAAGGCTCACATGCAGAAGTCGCAGTAGTACTGCAGTTCAATCAAGGCGAGAGAAAGAAAAGGACTGTATATCTTTTCTTTCTTGACTTTTTTTGTTACTTTTTTGTGTCAAGACAAAAAAGTAAATAATATTCATCGAATGACCAATTCCAATATTTTACATCACCGTTTATTCAATCAACAAATAACACAACAATCATTTCAAAAGCCCGGAGAACTCGTGGAATGGTTTGGCGCAATGCAGGCGCAGGATTACCAGGGAGCCAAATGGGCCATTGCTCTTCGCTTAAAAGGTATCACTGATACAGGTATTGAACAAGCGATTGCAGATAAAAAAATTGTTCGCACGTGGCCTATGCGGCGAACCTTGCATTTTGTATCGCCGCAAGACATTCGATGGATGCTTAAATTACTTACACCACGAATTATTTCCCGAAGTAAGGCTTTATACAGACAGTTAGAACTTGATGAGAAATTGTTTTCAAAATGCAGAAAACTTTTTACCAAAGCGATGGAGGGAGAGAAGCAATTACCACGCAATGAAATGTATGATACTCTTGAAAAGGCAAAGATATCAACCAAAGCTATGCGAGGTCTTCACATTCTCTGTCATCTTTCACAGGAAGGATTGATTTGTTTTGCAACACGCAAAGGAAAGCAACCGACATTTGCTTTGCTTGATGACTGGGTTTCTCCCGCAAAACCTTTAACCAATGATGAAGCGCTTACAACACTTACAAAGAAATATTTTTCAAGTCACGGACCTGCAACAATAAACGACTTTGCATGGTGGAGCGGACTAACTGTTGCTGAAGTAAAAAAAGGAATTGAAATAATAAAAACCGATCTGCAAAATGAAAAAGCAAATGGTCAATTATTTTGG
>Ga0068855_100003328_pt1 | contig 19662 bp, 16 predicted proteins | sample KBSCornC52_FD_66592 | JGI IMG/M metagenome (GOLD analysis project Ga0068855, IMG submission 66592) | Corn rhizosphere microbial communities from Kellogg Biological Station, Michigan, USA - KBS Corn C5-2 | ecosystem: Host-associated > Plants > Roots > Rhizosphere > Soil ...
CGAGCTGCCCGAGCAGTTGCAACTACTCGCTCTGCACGCGTGTGTGCAGGAACATATCGTTGCGGAGCTCGATGGATTGGCGCAGCTATTGACGCCGGAGCTGGTGAGCGGCGATTACTAGCTAGCTCACCAATATCTCCGTCGCCTTCCCGTCCACCCAGCTCGGCTGCGCGAAACCATGCATGAAGCCGCAATGTCCGCCGTACCGTGTGAGCTCCAATGTGAGATTGGGAATACGCGCGAGCGCAGACCAATCTTCCGGGGGAATGATGGGATCATCGAGCGAGGCGATGACGTTCACGGGAATTTCCAACGACGTCAATGCGCCGTGCACGAGCGAATAGCCGGTCAGATATTCTTCGAGATCCGCGAATGGGCTGTGCTTGCGTACCAAGAGGTCCGTCATTGAGATCAAATCATCGAGAGCGCATAGATCGGTGAAATCGTACTCGCCGGGGAAGCTGCGTTGTTTGAGTTCGAGCGAACGCTTCCATTTGCGAATGAAATACCGGCTGTAAACACTCGCGCGTGCGAGGGCCTGCATGGTTCGCTGCGGGCGCACTACCGGGCACACTGCAACCACACGCCGCAACTTGATACCTGCGCGCGGCGCTTGCGCTGCTACACGCAGAGCGAAGTTGCCGCCCAACGAAAAGCCGGCAAGGCACAGCTCCTGCACGGCAAAGAGTTGTTGGATGCTCCGCACTGCGCCCACGACTTCAGGCAACCGGCAAGAGTGAAAGAGTTCGCGATTCAAATGATGACTTGCGCCGTGATCGCGAAAATTGAGCCGAAAAATGTCGCAGCCGCGCGCGAAAAGCTCCGCACCCAGTGACAACACGTAATTGGACGCCGCATTACCTTCCCAACCATGCAGCAAGGTCACCAAGCGCCGCGGAACACGCTTCTCTTCCGGATGCCGGGAGTAATAGCCCAAGAGCCGCACGCCATCGCCACAATCGATGATGTGAGTTTCGCTACGTGCGAGCAACGCGGCAGCGCGCCGCCGCGTGAACAGAATTTGCGGCGGCAGCGTAGGCAAGATGGATTGCGCGTGCGGACTGCGCAGCCACCAAGGGGGAACGTATGACTCGGTGACCCCAGGCGCGGTGATCGAAACTGTGCTCAACGCTCGCTTTACCCTGCTGGCACAGGCGTGAATTCCACGCGATTGTTGCGAACGCCGATGCGATTCCAGTCTCCGGCAGTGACGCGATCGGACACAGTCGGATATGGCACGGACGGCTTACGCCCAGCGAAGTTGAATTCGATCTGCAGCGAACTGCCGGCGGAGCGCCGCAACGTCGCAACGTAGTTGGCAAAGTCGACCGACTGTTGCTGCGCCGGATTCAAACCGTCTTCGAAGGGATTGCCGACCAAGTCGCACCGTCGCGACGGCAAATCGTCTTGCGCCGGCGCGAACCCTTCAGCCGGATTGCCGGACAGACAGAAGTCACCGACGAAGCTCTCCACTCGCAATTTCCCCTTGAAGCCGCTGCCTCGCAAGCGTTCGACCACCGTGCGAAATTTATCGAGCCGCGTGCCGGCGAGCGGAATCTCGCCATACGGAACGGATTCGGAATCCGTACGCGCGGCCGCAGAGGCTGCTGCCGGCACAGCAGCCAAACTTGCATCTTCAGTACGCTTCAGGTGTTCCAAATTCTCTTGAATAGCGGTGATTTGCTGTCTTTGTTCCGCGAGCGATGCCAGGAGCTTCGTGTTCGCAGCGATCAGGTCGTGCTGATTGTCGGCAGTTTGCTGATACAGGTATTGCGACCACCCGAATGGTAAGAGCGCAGCGAGTGCGATAGCAGCTACCCACGGCCAAAGCGGCGCGGCTTTTTGAGGCGCTGGCGTTACGACCTCAGACTCGGATGCAGGTGCCGCGGATGCACCGCTTTTATGTTCATGGCTGAGACGCCGTGATACGGCATCGAAGTTCGCAGCAATGAAGCGACGCATTTCAGCCTGATGGTCGTCGAGCAACTTCACCATGGCCTGCCGCCACGCAGGATCGTTGGCGCTGACGCGAGGCACGGCCGAGGCCGGCGGCTCGGAACTCGGCTGTTCCTCGACGACGACGGTCCGCGCCACGCCGCTCGACCGCTGCTCGCGCCGGTCCGGCAGCAAATGTAAATCGTAGAGGACGCGCGACACGTCGACCTGCTTTACCGTTTTCGGTAGCACGCCCACTGCACCAAGCGCCCGCGCCTGGCCCACATACAGCTCACCTTCTTGAGAGGTGTACATCAACACCGGAATGATGGCCGTCGCGGGATTCGCCTTGATGGCGCGCACCGCCTGAAAGCCATCCATGCCCGGCATCAAATGATCCATGAAGATGACGTCGGGCCGCGCATGCCCCAAATATTCGAGCGCCTGCTCGGCCGACTCCGCCGTATCCACTTGCATGCCATACGTTTCGAGCATGCGACTCAAAATGACCCGCGCGGAGCGTGAGTCATCGACGATCAAAGCCCGTTTAGCCGACATGGAAATCCCGAACCCGAATAGTGTGAGTACGTTCTACCGCGAATGGCGTGGGATGCCAATGGGAGTAGGAGTTAGGGGTTGGGAGTTAGGAGTTAGTCCAGAAAGATGGCAGCAGCCTTCTGGACTAACTCCTCACTCTTAACCCCTAATTCCTAACTCCTAACCCCTTACAACCAACAGGAGTATCCTCACCCGCCTCACGCGAAGCTTCGGAGGGTCACTCCAATGGCGCATGCGACTGCGGATATTCGCAATATTGCACTCGTGGGACAGGCGGGCGCAGGGAAAACGCTGCTCGCGGAAAGCCTGCTGTATCACGCGGGCGCCATTCGCACGCGGGGAAGCCTGGAACGAGGCACCACGGTCTGCGACTTCGATCGCAAAGAGATCGAGCTCGGGCACTCACTCGATGCCACCGTCGTGGGCTTCGACACCGGCGGCGCACACGTCAATTTGATCGATACGCCGGGGTATCCCGATTTCATCGGCCGGTCATTGAGCGTCCTCGAAGGCGTGGAAACCGCCGCAATCGTGGTCAATGCCGCGCATGGCGTGGAACCGACCGTGCAACGCATGATGGAGTTCGCCCAGGCGCGCGCACTCGATCGTCTCATCGTCATCAATAAGATCGACTCGCGCGATGCGCAGCCCGAAGCGACACTCGAGGCATTGCGCGCAACGTTCGGTCGCGAATGCCTGCCGCTCAATCTGCCCGCGGATCACGGACGCGCGGTGGCCGATTGTTTTTTTCGCCCTGTCGCCACGGCAACCGACTTCTCGTCGGTGGCGAGCGCGCATACGGAAATCGTCGATCAAGTGGTCGAGATGGACGATGCGCTCATGCAGTTGTACTTGGAGCAAGGTGAAACGCTTGCACCGGAGCAACTGCACGACGCATTCGAACGCGCCATGCGCGAAGGCCACTTGTTACCGGTGTGCTTTGTGTCGGCCGAAACGGGCGCCGGTATGAAAGAGCTGTTGGAAGTCTTCGCGCGCTTGATGCCGAATCCCACGGAAGGTAATCCGCCGCCGTTCCTCAAAGGCATGGACGGATCGGCGACCCGGGTGAGCGTGACGCCGAACGCGGATCAGCACGTCATCGCGCACGTCATCAAGGTCAGCATCGATCCCTTCATTGGCCGCTTGGGCGTCCTGCGCGTGCATCAAGGCACTCTCCGCAATGGCAAGCAGCTTTTCATCGGCGATGCGCGCAAACCTTTCAAAGTAGCGCACCTCTATAGACTGCAAGGCAAAGAGCACAGCGAAATCGCACAAGCGGTCCCCGGCGATATCTGCGCCATCGCGAAAGTGGATGAGTTGCAGTTCGACGGCGTATTGCACGATTCGCACGACGAAGACGAATACCATCTGCAAGCGATTACGTTCCCCCCCGCCATGGCGGGCGTTGCGATCGAGCCCGAGCGGCGTGGCGACGAACAAAAACTTTCCGACGCGCTACACAAACTGCGCGCCGAAGATCCGTGCGTGCGGATCGAGCATCACGCCAACCTCAACGAGACGGTGCTCTACGGAATGGGCGAGCTGCACCTACGCGTGCTGCTCGATCAGATGTCGGAGCGTTACGGCGTGCGCGTGAAAACGCATCCGCCCCGCATTCCGTATCGCGAAACCATCCAGCGGCCCGCCCAAGGACATCACCGGCACAAGAAACAAACAGGCGGTGCTGGCCAATTCGGCGAAGTGTATTTACGGGTCGAGCCGCTCGAACGCGGCCGGGGTTTCGAGTTCGTGGACGACGTGGTGGGCGGCGCCATCCCGTTTCAATACATTCCCGCGGTCGAAAAAGGGGTGCGTCAAGTCCTCGCCGAGGGAGCGATTGCCGGTTTCCCGCTGCAGGACATTCGCGTCACCGTTTACGACGGCAAACATCACTCTGTCGACTCCAAGGAAGTTGCGTTTGTAGCGGCTGGACGACAAGCGTTTAAGAAAGCTTGCTTAGAGGCTCTGCCCATCGTGCTCGAACCCGTAGTACGCCTAGGGATTACAGCACCAGGTACCACTACCGGAGATATCAGTGGTGATTTGGCCACACGCCGTGGTCGAGTCAGCGGTAATAGTTCGTTGGGCGGCGGCAGAGTTCATATCGCAGCGATGGCCCCGCTCGCGGAATTGAACGATTTCGCGTCGCGGCTCAAATCGTTGACCGGTGGCGAAGGCAGCTTCGCCATGGAATTGAGCCACTACGATCCGGTGCCGCCGCGCAAACAACAAGAATTGATTGCAGCGTTCAAGCCCGCGACAGAAGAGTGAACGACATCAGCAATCAGCTCATCCCCCATTGCTGACGGCTTTGTTAGACTTCTAAGTACTTACCATTACAACGTTCGGGGGCATTCGCTCCCGTTAGCGGGATCCATGCGGAAATTCTCAGAGCTTTGGCGGCCGGCGGCCGCATTCGCAATTTTGTATCTTTGCCTTTCGCTGCTGTTGCGCATCGTTCTGTGGTGGCAATTCGGACACGAAGCAGATGTCTCTGTAGGCAACGCAGCCGCAGCGTTATTGATCGGCGTCGTCAACGACGCCGTCGAACTCGTCTACGTTCTCTTACCCTTCACGGCGTATTTGGTGTTGGCACCCCGTCGCTGGCTCTCGTCGAAGTACGGCACCTTGTTCTTGTTCATCGTATTCGGCGCGGTTTGTTTCGGTTATTTCTATCTGACCGCGGTCGAGTATTACTTCTTCGAAGAATTCGATGCGCGACTCAATCTGGTCGCGTTCGATTACCTCATGTATCCGACGGAAGTAATCGGCGACATCCGCGACGCCTATCCAGTCGGCACTGTCATGGCGATTGCGCTTGTACTGGCAGCAACGAGCACGTACATGTTGCGTCGGTGGCTATCCGCCGCTCGCCACGTCGACTTGTCGCTCAAGGAGCGCGCACCCCTATTGGTCGTGCACGCCGTTCTACTCGTTCTTGCGATCGCATTCGTGCCAACGGGGTTGTTGGCACGATTCGACAATCGCGTGACGAACGAAATTGCGATCAACGGCATCAGCAGTTTCTTTCAAGCAGCCCGGACGAGTGAAATCGATTACTACGCCTACTATCGATCCGAAACGCCGCAAGTCGCTTTCCAGCGCCTAACGCAGGAGTTACAGAAAGGCGGCGGCGAATTCATCGACCTCGATCAAGGCCGGCTCACGCGCCGCTTCGCAGGCAGCGCAAACGGGTTGGGCAAACTCAACGTGATCGTCGTGTCCGAAGAATCCTTGGGCGCCGAATTCAGCGGCGCATACGGCGCGGAGAAAACAGACACGCCCGAGCTCGATGCGTTGTCACAACACTCTCTGATGTTCGCAAACGCATATGCCTCGGGCACGCGCACAGTGCGCGGCCTCGAAGCGATCACGGCATCGTTCCCGCCCATTCCAAGCGTGTCGATTTTGCGCAGACCCGGCAACGAGAACATCGCCACCTGGGGCTCGGTCATGCACGGGCTCGGCTATCACACGAGCTTTCTCTACGGCGGCTACGGCTACTTCGACAACATGAATTATTTCTACGGCAATAACGGCTTCGAAGTCATCGATCGCACGCAGATCCCCAATCCGGTGTTCGCCAATATCTGGGGCGTGAGCGACGAAGATCTGTTTCACAAGGCGCTCGATTACTTCGATCAACGTCATGCGACAGGTCAGCCGTTCTTCTCCATCATCATGACCACGTCCAATCACAAGCCCTTCACATTTCGCGACGGCGTGCCGGGCGTGCCGCCCAAAGGAGGCGGACGACATGCGGGTGTGCGTTACGCCGATTTCGCGCTCGGCAAATTCGTCAAAGAGGCTGCAACGCATCCGTGGTTCGACAACACACTGTTCGTGCTCGTGGCGGATCACGGCGCGCGCGTGTACGGCAAGACCAACATTCCCCTGCGCACATACACAATTCCGTTGTTGATGTATGCGCCGAAGCACATCGAACCGCGCCGTATCGAGACGCTCATGGGTCAGATAGACATCGCCCCGACCGTGCTCGGTCTACTAGGAGTACCGTACGAAGCGCCGTTCTTCGGACAAGATGTGATTGCTCATCCCGAGGCCGCGCGCGTGGCACTCTTCAATCACAATCACGATGTTGCCGTGTATCGCGACGGCAAGCTCGCAGTGTTAGAACTGAACAAAAAGCTCGAAACGCTTCATTACGACGCAGCTACCGACAGTTATACGACAGAGCCTGAAGATCCCGAGCTCACCGGGCTCGCAATTGCCTATTACCAAACCGCGTACGATTTGTTCAAGCAGAGGAAGTACAGGTGAGGCGCTAGGTAAGGAAGGCGCTAGGTGAGGAAGTTAGAACCAGAGCGCCTAGCTTTCTGGCTTCCTCACCTAGCGCCTTCCCCTCCTACCGCCTTCCCTCACGCCTCTGGCTTCTTGTATCGAAACACGAACTGATCCGTCATGTGCCGCACTGACGGGTCGGTGCTCGGTTTGGTGTGATCGTCATCGTCGTGATGCCATCCATCGCTTCTGCCATCGAGCACGAAGCCGGCGCGAGCGAAATCGCGCTGCACGACTTCCGGATCGATGCGGTGGAGTTCATCGACGACCCGCGCGGTATCGCCGCCGGGATTGGCGATGTGATCTTGAACGACGACCAATCCGCCCGGACGCAATGCACTGTATAACTTGGCCAGCACGGCGCTGGGATCGCCGAACGACTCGCTCGCGTCGGACGGCTTCCAATACAAGTCGTGATACGCCATCACGAACACTACGGCATCGAGCGATGCAGGTTCGAGCTTGAGTTCGCCGGTCTCTTCATCCAACCGGTGCGCATTCGGTAGGCGATTGTTGCGGAATCGTTCAGTGAGGCGCGGCTCGGAATACCTGACGTAGGCTGCGTTGTTATATGCGATGACGGTGCCGCGCTGCTCGACGGCTCTTGCCAAGAGTTCGCTGTAGTAACCGTCGCCTGCAAAAAAATCGATGACACGCATGCCGGGACGCACGCCCAGGAATTGCAACAACGCTTCAGGATTGCGCCACACATCTTCGTCCGCATCGCCGGTCAGGCGAGCGGGGCTCGCGATGGCCTCGGCAATGTGTTTGGCGGCCGGATGATCGGGATTCGCGATGGATGCGCGCACGGGTGTGGCAGGCTGGTCGCCGCGTTCGCTCGAATGGCCGCATCCTTGCAACCACACGAGCACTGTAAAGCAGCACGCGAGTTGCAACCGATTCATTGCAGGGCCTCGAGTTGTTTGGCGAGATCGAGCAGCTTGCGGTTGGCGGCTTGCCGCTGCTCCGGTTTCAACGTTACGTCTATCTGCAACAGCAGATCCATGAAGCGGCGCTTTTCCTCTTCGTTTTGCTGACGATGAGCCTCCGTCCAGCTGCGCTCTGGATGCTCGAGTAATGACAACAGCTCCTGTTTGCGCACTTCGTCGCTCGTATCCGAGGGAGCGAGCACCTCGCGTATCTGCATTCGCCATGCCTGACGGCTTTCATAACCCGCACTGCTCTCGGGCGGCATGTTCGCGGCGGTGCGCTTGGCGATGGCTCGTTGTTCCTCGTCGAGCGAACCGAGCCACCGCGTCAATTGTTTGGTCAGCATCTTCTCACGCGCCTCCGCTTGCTCGGGCAGCGAACGCGCCAACGCCCGGTCGCGACGTTCGCGCTCTTGTTTATCCAGCTTGCCCATGAATTCGTCGACCTGATCGGGACGCAAGCTCGTAAGCAGCTTGACTGCGTCCGGGGCGACTTGCGCAAGCACAGCTTTCCAGAAATTTCCCAACTGCTCGCCGGCTTCCTCGAGCATCGCCGTGTCGAGGGGCGTCGCGGTCCGGTCGGCGAGATCACGCAAAAATTTGGCATAACGCCCGAGTTCGTTGTGTCGGTGCCACGCCAAGGTCCGCTGCAAACTCTCTTGCAGCACGGATTCCTGCTCTTCATCCAGAGAGACGAAGCCGCTCACATACCAGAGCGCTACGCTGTCCAGATGGTTGTAAATGAGCCTCGTGGAGCATCCCGCGACGAGGACCAAGCACGCAAGCACCCCGACCAGCCTGTCCCACCGGCGCGATCTCCTGTTGCGACAGGCTGGCTTCATAGCGCTCGAGCCCTTGGGGCCGAAGTACTCTGATAACGGTTTAGACGCAGCAAAGTTCGTGTTCCTAACGTGTGCATCGGCCCGCCGCGGGGTAATGTTCGTTCCATATGATCGAACGCACGATTCTCCACGTCGATATGGATGCCTTTTATGCATCCATCGAGCAGCGTGACCGCCCGGAACTGCGCGGCAAGCCCGTCATCGTCGGTGGCACGAGCGGGCGCGGAGTGGTCGCGGCCGCGAGTTACGAAGTGCGTGCGTTTGGCGTGCATTCGGCGATGCCGACCAAAGAGGCCCTGCAGCGCTGTCCGCATGCTATCTGCATCGCTCCGCGTATGTCGCATTACAAAGACATCTCGCGTCAGATCTTCCGCATCTTCCACGACTTCACCCCACTCGTGGAAGGCTTGTCGCTCGACGAAGCCTTTCTCGATGTGACCGCAAGCCGCGCAGCCTTCGGCACCGGCGTAACGATTGCGCGCCTCGTCAAGGACAGAATCCGCGCCACGACCGAACTCACCGCCTCAGTAGGCATCGCGCCGAACAAATTGGTGGCAAAAATTGCATCGGATCTCGAGAAACCCAATGGCCTGACGTTCGTCGCGCAGCAAGACGTGTCGCGAACGCTCGATTCTCTACCGATCCGCAAACTGTTTGGTATTGGGCCAAAGACTGCTGCGAAGTTGGAAAGGGTCGATATAACAACGTTTGCCGCACTGCGCAGTGCTCCCGACTCGGCATTGGCACCCATCTTCGGACGCTATGCGCAAAGAATGCGCGAGCGCGCCGCAGGCATCGACGACAGGCCCGTCATCGCGGACGGACAAGAGAAACGCATTAGCGCTGAAAATACCTTCGATATCGATTTGCGCGAACCGTCAAGAATGCACGCTGAGCTGGCCAGACTAGCTGATCGTGTCGCAACGCGACTGCGCGCCAAACAACTCGCGGGCGCCTGCGTAACGGTCAAGATCCGCGAACAAGACTTCACCACGCATACGCGTCAGCGGCGCTTCGAACCCGCCTCACACGACACGCGCACCATCGCCATGCTAGCCAGCGCACTGCTCGACGAATGGCTGAGCCGGCATCCCGGAGCGGCGGTGCGATTGCTCGGGGTCGGCGTGGGCGAGCTCAGTACGACCCAGCAAATGGATTTATTCGCCCCGCTCCAGCCCCGCCCAAACCACGGCATCGATCAGGTCGTGGACCGCATCCGCGAGAAATTCGGCACCCTGGCCGTGGTGCGCGCGAATGTGTTGCGGGAGTGGGAATGAAAAGGCGGGGAGTCTGTAGTCTCTCCTCTCCTTTGCACCCTCCATCCCCAACGTGCATCATTGCCGTCCGTCGGTCCTGATTGGGCCCAAGCCCTATGTATACGAGCTTTTTCGGCCTCAGCGAGAAGCCCTTCGCCATCACCCCCGATCCGCGCTATCTCTACATGAGCGAGCGCCATGCGGAAGCGCTCGCCCACTTGATGTACGGCGTGAGCGAAGCCGGCGGTTTCATTCAGCTGACAGGGGAAGTGGGCACCGGCAAAACGATGATCGTGCGCACCATGCTCGAGCGCATGCCGGGCCATGCGGATGTGGCCGTCATCCTCAATCCACGTCTCACGCCTGTGGAATTTCTGCTCACGATTTGCGAAGAGCTCGGCGTGTTCGTGCGCGATGAAGACGTCGGCAGCATCAAGGATCTCGTCGATATTTTGAACAAGCGCCTGCTGGCCGCGCACGCCAAAGGGCGGCGCGTCGTGGTCATCGTGGATGAAGCTCAGAATCTGAGCCCCGAGACGTTGGAACAAGTGCGCTTGTTGACCAACCTCGAAACGGCCACGCAGAAACTGCTGCAAATCATTTTGATCGGACAGCCCGAGTTGCGCGATCTGCTCGAACGCAACGAATTGCGTCAACTCGCGCAACGCATTACCGGCCGCTATCACTTGGTGCCGCTGTCCCGTGAAGAGACGGCCGCCTATGTGAAGCATCGACTGCGCGTTGCAGGCGCGACGAGTGAGATATTCACGGCGCTCGGGTTGCGAGAAGTACACCGCGTGAGTCAAGGCGTGCCGCGCATCATCAATGTCATCTGCGACCGAGCGCTACTCGGCGCCTATACGACCGAGCATCATCAAATCGGCGGCGCCTTGGTTCGCAAAGCAGCGGGCGAAGTGTACGGCCGCTGGATCAGTCCCGCATGGCTGCGCACCGCGGTCGTGAGCGGTTCAGCGGTTGCAACGCTTGCCGTTGCATTGGGTATATGGCTGTTGTTTAGATCTAACGACGCAACTCCATCTGCTGTTGCAGCAACGAGCGCTGCACCGGTTGCGCCGACTGCGATACCACAAGCAACAACACCTGTTGCACCTGTGCAGGACAAACCGCCGCAACGTGAGTTCGTGGGTTTGTTACGCGACCACACACAGGAAACAGGCACGGAACAGGCGTTCGCCGCATTGTTCGCTATTTGGGGCGGCAAGCTGGCGTCCGATCAAGGACGTCCATGCGATCAAGCGCTGCATCAAGGATTCGAATGCGTCTATCAAAAAGGTTCCTGGGCGCAACTGCGCATGCTCAATCGCCCGGCCATTCTCACATTGATGTTGGACGACGGCAGCCAACATCAACTCGTGCTCACGGGTCTCAATGACGACGATGCTCGAGTGAGATTGGGAGATGCAGTGGAAACCGTGCGCGTTGCAGATATTTCGCGCTACTGGTTCGGCGACTACTTGGTGTTGTGGAAACCGCAAGTGGCAGGCCAAAAAGCGCTCACGCTCGGTATGCGCGGTCCTGAAGTGCGTTGGTTGCGCAAGAGTTTGAACTCCGTGCAGGGACGCCCCGCCGAACCGGCCGGCGATTTGTTCGATGAAGAGCTCGCGCACATGGTCGAGAGCTTTCAGCGAGAACACCACTTGAACGTCGACGGCATTGCCGGCGTGCAGACACAAATCGTACTCGACACGATTGTGAATCCGCCGGGTGCGCCGCTGCTGCTCGCAGCATCGGGGGGATCCGCGTGAGCTTCATATTGGATGCGCTCAAAAAGTCGGAAAACGAACGACAGCGTCAGCACGGCCCGACGCTCGTCGATGTGCCGATGGGAAGGCGGAAAGCTGCGCAGCCGTGGCTGACCATCGGCGTAGCGGCACTCCTCCTCGCGAATCTCAGCGTGCTCGCGTTGGTATATCTGCGCCACAAAGACAACAGTGCGAATGCACCGCTAGTCACTGTTCAACCCCCGCCTCAAGTCGCCGCGCCGTCGCCGGTACCTGTCCCAAATACACCGCTTGCGCAGAAGACAGCCGCCGCGCAAGGCAGCGTGCGCCCGCTCGCCGACGAAGCGAATCCACCGGCGGAAATCGAATATGAAAGCGTGCCCGCCTCTGCGGCCGAAATGCCGCCGGACGGGCCACCGTTGGTCCGCTCCTTGAACGGCACGAATGCGACGGCACAAGCGCATTCGCCGCCGTCTGAAATGGTTCCGACCATCAACGATGTTGGCGGTGCAAACGCAGCGGGGCTCGCAGAATTGCATCTCGACGTACACGTCTACGCACAGCAGGCGAGTGCGCGTTTCGTATTCATCAACACGCGCAAATATGTCGAAGGTCAAACGTTGGCTGAGGGGCCGAGCGTGGAGCAAATCACTCCGGACGGTGTGATATTGGTTTATCGCGGCCGGCGATTTTTATTGCCGAGACAATGAGCGCGTTGGCGGTTGAGAGTTCAATCAACCATTGCCGCATCCTTATGCTCGCCTTAAGATCGAGCTCCAACGCGGGCGTCGTATAATGGTATTACCCTAGCTTCCCAAGCTAGAGACGAGGGTTCGATTCCCTTCGCCCGCTCCACTTTCTCTTAGAAAAATAAATTGAGCGAATCGTTAGCCGGAAAACGGCTCACCATGCTCCCACGTTCGGCATGGATTTCCACGGCTCTTTCGGCTCTAACGGTGTCCCTTTCTGCAGCAGCTCCACCGAGATTTGATCGGGCGACCGCACGAAGGCCATGTGGCCGTCGCGCGGCGGGCGGCTGATGGTTACGCCGTGATCCATGAGCCGTTGGCACGTGGCGTAGATATCGTCCACTTGATAGGCGAGATGCCCGAAATTGCGGCCGCCGCTGTAATTTTCCGGGTCCCAGTTGTGCGTCAACTCCACTTGCGCGTTTTCATCGCCCGGTGCTGCAAGGAAGACCAACGTAAATCGGCCTTTCTCGTTGGTGTAGCGGCGCACTTCCGTCAGTCCAAGCGCATTGCAGTAGAACTGCAGCGACTTGTCGATGTCCGTCACGCGGACCATGGTGTGAAGGTATTTCATGGCGCTAGAACATCTCCGATTCGCCCACCGGCTTCACTTCGGTAATACGTGCGCGTGAAGGAATGAAGTCGCCGGTGATCATTTCATCGTATGCCTGTCCCGGACCCACCATGGGATAGACACCGGCATCCGGATCGATGATCACTTCGAGGAATGCAGGACCTTTGAATTCGATGAATTCGCGCACGACCCGCGGCACGTCTTCCTTACGATCCAATCGAACCGCATACCGGAAGCCGTCGGCCTGCGCGGCTTTGATGAAATCCTTTTTGTGCAGCGATTTGTCGCTCGCCGACAAGCGGCCCTTGAAGAAAAGCTTTTGCCACTGCTTCACCATGCCGTCGCCGAAATTGTTGAGCACCACGATTTTGAGGGGCAGATCGTAAGTGGTCACTGTCTCCAAATCGCCGATGTTCATGCGAATGCTGGCATCGCCGTCGATGTCGATGACCAAGCGATCGGGATGCGCGATTTGCGCGCCGATGGCAGCAGGCAATCCAAAGCCCATCGTGCCCATGCTGCCGGAGGTGAGCCACAGTCGCGGGCTGCGGAAATCGAAATACTGTGCGGCCCACATCTGATGCTGACCGACACCGGTCGAGATGATGGCGTCGCCACGTGTTAGGCGATTGATCTCTTCGAGAACGTAGTACGGCTGAATCAATGAGCTGTTGCGATCGTAGTTCATCGCATAGGTGCGTCGCAGTTCGGCGCAATGCTGCAGCCATTCGCTGTAATCCTTGGCGAGGCGAGCGCGGCGACCGTAAGCCGTCAAAGCACGTAACGCTTCGGGCAATAGCCCGACGTGGCTCCATTGCACCGCTTTGACTTTGTTGATTTCAGAGGCGTCGATGTCGAGATGCGCAATGGCGCGCGCCCTGTGCGCAAACTTCTTTGGATTGCCCGCGACGCGATCGTCGAAGCGCGCGCCAACGGCAATGAGGAAATCACAGTCTTCGACAGCGTAATTTGCGAACGCAGCGCCATGCATACCGAGCATGCGCATCGAGAGCGCGTCTTGAGTGTCCACAGCACCGATGGCCATGAGCGTGGTCACTACGGGAATCTTGAATTCCTTTGCGAACTCTCGCAGCGCCTCGCTCGCTTCGCCGTGAATGACACCACCGCCCGCATATATCAAAGGCCGCTTCGAATGACCGAGCAATTCCCAGAAGCTTGCGCATTCGGATTCGCTCAGCGCGTTGCGCAACGAGCGGTTCATGCGCTGGCGATAGCCGGGCACGGGCAACCGGCCCGCGCCGCGAAACACGCCGCGCCAGTTCTGCACGTCTTTCGGGATGTCGATCACGACGGGACCTGGACGACCGGTACGCGCGATCTCAAATGCCGTGCGCACCGTGGCTTCGAGCTTGCTTGGATCCGTCACCAGGAAAACGTGCTTGGCGACGGCGCCCATGATGTTGGCCACCGGCGCTTCTTGGAAGGCATCGGAGCCGATGGCGGCCGTGGGCACCTGCCCTGCAATCACGACGATAGGAATGGAATCCGCCATGCAATCGCGAACCGGCGTCACTGTATTGGTCGCACCGGGACCGGACGTAACGAGTGCTACGCCGACCTTGCCGCTCGCACGCGCGTAGCCTGCAGCCATGAACGCTGCGCATTGTTCATTCGAAGGCACCAGCAACGGCATGCGTTGCCGAGCACCGGGAGCGCTGCCCTGGTTGTAAACGAAAATCGCATCGTAGGTCGGCAGGATCGCACCGCCGCTATAGCCGAACACGGTATCTACGCCTTCATCCGCCAGGACTTGGACGAGGATTTCGGCCCCCGACAGAGTTTGTCCGGCGAGAGGATGAACGTTGCTGTCCGCGTAAGCTTGGGGTTTCACCGCAGTGCTCGTGAGTTTATGAAAAGTGATGCGGCGTAATGCCGAGTTGACGAAACGGGCTGTACTTACAGAGGGGCAAAGTAGCCTAGCAGCATCGGTCCCCGGCAGTCTATGCGCGGGCGAACCGCAAAGTTATTCTGTGGCGGCATCGCCCGCAAAAAATCGAATCAGGATTCATCTCATGTCTTCTCCCAAGCGCCACATCATCTCGCTCTTACTGCAGAACGAAGCGGGTGCGCTGGCGCGCGTCGCTGGGCTTTTCTCGGCGAGAGGCTACAACATCGAATCGCTCAACGTTGCGCCCACCGACGATGCCACGGTATCGCGGCTCACGCTCGTCACGACCGGCACGGAAGGTGTGATCCAACAGATCGTAAATCAATCGCTCAAACTCGTGGATGTCGTCAACGTCGACGATCTCACGAGCGACCAACACGTCGAACGCGAGCTGCTACTGATCAAACTCAAAGTCGCAGCCAATCAAATGCCTGTCCTACGCGAGTTGCTGACCAAATCGCGCGCGCAAGTGCTGAGCGACGATCCCGAAAGTTACACAGTCGAACTCACCGACAGCGAATCGCGCATCAGCCGTTTCATTGCGGAGATCGGCAATATCGGTGAAGTGCTCGAAGTCGTTCGCAGCGGCGCGCTCGCGATTTCGCGGGGAGCGGAGACGTTGCGGCAGTGATACCACCATGTACACCCTCTACGACTACCTCCCCTCCGGCAACGGCTACAAGGTGAGACTGGTGCTCAAGCAACTCGATATTCCCTATCGATTGCAAGAGCTCGACATCAAAATTGGCGCGACGCGCACGCCAGAATTTCTCGCCAAGAATCCGAACGGCCGCATTCCGCTCTTGGAGATTCCAGACCAAGGATTTCTTGCGGAAAGTCACGCCATCATCTCTTATTTGGCGGAAGGTTCGGCACTCGTTCCGCAAGATCGTTGGCAGCGTGCGCTGATGTGGCAGTGGATGTGCTTCGAGCAATACAACCTCGAACCCAACATCGGCACCGTGCGGTTCTGGCTCGCCTCGCTCAAGAAAACGCCTGCAGAGCTGGGCGAGAAGCTGACCGAGAAAACGAAAAACGGCTATGCAGCGCTCGGCGTTCTCGAACAAGGACTACAGGGTCGCGCATTTCTCGTCGCAGATCGCTACTCGCTTGCGGACATTGCGCTCTACGCTTACACGCATGTTGCAAGCGAAGGTGATTTCGATCTCGGTAGATATCCCAACATCCGTGCATGGTGCGACCGTGTCGCCACACAACCGAAGTGGGCGCCGATCACGGAGAGATGAGGGATTCAGAAACTCGCTTTCGTCTCCACGATGAACTGCACCTTATCGATGTTGGAAGGGCCGCCGATCGGAAAGGCCAAATCCACATGAATGACGCTACCGAACGCCGAGCGGCTGTTGCCGAGTCGTAGTCCGAAACCAACGTCCTTGAGTAAACCGTCGCTGGCTGCGCCCGTCGTGCCACGGCCCCATGTGCGCCCCACATCTGCAAAGGCCGCACCGCCTACATAGAGAATGCGGAACAGATACCACGGCGTGTAGTAGCGATGCTCTACGGTCAGCAAAGCCATAGAAGCGCCGTCCTGATATCGCAATGGGTAGCCGCGCAGACTCACGATATCGGGACGTATCAATGGCGCGCGTAAACCCGGGCCTTCCAGAACAGGATTTCTCAATCCCGGCTCATCACCGCCCAGCACGAGCTGTTGATCTTCATCCAAATCTTTTGTGACGACGCCGGTTAGAGCACCGAATAGCAATTGACGTTCGGTCATGCGCCAATAGAAACGGGCGTCCGTCTGCAAACTTGCGTTGCGCAAGGCACCGCTTTCGATTCGCGCGGCGCCTTGACTCGACAACAACAGCGTCGTCGATGCATCCGCACTTTCGAAGCTTCCACCCCCTTGCAGCCCCAGCATCAGCGCATTTCGATCGGAGCCGAATGCAGTGCCCGCCAACCCGAGAAACGTACGCAGAAACGCGCCGGTGAAAACATCTTCCGTGCGGCCGATCTGACTTTGATTGTGGCGTTTTTCGAAGCGCTCCTGCACCCAGTCGTAGCCCACGAACGGATAGACGAACTTACGGTTTTCCGGCAATACGGGCGCGCTCAAAGGATCGGGGATCGCTGTAAAGGTATCGCTCTCGTAAGCGACGCCATACGTGAGGCGTTGCACCCAGCCGTTCGTCACGCCTTTCGAATATCCGCCGAAGACTTGAAAGCGTTTCTGCGCGTGGGCAAATTTTTCGACGACCTCGCCCAAGTTATAAAGCGAATCGACTCGATCCCAATCGAGGCCGGAAATACCGGCCGCCCGCCGCGTATCGAATGCATAGAAAGGCCGGGAAAGGGAGAGTTCGCGCTCCTGGCCATCGCTGTTCGACGAGTAACCCGCGGTCAATCCCACCCAGCTGCCGAACACCTGCGGGTCCGTGTATCGCACCATCGTTTCGGCGCGATCGACATTGGAGTCGTGCGAGAACGTTATTTCTTTGCCCCATCCCAGTAGGTTCGATTCCTCGAGTTCGAAGCGAGTCGAATTCTGCCCGCCGCTACGGCCGAAACTGATGCCCGGTTTGAGCGTCCATACATCTCGCGTGCGCACTTCCAAATCGACGACGCCGTCGTGATAGTTCACCGGCACGATCTTCGCGTCGTAGATATAGTGGTTGGAACGCAGGATGCGTTCGCTTTCTTGAATCAAACGCACGGAGAGTCTGCTGCCGGACTTGAACAACAACTGCCGGCGAATGACATCCTGGCGCGTGTGAAAGCGCAGCGAATTCGCCAACCGAAACAGCGCGCGATCTTCTTTTGGATCGGACGTGTCGAACACGTTGCCGTTGATGATGCCGATCGCGCCGATCACTGCGCCCTGGCTTTCCAACTCATCGAGCGTGGGCAACGCAGTTACGCGCGTATCGGGCGGCGCAGGCGGAGTAACGGGACTTGCCGGCTCGGTCTGTTGCGAATGGGCGCAGAGCGGCAGGCCGAACAGGACTATCGAAAAGAAAGCGAACGCTGCAATGGAAAGAGAAGCAAGTCCGCGGCAGGCACAGCGGTCAGGCACGTTGCGCTCTCGTTTGCCTAACCCACGACGCGCATGCGTCTCGTACAGTAACGCAAAAAACCACCCCCTCCGTCCAAACGACTCTACGGCAGAAGCAGACTCGAGCCCACGGTGCGGCGCTGTTCCAAATCTATGTGTGCTTGCGCCGCTTCGCGTAGAGCATAGGTTCGTCCTACGTGGACTCGTAAGTTCGAACGCTCTATCAGTATAAACAGTTCCTTGGCCGCGCTTTCGAGGTCTCGGCGCCGGGTTATGTAGTTGAATAGAACGGGCCGTGTGAGATAGAGCGATCCACGGCGTGATAGTTCAAGGGGCGCCACTGCCGGCGGTGGCCCCGACGAATTGCCATAGGTCACCATCATGCCGAGCGGACGCAGACAATCGAGCGACGCGATAAAGGTGTCGTTGCCCACAGAGTCGTACACCACGTGCACCCCTTCGCTCACGATCTGTCGAACTTTATTCGCCAAATCATCGATACCCACGACAACGTGATCGGCGCCGGCATCGCGGGCGACAGCAGCCTTCTCTTCCGAACCCACAACCCCAATGACATGGGCGCCCAAGTGTTTTGCAAGCTGCACGGCAAGCAAGCCCACACCGCCCGCCGCTGCATGAATCAAGACGAAATCGTTACGTTTGACTTTATAGGTGCGCCGCAAGAGAACGACCGCGGTCAGTCCCTTCAACATCACTGCTGCAGCGATCTGATCCGAAACATCGTCGGGAATCTTTACCGCGCGATCGGCTGCAAGGATGCGTTCCTCGGCATACGCGCCGCTGTGATTGAGCGCGTATGCAACTCTATCCCCGATTGCAAACCCTTTGACCTTGGGCCCGAGCGCCGTCACGACCCCGGCCGCTTCATGTCCTAGTACGGCAGGAAGCGCTTGTTTATAGAGTCCGGTGCGCTCGTAGATATCGATGAAGTTAACGCCGATGGCGCTTTGGCGCACCTGCAACTCACCCGGCCCGGGCGCACGCAGCTCGACTTCTTCCCAACGCAAGACCTCGGGTCCGCCATGGCGGTGAATACGAACGGCGTATGGCATAGACGCTCCACAGTGGGAGCGTCAGTGTAACCGGTCAGTTTGGAGAGATAGGTGGCGGATGATCAGGCGAGGCGTGCACCGCCCGCCGAGCAGGCTGTCGAAAGGTTCCTTCAACAGCCTGCTGGAGATACCGACCGATCAAACAGTTGAATAAGCCGGGGGCTGGCTTTTCAACGCTGCGTTACAGCGCTTGATCGTCGGCTTCGCCGGTGCGGATTCTCAAGACCCGCTCGAGATCGGTGATGAAGATCTTGCCGTCGCCCACTTTGCCGGTCTTTGCAGCGGAAATGATGGCTTCGACGACTTGATCGACCAAAGCGTCTTTCACCGCAACTTCGATGCGGGTCTTCGGCACGAAGTCGACCACGTACTCCGCTCCGCGATAGAGCTCGGTGTGGCCGCGTTGACGTCCAAACCCCTTCACTTCCGTCACCGTCATGCCCGAGACACCGATTTCGGATAACGCGGCGCGTACGTCGTCGAGTTTGAAGGGCTTGATGATTGCACTTATGAGTTTCATTCCCCGTCGCTCCTGTCTCGAACTGCGGACCGTTGATTCAGCCAGTTTTCTGATGCCGGTATTCGCCTGCATCGGCGGCTCCCCACAGAGCACGCAACGTGTAGGACGATTACAGCTCGATACATTATGCAGGTTTTGTGCCTGCGTGTAAGGACGTCGCGATGCTCGCAAATGGTCCAGCTTGGCAAGCTGCAAGCCCCCTCTGCGCACCAGATTGAAGCAATTGATGTATTCGTACGGGCAGCTTTGGTGCGAAC
>Ga0068855_100003331_pt1 | contig 19650 bp, 17 predicted proteins | sample KBSCornC52_FD_66592 | JGI IMG/M metagenome (GOLD analysis project Ga0068855, IMG submission 66592) | Corn rhizosphere microbial communities from Kellogg Biological Station, Michigan, USA - KBS Corn C5-2 | ecosystem: Host-associated > Plants > Roots > Rhizosphere > Soil ...
GATTTGGTATACCGGTTTCAACCACACATACTATTACGGGTTCCATCATAGGTGTTGGTTTAACTAAGCGTTTATCCGCTGTGCGTTGGGGTGTAACCATCAACCTGGTTTGGGCCTGGATCATCACAATCCCTATTTCGGCACTAATTGCTGCAGGTGTATTTGCCTTACTGCGTGTAATAGGTTAATTTTACGGCAAACGTTTAATTAACCATCCTATGAAAAGAGCATTAATTTTATTGCCCCTGCTAATCGTTGCTGTCAGCTTAAGCAGTTTTGACACGTACAAACCGACTTACAAAACTGATGTTTATCCGCAAATTATTCCCTCAAACCTGGAAATAGGCAATGCCCTTAAACAAGCTTTGCAGCAAGGTACAGCCAAAAGTTCTGATCAATTATCTGCTTTAAATGGTTTTTTCGGAAATGCTGCTGTTAAAATACTGTTCCCGCCCGAAGCAAAAAAGGTTGAAAAAACCTTACGCGGTATGGGTATGAATAAATTATGCGACAATGTGATCCTGTCATTAAACCGCGCTGCCGAAGATGCCGTTAAAGATGCCAAGCCCATTTTTATTGATGCCATCAAAAAGATGACTATCCAGGATGTGTCGGGTATTTTATTGGGCCAACAAGACGCAGCAACGCAATATTTCAAAAAAACAACCAGTGCCGCGCTGGCTGCCAAGTTTAAACCGACAATAAAAGTTAGCCTCGATAAAGTAGGCGCCACAAAATATTACGGTACTGCCGCGGGGGAATACAATAAATTGCCATTCGTAAAACATCTGAACCCGGATATCAGTGATTATGCCACACAAAAAACAATCGAAGGTTTATTTGTGGAGATCGCCCAGGAAGAATTAAAAATACGTCAGAATTTGCCGGCTGCACGCTCAACGCCACTATTACAGAAGGTGTTTAATTTTGCTGATAAGAAGAAGGACAATTGAGAAGCTTCTTCATTCTTAATAACGATGGGTTTCAAACCCATCGTTATTAAGAATAGACAAATTCATTTTATACTTGATCCTGTCTTAATATCCTTCAATTCATCAGCGAATGTTTTATCACGATGATGATTTTCCTGGTTATAAATGTAATTCCGAACTTTCCATACATTATCAGGGCTAACTGAAAATGCAGCAAAGCCATCCTGCCACGAAATATATTTTTCAGGATCATTTTTAAACTGCTCCCACGAATTCCCTTTAATTGTTTTCACAACGTCGGCAATAGATTGGTCGGTTCTTAACCTGATCAACAAGTGAACATGATCTTCAATACCGCCGATACAATCCAGGTATATTTCAAAATCTTTCGCAATTACTTTAATCGCGGCAAAAACTTCGCTTTTTAAATCAGGGAGTAAAATTGGTTCGCGGTTTTTGGTAGACCAAATCAGGTGTACCTATAGAGAAGAAAAGGATTGAGGCATAGGTTTATTTTAATGCAATATATAAATTTTATAGCGATGGGTTTGAAACCCATCGCTATAAAATTTGAAGGAATATCTTAATGAAACTTCACCGTCACCGTCACCTCTTTAGCCTTACCATCTGCATTGCCAACCCAGGCCGGCCCGGTACTGATCAGTGAGACTGCCTTTTTATCTGCGTCGTCGCTCAGGCTTTTTACTACCTTAAACTGGCTGAGGGAACCATCGGGAGCGACGATAAAAGACACCTTTTCTTTTCCGGTCTTACCGTCAGGTGATTGGGCATTCTTATCCAGGTAATCATTATATGACTTCCAGCCATCGCGTGGGTGTGCATTCTGAACGGTATTTTCAGCTTCTTTCGTCACAACTACTTCGGCTAAAGAAGTGTTGTTAGGGTCTAAGCTGATACGCATAGAGTCCTGGTCAGCTTTTACCTTTTTACCGCTGAATCCGATATAATTCACGGACAGCGTTTGACCTTTAGGGACATCCTGCAATGTGAATTTTCCGTTAGCATCGGTAACCACACCAAAATTACGGCCCTGCACTTTTACTGTTGCGCCGGTGAGTGGCAATCCATCATTGCCCGTTACAGTTCCGGTTACCGTATGATTATCATCGGGAGTTACGCTGACCCCGTCCACACGGCTTTGTAGTAAAGTTGGTGTAGATGGTAAGCCTTTGTGTTTAACTGTAGTTGCATTAATTGATTTCTTTTTAGATATATCGCTAACCAACATATCGTTCGCTCCTAAGGAGTCTTTTTTAGAGCTAAGGTATTTGTATTCATACGCCTTATCTGCTTTGTCAGCATTAGCCGATTGATCGACTGCGGCCGGAGCACTAGCCTTTGCAACAGCTACCTCAGATAGAGCTGGCGGAGATTCTTTCAACTCCTCTTTTTCATCCGCCTGAACAGTTGCTTTTAGATTGATTTTTGCTCCCCGGGCCACCTTGGCTTTTGGTTCCGATGCCTGAGCCATCACCTTAGCTTTTTCAACCTTTAGGGTATCTGCCGCTATATCTGAGTTAGAAGCTGTAGGCGCTTCCTTCTTTTTTACAACTACATCCTGAGCAACCGCGCGTTTAAGCTCGGCCTTATCGCTTCGGTTTGTAAAAAACCATATCCCTGCTCCCAATACTATTAAGATCGATGCGGCGGCAGACAAAGGTATCCACGGAATAATTTTTCTTACTTTCTTTTCAGTACGTTGATTCAGGCGATCGGTGAGGTCAGCCAGATTAGTTCCCTGGTCACCAGATGCATTCTCAAAGCCCTCTATCGCATCAGCCAGGAAAGGATCATCAAGGGCACGACGTTCCAGCTCGTGCATAGCACGGGCGTTAAGCTCCCCGTTTAGGTACTTCCTGATCTGAGTTATGTCGTCCGCTCTATCCACTGCTTCTCTCCAAACATATTTTCAGGTTACGCTTCCCGTTTTGGATGTAACTCTTCACGTCATTCAAAGTAAAACCGGTTATATCGGCTATTTCTTTGTAGCATTTCTCTTTTAAATAAAACAAATCGATGCTTTGTTTCTGCGCCGGGTTTAATTTTTCCATACAGCGCTCCAAAGCTTTCATAGCTTCTTCTCTGTTGCTTTCTTCAGGATGCGCAAAAGGCGTAAATTCCATAACCTCATCTAAAGAAATTTCTTCAACCCTTTTTCCGGCCCGCAGTTTCATTAAACAATGGTTCCGGCTTAGTACATAAACCCAACTTCTGAATTGCTTTATCTCGTGTTGTTTTACTTTTATAATCAGTTCTTCAAAAATGCCCATTACCGCGTCTTTAGCATCTTCTTCGTCTTTCAGGTACTTCAGGCAAACACCGTATATTAAAGATACATATTGTTCAAACAATTTGCCCAGCACAGCCACATCACCGCTTTTGCGGTAATTATTCAGTTGTACTTCGTCGTCAGTATCGTTGGTTTTAACTGGTTTGCTAAAAAAGCTCATTTCAGACCGGCAAAATAAAATTTTTCATTCGCTTATGGAAATACGAATTCTCCTGCATCTTATAGATAAAATTAGTGCAAACTAATTGATTTTGGATAAGCATTAGGGTATTGAGGTATGACTCCGGCCGGAGCCATCGTGAACGAGGACTATAACTGATTATAAGGTGGTTCTGTGCCGGAGTTATTAATGCTAATCCACACACACGTTAACCAACCTAAACCTCTATACCATCGCAGGGCCGCGTGAGAGCGGCTCTGCGTTTTTATTTTATTGTGGTATCTTGGGTGGATGGATGAGATAAAAGCCGACGTTCAGGGTATAAGGATGATGAAGAACGATGGCGCGCATCAATTGGTTTTGATGGCGTTAAATGAATTATGGGCCGACATTTTACTGCGTACCCTCGGCAAAACTGTCAATCTGAAATATCAATATGATGGCAGCGATATAACCTTTTACTTGCTCTTTGAATTGCCTGATATCGATAAAACGTTCAAAGTTTCAGTAAATGCGAATACAGAAACGCGCAAGTGGCTAAATCTGATCGACGACAAAAAAATAAATGCCATCCGGGTTGGCTACCGTGATGGCAAAGGAGGATTATTACGTTATGGCGAACCGGTCGCTGTTAGCTGGTAAATTCAACCAACGCCTTTTCAATACGACTGATGGTTTCTTGTTTACCTAACAAGGCTGCGATATCAAACACATGCGGACCAAATTTGCCCCCTACGAGCATAATGCGAAAGGGCAGCATTAGTTCACCAGCTTTGATAGCTTTTTCTTCAGCTAATTTTTTAAACTGCTCTTCAAATGTAACAGCTTCAATAGATGTTTCACTGTTGTTCAGCATGGCTATTAAAGCTTTGTAAAAATCAGTTTTTGCGTCAGTCCATTTAGGTTTTACTGCGTTCAGATCATATTCCTTTGGCTGCTCAAAAAAGTACGATGATTGCTGATAAAAATCTGGCAACAGTGTGCAGCGCTCTTTTACAAGGTTGATAACTGTAATTAAGTAATCTTCGTCTTGTATAGTTATGCCTTTATCTTCAAGAATCTTTTTGACATCCGACTTCAGTCTTCCGCCTTCCGACCTCTTGATCCACTCCGCATTAAACCACTTTGCCTTTTCGAAATCGAACTTGGCACCTGCTTTATTTACTCTCTCAATTGAGAATTTTTCAATCAATTCGTCCAGGGTAAATATTTCGTTATCAGTGCCATCGTTCCAACCCAGCATTGCCAGGAGATTCAAAAATGCTTCGGGTAAAAATCCCAACTCGCGGAATCCAGGTGTCAGCTCTCCGGTCTTTTCGTCAAACCAACTCATCGCATATACCGGAAAACCAAGGCGTGCGCCATCGCGCTTGCTTAATTTTCCGTGACCATCAGGCTTCAATATTAACGGTAAATGTGCCCATTGCGGCATATCTGTCTTCCAACCAAGATATTCCCAAAGCAGTAAATGAACAGGTGCTGAGGGCAGCCATTCTTCACCCCGGAAAGCATGGGTTATCTTCATCAGGTAATCGTCGACAACAACAGCCAGGTGATAGGTTGGCATACCGTCTGCCTTTAAAAGTACCTTATCGTCGCTTTGACTGGTATCAAAACTCACATATCCCCGAATCATATCTTCAAAATGAATATGCTCGTTGTCAGGCATTTTTATGCGGATCACATGTGGCTCGCCGGCATCAATCAGCTGCTGAACCTCGTGCAAAGGCATCGATATCGAATTGCGCAAGGTATTACGATAAGCATGGCCATATTGAAAATTAGGTATTTCACGGCGGTTGCGCTCTAATTCTTCAGGTGTATCAAAAGCATAGTAAGCGTGACCCTGTCCGACCAAACGCTCAGCATATTCGCGGTAAATAGATTTACGCTCACTTTGACGGTACGGTGCATAATGTCCACCCGCAACCGGACTTTCATCAGGAGTCAACCCGCACCATTCCAGGCATTCCAGTATGTATTCCTCAGCGCCTTTTACATAACGGCTCTGGTCTGTATCCTCTATACGGAGTACAAAATCGCCCTTATGCTGTTTAGCAAAAAGATAATTGAACAATACGGTACGCACGCCACCGAGGTGAAGTCCACCGGTAGGGCTTGGGGCAAATCTTACTCTTACTTTTTTGTCTGACATTGTGGGGCAAAGATAGATGTTTTAGTCCGGAAGTCGGGAAGCCAGTGTAAGTTCGAAAGCTGGACTTCCGTTATTTTACATGGAGTTAATTTGCGTCCGATTGGACTGGTGCCATCTTTCGGACTTCCCGACTTACGCGGACTTTCCGACTATCTAATTAATTATGTAATTTGGGCATGATTTCCGCGTTCCGTATTCAGTCGTTCTTACCGACTTTCGGTCTTCCGGACTTCCCGACTAAAAAATGAACCCATACCAACAGAGAAAACGCTGGAAATATTCATTGCTCGCTTTTGCGGTGGTCATAGCCAGCGGATCCTTATTCTATACGGGTTACTTGGTAAAAAGTATCAAGCGATCTGAACGTACCCGTGCTGAAATATGGGCCTTAAGTATCAAACAGATCACCGCTGCCGATGATAATGATTTCCTTGAATACGTGTCCACTGTTCGCGATAGTTTGACAGTACCTGCTATTATCGTAGATGATCAGGGTGATTTTATCACTACCCGCGGATTGGATACTACCAAAACCTACATTAAGATACCAGCAGGACAGCACCCAAAGGGTACAAAACCAAGAGCATACGATCCGGCGTACTTTAAAGCCGAATTGGCGCAGATGAAAAAACAGCATGAACCGATCAGGCTGAAGGTGTTCGGCGCCAACTGGTTTGTTTATTATCACGATTCATTTGTGCTGACGCAGTTAAAAGTGTTTCCATATATACAGCTGTCAGTTATAGCTATATTCCTATTGGTAGCATACACGGCCTTCAATACGTCCCGCAAATCTGAGCAGAACCAGGTATGGGTGGGTCTTGCGAAAGAGACGGCCCACCAGTTGGGCACGCCGATATCATCGCTGATGGCATGGGTTGAATTGATGAAGGAGAAATTCAACGCAGAAGAAGACCCGCTGATAGCCGAGATGGAGAACGACATCAAACGACTTGAAATAGTTGCCGACAGGTTCTCAAAGATCGGTTCCATGCCGGTGTTGGATGATCTTTCTGTATATGATGTGATCAAAGATTTTGTGGATTACTTTAAGGTCCGCGTAAGTAATAAGATCAGCTTCGACATCGACGGGAACCCTTACCTACGGGCCGGATTGAATATCCCGTTGTTCGACTGGGTTATCGAGAATTTATTGAAAAATGCGGTAAACGCTATTGAAAACAGCGGAAGCATTAAGGTTGAGATATCGGGCAGCAAAACCAAAAAACAGGTTTATATTGATATTTCAGATAGCGGAAAAGGCATACCACGCTCCAAATTCGATACCGTTTTTCAGCCCGGATACACTACCCGAAAGAGGGGATGGGGGCTTGGCCTTTCGTTAACCAAGCGTATTGTCGAGAATTATCACAACGGACAAATATTTGTAAAAGACTCGGAGGTTGGTAAAGGCACTACCTTCCGCATCGTATTAAAAAGCTTAACCCATGATACACAGACCGCAGCCTAATGAATACCCTGCGTTTGCGCAAGCATACGTTGGTTCAGTTCCCAATGAGAATGTTTTAGAGATGCTGGAGAGCAACAAGCAAGTCACCTACGACCTGTTTCGAAACATGAGCGAAGAACAAGCCATGCACGCTTACGACGAGGGCAAATGGACACTGAAACAGGTACTGGGCCACATGATAGATACCGAGCGCACTTTCGCCTACCGTGCACTCTGCTTCTCGAGAAATAACATCGAACTGCCCGGTTTTGACCAGGACATTTATGTGAATAACACAGATTTCAATAGTCGCAGCATACAAAGCCTTGCCGATGAGTATAAGGCGACCCGTGAATCGAATATGTTTCTTTACCGTTCATTTAGCGAAGAACAATTGTTGCGTGGCGGCATAGCAAGCGGTAATCCAACAACGGTGAGAGGATTAGTGTATATGACTGCCGGTCATGAGCAATACCATTTGAAGCTGATCAAAGAAAGATACCTCTAGGTTGAGGTGAAAGGAAGAAAGGCTAAAGGCTAAAGGTTATAATAAAAAGACAAAGGTGAAAGATAATGGGAAACCCTTTACCTTTCACCTTTAAGCTTTTACCTATTTGTAAGTTATTCTTGCTCAATCGCGGCAGAGAATTCTTTCTTTTCAATACGATAAGAAAGAAATAACCCTAACCCACCAAATATTGCTATAAGAGCAAAGTATATGGCTACATTACTGTCATCGTAATCTGTAGTCTTAAGGGCCGTACGGCTGATTATATTTGCAAGTAATAGTCCTAAACCTGCACCAATAAGTAAAAAGGCCCATTTTAAAATTGGAGAGGGCGAAGAACGTGGCTTATATCTTCTTGGATCCATTCCCCGTTCTATCATGGCCATTCTTTCTCGTTTGTAGAGGTAAACTATCCCGAAGATCATGGCAAAAAAGCCAAGGCAGATAATTATTCCGGTCATCATTCCGAATTCGGGTGTATCTAAATTATTCATGGTGTTTATGTTTTTAAGTTAATAATTTTTTCGTTTTCAAATCACCCTAACGGTGTATTTGTAAGCTATGACGACGTGTTTTTCAGACAGGTTACACTCTTTGAGAAAAAAGTTTTGGAGTCGCTTTTTGAGTAGCAGTGGCAGTTGCAGTAGCAGTCAAAAAGATTTTTATTGGCTATCAAAATACTGCCACTTGCCACTGCTACTGCCACTACTAACTAATTTTCTCTAAAAAGAAAGAGTTATCTTTACTAAAAGGTGTAACCTAAACTCCGAACGGGTAGTCAGAGAGATGTATACAATGCAAAGCAAGCTTTCGGATATAGAATTGATAGAGCAGACACTGACGGGAAATCAGGCGGCATATGCTGACCTGGTAAAACGGCACCAGCGTTTCGTTTTTACACTCGCCCTGCGTTTTGCAAAAAACCGGGAGGATGCCGAAGAGATTGCCCAGGATTGTTTTATTAAAGCTTACCGCTCGCTATCAGCATTTCAGCGGCAGTCTAAATTCAGTACCTGGCTGTATAGTATTGTTTACACAACGGCGATGACCTTTTTACGAAAGAAAAGGGTTGACACCGATTCTATTGACGATGAAAATACTTATATTCAGTTAGAGAATAGCTCATCGTCGCATGATATTAATTCGGCCGAGAATAAATCGAGGTCGTATTACCTGAACCAGGCTATAACACAACTGATGCCCGATGATGCCGCCATCATCACTTTGTTTTACATGGGCGAGCAATCGCTTGATGAGATAAGCAAAACATTGGGAATTGAAGCGAATACAGTTAAAGTTAAACTATTCAGGGCGCGTCAGCGTTTGAAGGAGAAGCTGGAGCATAATTTAAAGCACGAGGTGAAAGAATTGATATGAACACGATTGAGGAAAAACTTTGGAACTATATCGACGGCACTTGCTCCGAGGAGGAAAGGAAAGCCATCGATATATTGATTGCGCAGGATGAAGTTTATCGGCGCAAATACGAGGAGCTGCTGGCTCTGAACCAGGAGTTTTCAAAAATGGAGCTTGACGAGCCACCAATGGCATTCACTTATAATGTGATGGAGGCTATCCGTGCCGAGCATGCGCAGCAGCCATTAAAGGCAAGCATTAATAAGCGGATCATAAAAGTGATATCGGGATTTTTTATTGTCAGCATTGCGCTTATGCTGATCATGGTAATATCAAGCGTACACACCGGAGGCACTGCCAATATTTCAGTACATCTACCTGACAGCCTGCGCCTTCCTGACATAAAAAACTACCTGAGCAAACCAGTTTTAGAAGGCTTCCTGTTTTTTGACATTGTGCTGGGATTATTCCTTTTTGATGCCTGGCTGCGCAGAAAAAGTGTATCAAAACAAGTATAAAAGCGGAAAAGTGTACTACAAAGGAAACACTTCTGTAAAGAAAATTAAACACTGTGTGGACGCAGACTCACGTGGAAAAGTCAATTTAAACGTGTAGAATAAAAATGATATTAACAAACGGCCTATTGGTATAGTAATTGTAATACACACTGTGAACTGGCATTCTTGCCGGTTTAATTGTGATAAGGTTTAGGTTGAAAGCCCCCAAACTGCAAGAGTGAGGGGGCTTTTATTTTGCCCTGATTTTTCATAATTATATTCCATAAAAAAGCCTACACATCTTTATGGATAGGCTTTAGTACAGTCAGGTTTTTTGTGTTTACTTTCCCTCTGATTCTGCTTGCTTCTTCATTTTGTTATTGGCTACAATTACTATCTCGACGCGGCGATTTAATGCTCTGCCGGCAGCTGTATTATTATCAGCAATAGGCTCTGTTGAACCGCGACCGTCAATTTTAAGTCGTGAAGGTTTAACTTCATTTGAAACCAGGTAATTCTTAACGGCAGCAGCTCGTCGTACAGACAAGTCGATATTATTATCACCATCTCCGGAATTATCGGTATGACCGATGATCAGTATATCTGTTTCCGGATTCTTTCCAAGTGAGGCTGACAGGTTTTGAAGATTAGTTTGAGCATTTGCTTTGACCTCAGCTTTGCCAACGTCAAATAAAATTCCTGAGTCAAAATTGATAATGATACCCTCGCCCTGGCGTGTTATAGTAGCACCGGGTATCGAGTTTTTAAGCTCGTCGGCTTGCTTATCCATATTATGGCCGATAAATGCACCCGCTGTCCCGCCGACGGCGCCGCCTATGATGGCGCCCAAAGCGGTATTACCTGCTGACTTGCCAATGAATCCGCCTACGATGCCTCCGGTTCCTGCTCCTATGGCCGCACCTTGTTGTGTTTTGTTACGGGTATGGCAGGCAGAATTTAAAATAAGTATACTTATTGTAAACATTAGAAATATGCGATTCAGGTTCTTCATTTTAAAAGGTTTGTTCACATCTAAGAGTCAAAGCAGGTGCCAATAGGATAAGTAGCATATAATGAATACTTTTCAACCATAAAACCCAATAAACACCACACAATTGACCTCTTTTAAGGACGCGAAAGGGCACAAAAAAGCCCCCCGGCAAACCGGGAGGGCTTTTCACATTTAGACATGTTTGACAATCACTCAATCATTCGCTCCTGGTACGCTTGCAACACGATATCCGGTACCATCAGCATCTTTAAATTCTTCGTAAAATATATTATCCGGAGAAACGTAAAATTTCTTGTTGTTCAAACTCACCTTGCGGCAGTCTTCAGGTAACTGGTCTACTATATCGCCTACCTTAACATTAGCAGCGGCATAAGTGGTATTGTTACCGTTATCCGTTCCGCTATTGTCCATAATTGGGTCATCATTTTCTGATAATGGCTGCTCTACTTCTGCGTCTGTATTCCCGGTATTCAGCACACCGTCTTTTCCGGCAACTACATATATAGTGCGACCATTTTCATCCTGGCTTTGCTCGTAGTACACGCCGTTATATTCATAGTAAAGTATACCATCGATAGTAATCTGTTCAGCACCTGAAGGCAGGTTAGGAACTGCAGCGCCAACTGGTGGCACTACTACTTCATATCCACCATTGTATGGCCTGTAGAAAGTACCGCCATAATAATAGTAAGGATCAGAGTTCCAGTAGAATGGATAATAACCTACCGGTAATACACCAAAGTATAAACCCAGATGAGGGTATCCCCAACCGAAGCCAAAGCGGAAACCGGGACCATAATATCCATGATAACCATAATAATGACCGCGATAGAATCCGCCACGATAAGCTCCGTAATAACGACCGCCGTGATAATAAGAGCCGCGGTATCCGTAACCGCCACGATAGCCACCCCGGTATCCATATGCACCGCGATAACCGCCACCACGATAAGCATTTACACCAACCCTGCCGCCTACCGAACCACGATAAGCCATACCTGACCTGGCGCCAAATCCTCCCCGGTATGCTGTACCACCGCGAACGCCCGCGCTTCCTCTGAAACCCCCGCCACTACGGAAGGCGCCGCCGCCCCTGTAGGCACTTCCACCGCGAAACCCGCCATTGCTGTGGAAACTGCTGCCGCCACGAAATCCTCCGCCACTATGGAAGCTACTTCCTCCGCGGGAACCGCCGCCACCTCCGTGGAAGCCACCGCCTCCGCCATGAAAACCACCTCCACCACTGTGACCGCCTCCGCCGCCACGATGTTGCGCACCCGCTGACGCAATCAGGCCCATTGTCAGCAATCCTGTAAAAGCAAGGGCCGACATATATTTAAACCATCTTTTCATAATCTCTTGAGTATAATACCTAATAGACTATAAACGATAAGAAAGGTTTATTTGTGTGCTGATTAAATTAAACGCTCAGGCCTAAAAACAAAAAAGCCCGGCTCTAAGCGGGCTCATTTTATATAGGCAGATGATTTAATTTTGTTTCTCGTCGTCCATTGGTATGCTGGCAATCCGGTAGGCCTTCATATTGTTGGCATCGGTAAATTCTTCGTAATAGATGCCGTCAGGCGATACATAGTACTTTTTACCGTTCAGTTTTACCTTACGGCAATTTTCTGGTAGCTGGTTTATCACGTCACCCACTTGCGGCGCAGGCGGATTATCGACGCCGCCATCGCTTCCGTCGGTATTTAACACACCATCTTTACCGGCAATTACATAAACTGTTTTGCCTTTATCGTTCACCACACCCTGGTAGTAAACACCGTTAAACTCATAAAACTGCTGACCGTTTATTACTATGGAACTCGCACCTCTTGGCAAGCCAGGTACTTCAGCACCAACCGGGGGAACGGTTACTTCATACCCACCACCATCATATGGTCTGTAAAATACACCACCGTAGTAATAATACAAGTCGGAACCCCAATAAAAGGGGTAATAACCGTATGGTAAAACAGATAAGCGGTAACCAAGACCCGGATAGCCATAATACCCTCGTCCATAGCCGCCGGTGCGGAAGCCTAAGCCAATTCCGCCCCGAAAACCGCCGCCGCCAAAACCTACACCAACACGAACGCCACCACCGTGGAACCCCCGCTGAGCATTAGCTGTAGAAACTAGCGCCAGGGAAAGAAAGCCTGCCAATGCAAAAACGGCAGCATATTTAAATAACCTTTTCATGATTGATCAGAACAAAATTTGTAATTCTTATATTTTCTATTTTTTATTAGACTCAAAAATAAGTCCCCGGTTTAACGTTCGATGCATTCTAATGTAATTCTAATTTCCTTCAAAAACCTCCCGGATTGCCTATTTACGCGCATTTAACATAAAAAGTATAGCGCAGTCAGGTTGCGATACGATTGTATCGGCTTTATTACAATTTTTTGTTTATCAGCCTGATTTTTTACAGGCCACCATTACGGCTATTCCTTCGTATTCTACAGAATAAATCCAATTTGTTTACATAAAATTAACATCGTATTAACTTTTATATAACATGCAAAAAAACCTAAACCGCGTGTTTCCGGTAGCAAACACATCGTCTATTATCCCGTTTTTATTAATTATTTCGGTAATTCCACTCTCCGAATTGCTCTTTAACATCCTGCGCCATCAGTTTGTTAAAGGGATATTTACTTTCGCCTTCGGGGTACTGATCTTCCTTATACCGCTTGTTCTGTTTCGGAAGCACCTGAGGCTTTACTTGATTTTCCTGATACCAATTCTTTTACTAGTCCCATTCAACCTGGGCTATATCTTATACTTTCATTCAGAAATGTCGGAAGCTACCATCCTGATGATCATCAACACCAACCACAATGAAGCGCTTGAATTACTGAGAAATTACCTGGTGGTGCTGATCATTTTTATGGTAATATATCTATTTGTACTTTATTGGTTGTACCGAAGGGTTCCGAATACAATCGATACTAAAAAGACGGTCTACGTTTCATCGGTTTCATTAATGGCCCTGGCCATATCACCGTTACCTATTTATGACCATAATGTAAGTTATTCTGAAAATATAAAAGATGCACTGTACGATGTATTCCCCGGCAATGTAATAAGCGGGATTACCAATGTTTTTTACCAGGACAAATTTGTTAAACAAGGCGAAAGCGAACGAAAGAACTTCAGTTATCATAGCTGGCAGGATACCTCTATTAAGGGTAAACAAGTCCATGTATTGATTATTGGGGAAAGCAGCCGCTATGATCATTGGGGAATTAATGGCTATTCAAGAAATACTTCTCCCCACCTATCAAAAAGGAAAGATATTGTATCCTATAGCGATGCGGTCGCCGGCGGATTTATGACCGAATGGGCTGTACCGCTACTATTGACAGGTGTTGGGGCTGATCATTACGAATCAAACTTTCACCGCAAGAGCATTATCGGAGTCTTTAACGAGGCTGGATTTAATTCCTATTGGATCACCAACCAAACTGATTATTTAGGCTACTTCAAAGTGCATTCGCTGGAAGCACAAAAAGGATATTATTTACTAACCGATTTCCGGTCGACCAAAAATGTGGTGTTGGATATGCAACTGGTTGATACCCTGAAAAAATTATTGAGCCAGCCGGGCGACAAGAAGTTTATCGTTATCCACGGTTTGGGCAGCCACTACAGCTATAGTGCAAGGTACCCGGACCAGTTTGACATATTTAAGCCAAGCAATAAATCTGTAACTACAAAATTGACTGACGGGAAATCAAAAAATATACTGATCAATAGTTATGACAATAGCATTTGCTATACCGATGCGGTGATCGATAGCGTGATCAGCCTGGTAGATAAGCAAAATGCATTTTCGTCGGTCACTTATATGTCCGATCATGGCGAGGACCTGATGGATGATAGCCGGGGCTTAACCTCTCATCACCAGGGCACGCCGCCTACCAAGTACATCGCGCATGTACCTTTATTTATATGGTATTCGCCAAAACTGCAAGCTAAATATCCTCAGAAAATATCGAACTTATTGCAGCACAAGGACACTAAGGTCTCGTCTCAGAATCTGATTTATTCTTTAACCAGCATGGTTGGTATTCATTACCCAACACAGGATTCACTGAAAGATATTACCAGCGCCTACTATAAAAACAACCAGCAATTAATAATGGGTGAAAGCCGGAAGGTTTATCCCTGTCCGGCTTTTAAGTAGATCGCAAACAATATTTAGATCGCTTCCTTATTTCTTTACATCAAAAGTAAAGGTTTGACTGCCCGACTCACCATCGGCGGTCATTCCTTGTATTACGCCAACATATTTTCCATCTTCGTCAGAGGTATAAAACGATAACTGGTTTTTACCTGCAGTAGTTGTTTTTACTGCCGGGGCCCAATATAATAAGCTTCTGAAATCTGGTGTATGACTTGATACCTGGGCGTCTGTATCATAAACAGGCGAGTAGAATACGCGTTGCAATTGCATACCCTCGTAATCCATTACCGCCGCATGGGGGTCTACTTCAACACCGGCCAGGTCTGATTTATAGCTGGCATAACTCAGTATACCTTCTGCATCAGCAGGTCCCCAGAAATAGCGGTCTTTAATCACATCAACCCTTTTTATTTTCAGCGGATCGATTGCCAGCACTTTGTTCATATCAAAAATAGGGATACCGTCAAGCAGTACCAACGGGTCGCCTTCCAGGAACCCTTTATCGCTTATAACCCTTATCTGGAACCGATTACGCGGATGGAATACGTTTACTTCCCTGATATACTCGCGCAAAACCTCTTCCATCGTGGTGAACCGGGTATAGTCGTCCAGGCGGTAAACGTGGTCAGGTTTCCCGTAAAAACCAGTGCTATCTACGTATGGCTCATAAAATTGCTTGGTTTTGCTGCCTGCATAAATATTCTGCACCTGCATAGCTACATTTTGCTGCTCCAAAGGTGTTTTCATGTCCGGAGTAAGTTCAAACGGTGCCAACGGCAATTTTGAAAATTGTTCCGAAAATGGGTTTTGAATATCGATATGATAGGTTGTGTCACGATGTGAATCTGTTTGAACTACAATTTCGCCAGGGCCATAGAGGTCTTTGGTATTGAATAAAATGTGCCCTGTAGTATCGCTCTTGGAACCAAATAGCTGCACCCGTTTACCCGGCACGGCAAAGTATGCGATCACGTCAAATGCCGGTTCATTAGTGGTTGTGTTGATGACCTTACCGGCAACGATATGTCCGTTATATTCTGGCAAAAAGCTAAATGAAGCGGGCCTATTTTGCAGCACATCACTCCATTGAAAACGGCGCCAGCCCTGCGTGAGCATCAGGTTGTCTACAGCTTCATTGGCCTCGGCTGTATTGTTTTTGACGTAATATTCAGGCGATTCTATACCCCCGCGCAGATCTGAGCTTAGTAAAAAATAGCTTGTTATATCGCCCGGCTCAAGTGTTTGATATGCATCCAGCCGGTATACCGACAGGGATAAATTAGCCTCTAAAAGTTTACCGGACTGATCTTTGGCATCCAATGCAATGTTTACTTTTTTACGGTTACCATAATTTTGCTGATCTGAAGCTGCGTCAATTAACAGGTTTTTGGTTGGTCGTTTAAAATACAGGCGTTCGCATACCGGATGTTTATCGCCATCAAAAATAGTTAAACTCGAGATACCGTCATTCAAAGTCGATTTATCGATCGCAAAGGTGGCTGCGCCATTTACTTGTGGCGCTCTTTGTGCCATCTTCATTATTTGCCCCGTATGCGCGAACAAGTATACCGAGCCATCAGAGCTGGCAGTGTTACTGTTAACTATCACCTGTAATTTGTCAGAACCGGCTTCTGTTACAGTCATTACATATCCTTTTTCCTTAACAGCCGGCATGTCTTTTACCACCGGGGTACCACCGGCCCTAATCACAGCTTTGTAGGTATTTCCTACAGCCGGAGTAAATGAGAAATGCCCCATACCGAACTTCAGCGGCTGGAATTTTGCCACAGTATCATTTTTTTGATCGATAATGGTACCGGTAAAGTCAATCCCTTTGCCGCTTTTATTAACGGCTTTAAAACCAACTTTGCTGGCTATCCCACTCACAAGGTCACCACCTTCAGGGAAAAACTGGATATCAAAATCAGTAGAGTTAACTTTGGCTACAATGGGGGCTCTTTGCGGATTAACAATGGTGATCTTTTTATCAAAATAAAAATCGGGGTTGAAATTCTTCATCCAGTTGGTGTACGCTCTCAAATGATAATTACCATTATTGAGTGTTACGGGTATATATAACGACCCGCTTCCAATACCATTTTTTAGCTCAACTTTAGCCTGCATGACAGGGTTCAGGGCTTCATCCAAAACCTCGACATAAGCAACTTTACTCAGCGCAAAAGGTTTATGGAAGTTGCCATCCACCACATACGCTTTAAACCAAAGTATTTCACCGGTAAGATAGGCTCCTTTGTCCGAATGAACAAACACCTTTTCCTGCAGCGCATCCTGGCTGTATTTTTTGAAACTACCCTGTATATCATTTAATACCTGCGCGTTAGCACTAAACGCAAGTAGTACTACAAGTGCAAGGCCGCCGAGTGCTTTCTTTAATATTGATGCCATATGTATTACTTTTTAGTTATATCAGTTTTTTTGAATTCATTATCCCAACTAATGTTCACCTATTTATTCTTTTACTCATTACTTCATTGCCAAAAAGCCGGTGGTTTATTAGTGCCGCGTACTGTACAATCCACACATTCCCTTGTAGAAGCCGTATATCCTATCGGCGGATGCCCGGGTACTCCGATAGCGTCAATAGGTATTAGCGGATCCTTATTGCCGTTAGTGTTATAATTAATATAATAGTTAACCTGGTTAGTTCCTCCAAAATTGTAAAAACAGCAGGGGTTGGTTGGCCAATCGAAAGCTAAATGACATCCAGTATAAAAAGCAGTATCTGCTTTCCATGCCGGCAATTTCTGATTCGCAATAAATATCCGCTTGCTCGATGTACTGCCAATGCTGATATATCCAATGACAGGCTCAGCAGGATTTGCTACTGAATGTATATTACCATTAATTACAGATGGCAGCGCATCAAAAATGCTCCCCAGCTGCTCCGTATTCTTCTTTATGTTCACATAAAAATTATAAGCGTCTTCAGTTAAAGCATATTGTCTAACCAAAATGCTGTATTTAGAACGAAGCTTTTCGGATGTTGATGGAATGGAAATAACGGGCTCTTGATATATTACATTCGTTGATAATTTAGCCGACGAGCCCAAAACGATTGTGCTTGATGTATCGCTCTGCCAGCAATTGGTAATATTATCCGTAATTACGTTTCTGCCCAATACAGTATCCCCATTTGATTTAAAATAAGATGAATAATACGAGTGGATAACCCATGTCTCCTGGTAATCCCACCGATAATAGGATATCTTATTTGTTTGGTCGTGCGTACTCACATATAGATTTAGGCCCGGCACTGTAAGTTTGCCACTTAAATCATAACTGACACTGTCTATCGGTGGGGAGTTTAGTACTTCTACATAGTCTGACAAATACTGTTTATTATCAGCTGTTCTGATTCTCAAGCGATACTTATGACTATTATCCAGGTTTAATCCTTGCGAAGCATAATTTCCTTTATTTATTTCAGTCAACGGATAGGAGATGTTTTGATCACCTTCAACCGTAAGAACGGCACCTGATTCTGCGTTCGCAACCACTTTATCTGATATTTTTACCGTGCGGCTTAGCTTTATAAAAGTTGAATCAGGTCCGGCATTGATCACACCTTCAACTACCAGGTAACTATTGGTTGCGGAAGTAGCTGGCGGATCATAAGGTTTGCGACAACTGCCAAATATCAGCAGCGCCACAGTAATCAACGCATATATATATATACTTCTATCCATTTTATTGCCAAAAAGCAGGTGGTTTATTAGTGCCCCGCACCGTGCAATCCACACATTGTTTTGTTGAAGCGGTATATCCAATTGGTGGTGTCCCGGGGTGGATAACTATCGCATCAATAGGTATTAATGGGTCCTGGTTGCCACTTAGATTATAACTATTTGGATTATAATTAATATAAGCATCTACCTGGTTTTTGGGTCCAGGAGGAAAATCATAATAACAACACGGGATTGCTCCAAAAGCAAGATGACAACCTGCATAATAAGAAATATCTGTGTTCCATTTCGGAAGATTTCTATTATCAATAAATATTCGCGTGCTTGATGTGCTGCCAACGCTGATATATCCAATAACGGGCTCAGCAGCTTTTGTTATCGAGTGTATATTTCCGTTAATAACCGATGGCAGTGCGTCAAATATGCTTCCCAATTGCTCTGTATTTTTCTTAACATTTACATAGAAATTATAAGCATCTTCGCTTAAAGCATACTGCTTTACCAGGATGCTGTATTTGATACGGACCTTTTCGGAGGTCGAAGCAATAGAAATGATCGGTTGACCAAATATTACATTCTGGGTTAATTTAGCTGAAGAGCCAAGAACAACTGTACTTGAGGTATCGCTCTGCCAGCAATCGGTTATATTATCAGTTATCAGGTTTCGACCTAAAACGGTGTCCCCATTTGATTTAAAATAGGATGGATAATAGGAAATTATCATCCATGTTTCCTGGTAATCCCAGCGGTAATATTGTACTTTATTACTCAGATCGTGGGTATTCGCATATATATTTACTCCAGGTACAGTAAGCGCACCTTTTAAATCATAGCTGATACTATCGATTGGCGGTGAGTTCAGCACTTCAACATAGTCTGATAAATACTGCTTGTTGTCAGTCGTTCTTATTCTTAAGCGATATTTATGACTGTTATCCAGGTTTAGGCCGTGCGAAGCATAATTACCTTTGCTTACTTCAGTTAATGGGTAAGAGGTATTTTGATCGCCTTCAACTGTAAGAACAGCTCGTGTTTCGGGATTTGCCACAACCTTGTCCGAAATTTTGACCGTGCGGCTGAGTTTTATAAAAGTTGAGTCTGGTCCGGCGTTGATTACACCTTCAACCACCAGGTAACTATTGGTTGCAGAAGTAGCGGGCGGGTCATACGGTTTGCGGCAACTGCCAAATATCAGCAGCGCCACAGCAATCAACATATTTATATATATACCTTTATCCATTTTATTGCCAAAAAGCAGGTGGTTTATTAGTCCCTCGTACCGTGCAGTCCACACATTGTTTCGTCGATGCGGTATACCCGATTGGCGGTGTCCCGGGGTGGATAACTATCGCATCAATAGGTATTAATGGGTCCTG
>Ga0068855_100003333_pt1 | contig 19649 bp, 16 predicted proteins | sample KBSCornC52_FD_66592 | JGI IMG/M metagenome (GOLD analysis project Ga0068855, IMG submission 66592) | Corn rhizosphere microbial communities from Kellogg Biological Station, Michigan, USA - KBS Corn C5-2 | ecosystem: Host-associated > Plants > Roots > Rhizosphere > Soil ...
GCGGCCCGAAACGCCGTGACTGCATAGTTACCATCGGCGATGGCTGCTTCCATGCCACTCAAATAGTCCCACTGCGGATCGACCGGTGAGGACTCCAAATTTTCCAGTTCTTCAGTCGTGAGAGCGGGCATGGAGGCGCGGCGGATCCTGTTATGAGCCAGAGAAGCGAGGAAGCATGGAAGCGAGGAAGTCGGATCGGATTTAGCTTCTGAGCTCCAGCACGACTAGCTTACAAGGAGTGGGGAGAGCGAGGAAGCAAGAGCGAACCGGCAAAGCGTTTCTGGCTTCCTAGCTTCCTTCTCTCTCCCTCGCCCCCAGCGTCAGCACTTCATACCCGTGCTCCGTTACCAGCACCGTGTGTTCGAACTGCGCCGAGAGCGAATGATCTTTCGTAATGACGGTCCAGCCGTCCGGCAGCAAGCGCACGTGCCGTTTGCCTATGTTCACCATGGGTTCGATGGTAATGGTCATTCCCGGCGCCAACTCGATTCCTGTGCCAGGCTCGCCGTAGTGAAGCACTTGCGGATCTTCGTGAAATATTCGGCCGATGCCGTGTCCGCAATATTCACGCACGACGGAGTAATGCTGTGCTTCCACGAACTGCTGAATCGCAGCGCCGATGTCGCCAAGCCGCGCGCCCGCGCGCACTTGTTTGATGCCGATCCACATCGCTTCATATGTCACATCGATCAAGCGCTCGATGGGCGGCGCGACTTTGCCGACCGCAAACGTGCGGCTCGAATCGCCGTGCCAGCCGTCTTTGATCGGCGTGACGTCGACGTTCACGATGTCGCCTTGTTTCAAGCGCTTGTCGCTCGGGATGCCGTGACACACGACGTGGTTCACCGACGTGCAGATCGATTTGGGAAAGCCGCGGTAGTTGAGCGGCGCCGGGACGGTCTTCTGCTCGTTCACCTGGTAGTCGTGGCAGAGTTTGTCCAACTCCTCTGTAGTGACTCCTGGGACAATATGCGGCGCGATGAAGTCGAGCAGGTCCGCCGCCATGCGGCCGGCTTCCCGCATTTTCTGCTGCTCCTCGGGTGTTTTGATCGTGATGGTCATGGGTCTCGGTAGTGCGGACATATGGGTGTTACCTTGCGACAGTTCAATATTGCTCGAGGCAACCGGTCCTTGGTCTTCGGTCCGCGGGTCTGCGGCCAGAAACGAGGCAGTCGTCCTCGTTGTGCGCGATCTGGCCGTCAACTCTCGACTGCGCGCTCTCAACGGTGCGCTTTCGCGCATCCAAAAGTCATGCTATAAAGCGCCCGCTTTTTTCGCAATCAAATCCACACACGCATCGGCACTTACGGCCGGGTGCCCGTCGGGAATCACACTTCCCGGCAGGTCGTCGTACGGGATGCGTGGCGGTTCAACCCCCAATGAGGAGACTTACATGGCCAGCATGTCCATGCGACAGATGCTGGAAGCGGGCGTTCATTTCGGACACCAAACCCGCTTCTGGAACCCCAAGATGGCGCCCTTCATTTTCGGAGAGCGCAATCGCATTCACATCATCAATCTCGAGAAGACGCTCCCTCTCTATAACGAGGCAGCCGCCTTCATCAAGCAAATCGTGGCAGACAGCGGCCGCGTCCTCTTCGTCGGCACCAAGCGTTCCGCGCGCGAAGCCGTGAAGAAAGAGGCGCAACGCTGCACCATGCCTTTCGTGAGCCATCGTTGGCTCGGCGGCATGCTCACCAATTTCAAGACCGTGCGCCAATCCATTCGCCGCCTCGCCGAGCTCGACGAGATGGCGAGCAATGGCACACTCGAACAGCACAGCAAGCGTGAAGCGCAGGCACTGCGCCGCGAACGCGAGAAGCTCGAGCGCAGCTTGGGCGGCATCAAAGACATGGATTCCCTGCCCGACGTGCTCTTCGTCATCGACGTGGGTCACGAGCGCATCGCCATTCATGAAGCGCGCAAGCTCGGCATTCCTGTCGTAGCGATCGTCGATACCAACTGTGCGCCGGAAGGCGTCGATTACCTCATTCCGGGGAACGACGACGCCATGCGCGCCATTCAACTGTATGCCTCAGGCATCGCGGATGCGGTTCTCGAAGGCAAAGCAGCAACACCCGAAGTGCCGGCCGGCGAAGACGAGTTCGTCGAGATGGACGAGGAAGGCAAGCCTAAGGCGAAACCGGGCGCACAGCCGGCCCGCAGGCCCGCACGTCCGGCCGCCATCAAAAAGAAGGCGCCGGCCCGTAAGCGGGTGGTCGATAAGGCCGCGCTCGAAGCTGAGACGGTGGAGTCCGCTGTGGCCGCAGAACTCGATGATCTCGATAAGGATGCCGGCGCCGATGAAGTGATGGCACGTCGTCGTAGCGCCAAGCGCAAGACGGCGGAACCCGCCACGACCCCCACGACCGAGCCTTCTTCCGGAGAGTAGCAATGGCAGTGACCGCAGAAGCTGTAAAGGTCCTGCGCGAACGTACTGGCGCAGGCATGATGGAGTGCAAAAAAGCGCTCGTCGAAACCAGTGGCGATCTCGACGCGGCCGCCGAGCTCATGCGCAAGGCGGGTCTCGCGAAGGCGGACAAGAAGGCGAGCCGCGTCGCTGCGGAAGGCGTCATCGTGCTCGAGCGCAGCAGCGACGGTAAGCGCGCTGCGATCGTCGAAATCAATTGCGAAACCGATTTCGTCGCGCGCGAAAAGGATTTCCAAGCATTCGCTGCCAATGTCGGCAAGCTTGCGCTCGCACATCAGGCCGACAGCGTCGAAGCTGTTGCGGCGCTCAAGGCGGAAGGCGGTACCGTCGAAGAAGTCCGCCGCGCGCTGATCGCCAAGATCGGTGAGAACATTTCCATTCGTCGCGTCGCGCTATTGCAGGCGCCTGCAGTGGTCGGAGCCTATATCCACGGTTCGCGCATCGGTGCACTCGTCGCGATGAAGTCGGGCGACGAAGCGCTGGCCAAGGACATCGCCATGCATGTGGCAGCGATCAACCCGGCGCGGCTCTCGGCTGCCGACGTGCCCGCCGAGGAAGTGAACAAGGAACGCTCCATCCTGATCGAGCAAGCCCAAGGGGAAGGCAAACCGCAGGCCATCATCGAGAAGATGGTGGAGGGGCGGTTGCGCAAATGGCTGGGTGAAATCACGCTGCTCGGCCAACCCTTCGTGAAGGACCCGGACATCACCGTCGAGAAGTACCTCAAGCAAGCGGGCGGCGAAGTGGCCGCGTTCATCCGCTACGAAGTCGGCGCCGGCATCGAAAAGAAGCAGGAAGACTTTGCGGCCGAAGTGATGAAGCAGGTGAGAGGCGGCTGAGCCGCCGGGAAGTTGGGCATTGGGAAATTGGGCTTTGGCCAAAGTAAGAGGCTCAACGCGAGCTACCGTGTTGCATCCCCTTTGGCTTTCTCTTGCCAATGCCCAAAGCCCAATCACCCAAGGCCCTTCTTTCTCCAACCCCGCCGCGAGCGGGGTTCTTTATAATCGCCGCCCACTACTTGTTTCAGGCTCGCAGGCGGACTAATGGCAATCAGCGCTCCTTCGAATTCGGACAGCGACACCAGTGGTATCCCCGCAGCCGGTCGTAACGGCCGTTTATCGCGGATATTGGTGAAGCTTTCCGGCGAAGCGTTGATGGGCGATGAGGACTACGGCATCGATCCCAAGATGCTGCGCCGGGTCGCTGCGGAAATTCGCGAGGTCGCGAGCCTGGGAGTGCAGGTGGCGGTCGTGATCGGCGGCGGCAATATTTTCCGCGGCGCTGGCTTGGCCCGTGCCGGCATGGACCGCGTCACTGGAGATCACATGGGCATGTTGGCCACGGTGATGAACTCGCTTGCGATGCAAGATGCGCTCGAAGCCATGGGAACGCACGTGCGAGTCATGTCCGCGATCCGCATCAACGAGGTTTGCGAAGAGTACATTCGCCGGCGTGCCGTGCGGCATCTGGAAAAAGGCCGCGTGACGATATTTGCATCCGGCACGGGCAATCCGTTTTTCACGACGGACACGGCGGCGAGTTTGCGCGCCATCGAGATCGAAGCGGATCTGTTGCTCAAGGCCACCAAAGTGAACGGCATCTACTCGGCCGATCCCATGAAGGACCCGACCGCGCAGCGCTATACGCGGCTCACGTTCGATCGAGTTCTGTCGGATCGCTTGAACGTCATGGATGCCACGGCCATCGTGATGTGTCGCGATAACGATCTGCCGCTGCGCGTATTCGATCTCACCGTCCCGGGCGAGCTGCTCAAGATCGTGCGCGGCGAAGACGTAGGCACGCTCGTGACCAATAATGCCACCGACCCGTAATAGTGGGAGACAGCCATGCTGGACGATCTAAAAAAAGACGCCGTGGACCGCATGCAGAAGTGCGTCGTCGCATTCCGCAATGAACTGAAGAAGCTCCGCACGGGCCGCGCGCATACGAGTTTGCTGGAGCATTTGCGTGTCGAGTACTACGGCTCGGAAGTACCGTTGACGCAAGTTGCGAACGTCGCTTTGGAAGATGCGCGCACTATCACCGTGACGCCCTGGGAAAAGAACATGGTGGGCGTGATCGAAAAGGCCATCATGAAGTCCGAACTCGGACTGATGCCGAACACCGCCGGCACTGTCATTCGCGTACCCATGCCGCCGCTTACTGAAGAGCGTCGCCGCGAAATGACCAAAGTCGTGCGCCACGAAGCGGAAAATGCGCGCGTCGCGGTACGTAACGTACGTCGCGACGTGATGAGCGATCTGAAAGACATGCTCAAGGAAAAGCTCTTGTCACAAGACGACGACCGCCGCGCGCAAGAAGATGTGCAGAAACTCACCGACAAGTACGTGGCCGAAATCGACCAAGTGCTCGCCGAGAAAGAAAAAGAACTGATGCAGGTATGAAGGAGGGCGATGGGCTATTGGGCCATGGCCGGAGTGAGCGTCTCTGACCAAAGCCCAAAGCCCAAAGTCCAAAGCCCTCGAACCTTCTCCACCATTACAACAACACACTCAGCGTTCATGCCTCCTAAAGCGGCTCCCGAACAGCGCGCGTTAGCAATGCCTCGGCATATCGCCATCATCATGGATGGCAACGGCCGCTGGGCGAAGGCGCGCATGTTGCCGCGGCATGCCGGTCACCACGCTGGCGTCAAAACAGTTCGCGCGATGGTGCAAGCGTGCGCGAGCCGCAAAGTGGAAGTGCTCACGTTGTTCGCGTTCTCCAGTGAGAACTGGCAACGGCCCAAGGAAGAAGTGGGCCTGCTGATGCAGCTTTTTCTCGATGCACTGGATCGCGAAATCGCCGACCTGCACAAAAACGGCATTCGCATCCGTTTCATCGGGCAGCGCTCCGAATTGCAGACGGCGCTGCAGAACCGAATGCAGGCTGCCGAGACACTCACCGGAAAGAACCCTGGACTCACGCTCATCATCGCAGTGGCTTACGGCGGCCGTTGGGACATCGCGCAAGCAGCCAAAGCGTTGGCGAGCCGCAGCGTTGCAGGTGAGATCGATCCGCAGTCGATCGACGAGGTGCGATTGGCCGAACACCTGCAACTTGCGGGCGTTCCTGGCCCGGATCTTTTCATCCGCACCGGCGGCGAACAGCGCATCAGCAATTTTCTGTTGTGGGATCTGGCCTATACCGAGCTTTATTTCTGCGACGTGCTGTGGCCCGACTTCGACGAACGAGAGCTCGACAACGCCATCCACAGTTTCGGCTCGCGTCAGCGTCGTTACGGGTTGACGCCCGAGCAAGCAGGGGCGCGCTAGTGCTCAGGGAACGAATCGTCACGGCGCTCATCATCGGGGCAGTCCTCATTGCTATTTTGTTGTGGGCGTCGCCTCATATCGTGCAAGTCCTGTTCGCTCTGTTGCTCCTGGCAGGTGCGTGGGAGTGGTCGGCTTTCTTACGCACGGCTTCCAACGGTCGTCGCGCGTTGTATGTATTGTTCATTGCTGCAGTGACTGCCGTGGGTTGGCTCGTGAGTAAAGACGTACACGCCGAACGCGAGTTGCTGTTCGTGAGTTCGTTCTGGTGGCTGGCAGCGCTCGTCTGGATATTGTTTTTGCCTGGTCGGGCGAACAGCGTGGGCGCCGCAGTCGCAGGAGTATTCGTGCTCGCGCCGGCAGGGATCTCGCTTGGGCGTCTGATCGAGCTGCCGGAGGGGCGTTCGCTCGTCTTCTTCTTATTTCTCATGGTCGTGTCCGCTGACATAGGCGCTTTTCTGATCGGCCGCCGCTGGGGGCGGGTCAAACTCGCGCCGCGCGTGAGTCCCGGAAAAACGTGGGAAGGCGTGCTGGGCGGTGTGGCACTTGCAGCGCTGATCGCCGTCGTAGGAAGCGTCGCCTTCGGCATGCCGTGGGTGCCGTTCTTGAGCATGTGCGCGCTGGTGATTGCCGGTTCGATCGTGGGCGATTTGACCGAGAGTCTTTTCAAGCGCTTCGCCGGCCTCAAAGACAGTGGTTCGATACTGCCGGGCCACGGCGGCATTCTCGATCGCATCGATAGCATGACCGCGGCAGCGCCGTTGTTTCTGTTAGGGCTGCACAGTCTGGGGCTGCGCGGATGAGCACGATGCGCAAAGGAGTTGCGATTCTCGGCTCGACCGGCAGTATCGGCGAGAGCACGCTCGATGTGATTGCACGCCATCCGGAGCAATTCCGGGTCGTCTTGTTGGTGGCCAACAAGAATGCAGAGCGTTTGCGCGAACAGTGTTTACGGCATGCTCCCGATTTCGCGGTGATGGTCGATGTAAACGCTGCAGCGAGGCTCGCCACGGAACTGCAAGCCGCAGGCTCCCGCACACGCGTAGTTCCTGCTGCAAAGCTCGATGCGCTCGTTGCCGATCACGATGTCGACTATGTCATGGCGGCGATCGTGGGAGCTGCCGGGTTGCGGCCCACATTGGCGGCCGCACGCGCCGGCAAGCGAGTGCTGCTTGCAAATAAAGAGTCTTTGGTGATGTCGGGCGCACTGTTCATGCAGGCGGTCAAAGAGGGCGGGGCGACGTTGATCCCGATCGACAGCGAGCATAACGCCATCTTCCAATGTTTTCCGAGCGAGCGCCGCACCGGCGTGAGTCGTATCTTGCTCACCGCGTCAGGTGGGCCATTCCTGCGCAAACCGGCGGCTGCGCTCGCGGACGTGACGCCCGACGAAGCCTGTGCGCATCCGCGCTGGGTCATGGGACGCAAGATCTCGGTGGACTCGGCTACGTTGATGAACAAAGGTCTCGAATTGATCGAGGCTGCGCTGCTCTTCGACATGCCGCCCGAGAAAATCGAAGTCGTGGTGCATCCGCAAAGCATTGTGCATTCCATGGTTGAATATGTGGATGGCTCCATCCTGGCGCAGCTCGGCAATCCTGACATGCGCACGCCGATTGCGTACGGACTCGGTTGGCCGGAGCGCTTGCACTCCGGTGTAGAATCGCTGAATCTCATCCAAGTCGGACGCTTGGAATTCGAAGCGCCGGATGTCGAACGATTCCGCTGTCTCAAGCTCGCGCGCTGCGCTGCACAGACAGGCGGCACGGCGCCGGCGATATTGAATGCCGCGAACGAAGTTGCAGTGGCGGCTTTTTTGGAAGGGCGGCTGGCTTTCACCGCTATTGCGGATGTGATCGAGGCAGTGCTCGATCAATACTCACACGCCACGGTGCAATCCTTGGAAGAAGTGCTCGCTGCGGATACGTGGGCGCGGCGTGAGGCGCACCAACGCCTGACCGCGGTCACTGGAGAATACGCGTAATGAATTTTGCATCGCTATTGTCGCTCGCCACCACGGTGCTCTCATTCATTGTCGCCATCGGCATTTTGGTGGCGGTGCATGAATTCGGGCATTTCTGGGTGGCGCGCCGCCTCGGCATTCGCGTGCTGAGGTTTTCGATCGGTTTCGGCCGCCCGTTGTGGCGGCGCACGTCGCGCAAAGACGGCGTCGAATACATGATCGCTTCTATTCCCTTGGGCGGTTACGTGAAGTTGCTCGACGAGCGCGAAGGCAACGTCGCGCCGCTCGATGCGCCCTATGCCTTCAATCGTCAGCCGGTGTGGAAACGCATCGCCACGCTGCTCGCGGGTCCGGCATTCAATCTCGTGTTCGCCGTGTTGGCGTATTGGGTGCTGCTCATGATCGGCATCCCGACGCTCAAACCGGTGGTGGGCACCGTGTTGCCGAATTCCATGGCGAGCGCAGCGGGATTGCGCGAAAAAGACGTGATCGACGCTGTCGGCAATCGCCAGGTCGGCACACGCGAAGACGCCATGCTCGGCATTTTCGAAGACGTGATCGACGGCACGGTGCGACTACGCGTGCGTGGCAGCGATGGCTCCGAACGCGCAGTGTTATTAGCACCCGGCAAGAATCGTCGCGATCTCACTCAACCGGAGGCGCTGCTCCCCGGGCTGGGCTTCGACTTCTGGTACCCACGAATTCCTGCAGTGATCGGCAAGCTTGCCGAGGGCGGCGCCGCGCAAAAAGCCGGTTTGGAAGTGGGCGATGAGATTCTCAAATTCGATGGCGAAGCGGTGACGGACTTCGTGCAACTCACGCACTTCGTTCAACCGCGCATGAATCGCCAGGTCACCGTAGAAATAAAGCGCAACGGAGTCATTCGCGAGATACAACTGAAGGTCGGCGAAGACACCACCGATGGACGCAGCGTGGGCCGCATCGGTGTGCAACCCGCTCCTGGTGCGCCGGTGCCTGCAGAAATGCGGACACTGCAGCAATACGGCCCTCTGGCTGCGCTCGGCAACGCAGCGGAACGTACCTGGGATACCTCTACGTTCACGTTGAAAATCTTGTGGCACATCGTGACCGGTAAGGTGTCAGTCAAGAACATTTCCGGTCCCATCAGCATTGCCGAATACACCGGGTTCGCCGCGCGCCAAGGCGGACTCGTGTTCCTGAACACGCTCGCACTGATCAGCATCAGTCTGGGCGTGTTGAACCTGTTGCCCATTCCCATTCTCGACGGCGGCCAGGTCGTTTACCAATTGGCGGAACTGGCGAAGGGAAGTCCGGTCTCAGAACGTGCACAGCTGCTCGGCCAGCAGGTCGGCATTGCACTGCTCATCCTGATGATGAGTCTGGCTTTTTATAACGATATTGCACGACACCTGAGCTGACCCAAGATGCGATTGAGAGTGATTGTCCAGGCCGTACTGGCACTGGCGGCGACTAGCGCGGTGCTCGCGCAAAACAGTGACACACCCTCGTCCCGGGGGTTGGAAGAGTTCACCGTCGGCGATATTCGCGTCGAAGGTCTGCAACGCATTTCCGAAGGCACGGTGTACAACTACCTGCCTATCAATATCGGCGATCGTTTGGATCGCCGACGCGTGCAAGAAGCGCTCAAGGCGTTGTACGGCACCGGCTTCTTTCGCGATGTCGAATTGAGGCGCGACGGCGGCACGTTGGTGATCGCCGTGCTCGAGCGACCCTCCATCGAGAGCTTCGAGATCAAAGGCAACAAGGACATCAAGACCGAAGATTTGCAAACGTCGCTCAAGAACGTCGGTCTCGCGACCGGCAAGACCTTCAATCAATCCACGCTCGATGAGGTCAAGCAGTACCTCACCGATCAATATTTCTCGCGTGGCAAGTACGCGGTGCGCGTCGATGCCAAAGTCGAAGAAGTGCCGGGCAACAAGGTCAAAGTGACCATCGACGTGCACGAAGGCAAGCGCGCGCGCATTCGTCAAATCGACGTGGTCGGCAACACCAAATATCCGGACGACGAGTTGCTCGATCAGTTCGAACTCAAGACGCCGCACTTCACGTCGTTCTACAAACAGGACGATCGCTACGCGCGCGAGACGCTGTCCGGCGACTTGGAAAAGCTGCGTTCCTACTACATGGATCGCGGCTATGCGAATTTCCAGATCGATTCCACGCAGGTGGCCATTGCACCCGAGAAGGACGACATCTTCATCACGGTCAACATCACCGAAGGCGATGTTTTCCATGTCTCGGACGTGAAGCTGGCCGGCAACTTGGTCGTGCCGGAAGATCAGCTCAAGCGGTTGATTCTGATTCACCCGGGCGATATCTATTCACGCAAGCTGATCACGCAAACCCAAGAGGCGATCACCCAACGCTTGGGCGTGGACGGCTACGCGTTTGCGAAAGTCGACCCGGTGCCGCAGGCCAATCCCGACACTCACGAAATCGGCATCACGTTCTTGGTGGACCCCGGCAATCGCGTGTACGTGCGCCACATCAACTTCAACGGCACCACGGGCGTGAACGACGAAGTGTTCCGCCGCGAAATGCGCCAGTTCGAAGGCGCCTATTTGTCGAATGCCGCGGTGGATCGTTCCAAGCAGCGCATTCAACGCTTGCCGTTCATCGAAAAGGTCGAGGTCAACAACACCCCGGTGCCCGGCACTCCGGATTTGGTCGATGTGGACTTCAAGATCAAAGAAGGCTTGCCCGGACAATTCGGCGGCGGCATCGGTTATTCCGAGTCGCAAAAATTCATCATCAACGGCAACTTCGTGCACTCGAATTTCATGGGCACCGGACAGCGTGTGGCCCTGGAACTCAATCAAGGCGCCTATTCGAAGGTTTACAGCTTCTCGCACACCGACCCGTACACGACTATCGACGGTGTGGCGCGCACGATTTCGGTGACGTACCGCGATATCACGCAGTTCACCTCCGCATCGTCCGATTTCTCCACTAAAACCGGAGCGGTCGGTGTGGACTATGGCTATCCCATTAGCGAATTCCAGACCGTGCGCTTAGGTTTGAGTGCTCAGGTTGCCGATCTGCTCACGAGCCCTGCAAACAGCGCGCAACAGGCTGTCGATTGGGTGCTGGCGAATGGCAATGCCTACACGCGTCATTCGATCAGCGGTGTTCCGCCGATCGATATCACGTACTACGGTTCCAAGTTCACGACCTTCGAGTTGGGAGCGGGCTGGGGCTACGACTCGCGCAACCGTGCGCTCTTTGCGGACCGCGGCTTGAGAACCCGCCTCAATATCGGTTACGAGCTGCCAGGAAGCGACGTCAAGTTCTGGACCGCGAACTACGATTACCTGCAGTTCCTGCCGTTGTTCGCGAACTTCACGATGATGTTCAACGGCGAGTTCGACTACGCCCACGCGCTCGGCAGCACCACCGCAATCCCGCCTTATCGGCAGTACTTTGCCGGCGGACCGGATTCGGTGCGCGGCTATCGCGAGAGCCGCTTGGGTCCCAAAGACTCGTTCGGCAATCCCTACGGCGGCAATATGAAAGTACTGCTGCAAGCAGAGCTGCTGTTCCCGGTGCCGGAAAAGTGGAAGAACAGCGCTCGTTTTAGCCTCTTCTACGACATCGGCAACGTATTCTCCACCGAGGGCGTGAAGTTCTACGGACAGGACTTGGTTACGCCGGTCGATTACAAGTTCAGCTATGATAACTTGAAGCATTCGACCGGCATTGCGGTGCAGTGGCTCGCGCCGCTCGGCGTATTCCGCTTCAGCTTCGGCATTCCGCTCAATGCGAAACGCAGCGATGGAATCCACTATGGCGACGAGAAAGAAGGCTTCCAGTTCTCGATCGGCCAGGCATTTTGATGTCCCTTATTTGGATTTGGGTGAACACAGTCATGACACAAGCAATGATGAAAAAAGCACTGTTGATCGCGACCCTGTTGTTGCCGTTCGGGGCAGCCTTGGCGGATATCAAGATCGCTGTGGTGAACGTGCCGCGCTTGCTCGAAGAAGCGCCGCAAGCGAAGGTCGCGATGAAAGCGTTGCAAGACGAATTCGCGCCCCGGCAGCGCGACATCATGAAGCAGCAACAGGATCTCAAGAACAAAGAAGACAAGTTGAATCGCGACGGCGCGGTTATGGCCGAAGCCGAGCGGCGCAATTCCGAAAAGGATTTGCGCGAAGGTCAGCGCGATCTACAGCGCAAGCAGAACGAATATGTCGAAGATTTGAATCTGCGCCGCAACGAAGAGCTCGGCAAACTGCAGCGATCGCTGTTGCAAGAGGTGCAAGGTTTCGCCAAGACGGGCGGCTATGACTTGGTCGTCGGTGACGGCGTGCTCTACGCGAAAGAGGCGCTCGACATCACGGCGCAAGTGCTCTCGGCATTGCAGCAGCATGCGCCTGCCGCGCCCGCGAAGCCGGCGACCCCGGCGCCTAAGAGCCCGTAAGCCGCAAAGCGGTGGCGGGCGCCCCGGAGGAGGACGCAGCCATGAGCGAAGGCATTTCACTCGGCGAATTGGCAGTTCGGTTCGGCTGCACTCTGCAAGGTGATCCCGGTGTCACCGTGCGTCGTGTCGGCACTTTGGAGTCCGCCGCAGCCGATGCGGTGACGTTTCTCGCCAATCCCAAATACCGCCGCTTTCTCGCGAGCACTCAGGCGGGCGCAGTGATTCTCGAGCCTGCGTTCGCTGCTGAATGCCGCGTGCCTGCGTTGTTGCACAAGAATCCATATGCGACGTATGCGCGGATCGCGAGCGTGTTGCATCCATTCACAAGTGCACCGGCTGGGATTCATCCCTCGGCAGTAATCGATCCGAGCGCGATTATCGATGCAAGCGCTGCCATCGGGCCTTTGTCTGTGATCGGGGCTCGAGCGCGCATCGGCGAGCGAGCGGTTATCGGCCCCCACTGCATCGTGCAACAAGATGCGGTCATAGGCACCGATACTCGACTGAGTGCCTCCGTTACTCTGTGCGAGCGCGTGGTCGTCGGCGAGCGATGCTTGTTACATCCGGGTGTGGTCATCGGCGCGGACGGTTTTGGCTTCGCGCCCGATCGCGGCGGTTTGGTCAAGGTGCCTCAAGTGGGCGCCGTGCGCATCGGCAATGATGTGGAGATCGGTGCGAATACGACGATCGATCGAGGCGCCATCGAAGATACTGTCATCGAAGACGGTGTGAAGCTCGACAATCAAATTCAAATCGGCCACAACGTGCGTGTGGGCGAGCACACAGTGATTGCCGCATGCACTGGTATTTCAGGCAGCACGGTCATCGGCAAGCGGTGTTTGATCGGCGGATTGGTGGGAATGGCGGGACATATCTCTATCGGCGACGACGTCGTGATCGCAGGCAAGTCCGCCGTCTCCAATTCCATCGACAAGCCCGGCATGTACTCCAACGTGCTCATCCTCGAAGAGGCGACCAAGTGGCGCCGCAACGCAGTGCGTGTGAAGCAGCTCGACGACCTGGCCAAAACCGTGAAACAGTTGAGTCGTGGCGCCGATTCCGAAAAGACCGACGCCGACGAGTGATGCTCGTCGGCGAACACAATAAGCTCGATAAGAGCGTCGACCATTGAAGAAAGAAGCGTAAATGAACGAAACCGGCACTGCTGTAGATACCGTTGAAATCATGCGCCGGCTGCCGCATCGCTTTCCGTTTTTGCTGGTGGACCGCGTGCTCGAATGGGAATCCGGCAAGAACATCCGCGCCATCAAGAACGTCACCATCAACGAGCCGTTTTTTCCCGGCCATTTCCCCATGCGCCCGGTCATGCCCGGCGTGCTGATTCTGGAAGCATTGGCGCAAACCGCCGGCTTGCTGGTGTTTCTGACCATGAACGTGTACCCCGACGAGAACACGCAATTCTTTTTCGTAGGCATGGACGAAGTGCGCTTTCGCCGTCCGGTCGTGCCCGGCGATCAGCTCATGCTCAAGGCGACGCTCGAGCGCACCTTGCGCGGCATCTGGAAATTCCAAACCGTCGCCGAAGTGCAGGGCAAAGAGGTGACGGGCGCGAACATGTTGATCACACCCGGCAAGCAATGAGTCTTGCCAACTCACTCCTCATCACCGATCACCATTCACCGACCATGCCCATTCACCCGACCGCCATCGTTGCCGCCAGCGCCAAACTTGCACCCGACGTCGAAGTCGGTGCCTACACCGTCATTGGCGAAGAGGTCGAGATTGCCGCGGGTACGTGGGTTGGCCCGCATGCCGTGATCAATGGACCGTCGCGCATCGGTCAAAACAACAAGATTTATCAGTTCGCTTCCGTGGGCGATGCGCCGCAGGACAAGAAATACAAGGGCGAGCGCACCTTTCTGGAAGTAGGCGACAACAACGTGATTCGCGAGTACGTGACGCTGAATCGCGGCACCGCGCAGGGACACGGCGTGACGCGTATCGGCAACGACAATCTTTTCATGGCTTACGCGCACGTTGCCCACGATTGCATCGTCGGCGACCACTGTGTCATCGGCCATTGCACCGGCTTAGCGGGCCATGTAGTGCTCGGTGATTGGGTGATCTTAGGCGCGTATTCGGGCGTGCATCAATTTTGCAAAATCGGCGCGCACGCTTTTCTCGGCAACAATGCCGCCGCAACGCGTGATGTGCCGCCCTATGTCATGGCTGTCGGCGCGCCCGCTGAACCGCATCATGTGAATGCCGAAGGATTGAAACGCCGTGGCTTCACACCGGAGCAGATTCGCAACATCCAAAGCGCCTACCGAGTGCTCTATCGCAAAGGACTCAAACTCGCCGACGCGATGCGCGAGCTCGATGCGGCATCTGCCACTCAGCCCGAACTCAAGATTTTCGTAGAATTCATCAAGGCGAGTGAGCGGAGCATCGTGAGATAGGGGTTGGGAGTTAGGGGTTAGGAGTTAGTCCAGAAATTGGCTACCGCTTCTTGTGGGCGCTCAAGATACTTTGCGAATCTAACAGCTCGTATCTCTGGACTAACTCCTAACCCCTAACTGCTAACTCCTTCCCTTACCATTCATGACTGCGCCGTCGCTAATCCCAATCTCGAACTTCCAATCGAGCAACGCGCGTCCTCCTCGCATCGCGCTCGCCGCAGGCGAGCTCTCGGGCGACACGCTCGGTGCGGCGTTGATTCAGGCATTGCGTGAGCGGCTGCCTGATGCGCGGTTCTATGGCATCGCGGGTCCCAAAATGATCGCTGCAGGGTGTGAAGCATGGGAGCATGCGGAGAGCCTTGCAGTGATGGGGTTGTTTGAAGTGATCCCGCATCTGCCGCGGCTGCTGCGTTTGCGGCGCATGTTCATCGAGCGGCTGCTCGCCGATCCGCCCGATGTTTATGTGGGCGTCGATGCGAAAGAATTCAACTTGAGCGTGTCGAAGCGTCTCAAAGCAGTGGGACTGCGCACGGTGCAGTATGTCAGCCCGCAAGTGTGGGCGTGGCGTCAAGGCCGTGTGAAAAAAATCGCGCAAGCCGTCGATCTCATTTTGTGTTTGCTGCCGTTCGAGCAACAGTTCTACGACGAGCGCAAAGTGAACGCGCGCTTCGTGGGCCATCCGCTGGCGGATCAAATTCCTCTCGAAGTGGATCGGCAAGCCGCGCGTCGGGCGTTGCAGTTGCCGGCTACGGGTTCTTGCGTGGCCGTCTTGCCCGGCAGCCGGCAAGGCGAGGTATCGCGTTTGTCGCCGGATTTTGCGGCGACGATTGCATGGCTGAACAAATCGCGACCGCAGTTGAGCTTCGTCGCGCCCATGGCCAATGCGACAGCACGTTCGACATTCGGTGCGGCGCTCGAGCGCGCGGGTGTTCGCGATAAGGTGTTGCTGGTCGATGGGCAAGCGCAAGAGGCATTGGCTGCGAGCGATGCCGTTCTTCTCGCGTCGGGAACGGCTACACTCGAGACGCTCCTCGTGAATCGGCCGATGGTGGTGGCCTATCGGCTGGGCGCGCTCACCAGCTTTTTACTCAAAGAACTGAAACTCATGAAGGCGCCGTTTTTTTCGCAACCCAATCTGCTCGCCGGCCGCGGTATCGTTCCGGAATACTTCAACGACGATGTGCGTGCGGACGTGCTGGGCCCCGCGATAGTGGAACAGCTCGAACGATCCGATCTCGCGCAAGTGCGACAGACTTTTGCCGACATCCATCGCACGTTGCGCCGTGATGCGAGTCGCCAAGCGGCGGCGGCGATCGTCGAATTACTTGCACCGCTTGTTCCCTCCTCCGCGTCAGCGGGGGAGGGCTAGGGTGGGGGCCTCCGGCCAATGACCGCACGCCAAGCCCAGTTCGCGTGGACCATCGACGGCCCAATTGCAGGCGTCGATGAAGCGGGTCGCGGACCGCTTGCCGGCCCCGTCGTGGCGGCAGCGGTGATTCTCGATCGCAAACGTGCCATTCGCGGCATCAAGGATTCCAAGCAGCTTCTTCCTGAAGAGCGCGAGAAGTTGGCGATCAAAATCCGCGAGCGCGCGATTGCGTGGTCGGTTGCGTGGGCCGATGTCGCCGAGATCGACTGTCATAACATTCTCGAAGCAACGCATCTTGCAATGCGTCGCGCGCTTGCGGGATTGCGCATCCGGCCTGCGCACGTGCGCGTGGACGGCAACCGTTGTCCGTCGTTCGCGCAGCTCGGTCTCGATTGCACTTTCGAAGCCATCATCGACGGCGACGACTTGATGACCGACATCGGTGCGGCCTCGATTCTGGCGAAAGTAACGCGCGACGCGATGATGCTCGAACTTCACGGGCTATTCCCCAACTACGGGTTCGACGCACACAAGGGCTATAGCACGCCGCAACACTACCAAGCGCTCGCCCAGTGGGGACCTTGCCCGATCCACCGCAGGAGCTTCGAGCCGGTGAGGTTGGCCGCAGCGCAGTTGCTCGTCGTTGAGGGTTGAGCGTTGACCGTGGCGGTTGGCCGCCAGAAGAAGCCATTGCGTTTCGACGAGATGGACTTGAGCAAATTGCTCGTTGACATGGGACCGGCAAGCGTAAATTCTTTCGCCCCTCACGCCGACTTCACCTTCTGACGGTCAACGCTCCTAATGTCCTTCAGCCATCTCCACCTCCACACCGAATACTCGCTGGTCGACAGCGTGATTCGGATTCAGAGCGAATACGGCGAAGACGGTAAGCCCACGGTGCTCGGGCTCATGGATGCGGTGGCGCGTGCCGGCATGCCGGCGGTGGCGCTGACGGATCAAAGCAATCTGTTCGCGATGGTGAAGTTCTATCGCGCAGCGCTGTCGGCGGGCATCAAGCCCATTATCGGCGTCGATCTGTGGGTGCACGAAGTCGGCGAGCGTGTCGAGCCGACGCGACTCGTGCTCTTGTGTCAGAACGAAACGGGCTATCGCAACCTCACGCGTCTCGTGAGCCGCTCGTATTTGGAAGGACAGCGCAAAGGCATCGCGACCATCGACCGCGCTTGGCTCTCGCGCGACGACGTGCAGGGACTCATCGCGCTTTCGGGCGCTGCGTACGGCGATGTGGGTCGAGCTTGCGTCAACGGCAAAGAGGCGGAAGCGCAGAGAGCCCTGGAGCAATGGCTCGCACTCTTCGACGATCGTTATTACTTGGAACTACAGCGCACCGGCCGCGTGGGCGAAGAGGCTTGCATCGCAGGCTCTCTCGATCTCGCTGTGCGTCTGGGCGTGCCCATCGTGGCAACCAACGATGTGCGTTTCATCGCGGCACAAGATTTCGAATCCCACGAAGCGCGTGTCTGCATTCACGATGGCCGCCAGCTCGCCGATCCGAATCGGCCGCGGCGGTATAGCGACCAGCAATACTTGAAGACGCCTGCCGAAATGGCGGCGCTCTTCGACGACCTTCCCGAGGCCCTCGAGAATTCTGTCGAGATCGCGCGCCGCTGCAGTCTCGAACTCAAACTCGGCAAGTCCGTGCTGCCGCCGTATCCAGTGCCTTCGGGCATGAGCACGGAAGAGTATTTGCGCGACGAATCGCAGCGCGGATTGGCGAAGCGTTTGGAACGGTTGAATGCGCAACTTCCGCCCGGTGCGCGCGTCATTCCGAGCGAACACTATGCACAACGCTTGCAGACAGAACTGCAGGTGATTTGTCAGATGGGATTCGCCGGCTACTTCTTGATCGTGGCCGACTTCATTCGTTGGGCCAAAGAAAACGGCATTCCTGTCGGTCCGGGCCGCGGCTCGGGTGCGGGCTCGCTGGTCGCGTACTCCATCGGCATCACCGATCTCGATCCGTTGCAGTACGACTTGCTGTTCGAGCGTTTCTTGAATCCCGAACGCGTGTCCATGCCCGATTTCGACATCGACTTTTGCATGGACGGGCGCGATCGCGTCATCGACTACGTGGCGCAGAAATACGGTCGCGAGCGTGTTTCGCAAATCATCACGTACGGCACGATGGCCGCCAAGGCCGTGGTGCGCGACGTCGCGCGCGTGATGGGCATGAGCTACGGTTTTGCAGACTCTATTGCAAAACTTATTCCGTTCGAACTCGGCATCACGCTCAAAGATGCGCTCGCCAAAGAAGAAGAGTTGCGGCGTCGCTATCAAGTCGAAGAAGAAACACGCGAAGTGATCGACCTCGCCATGTCGCTCGAAGGATTGGTGCGCAATGCCGGCATGCACGCGGGCGGCGTCGTCATCTCGCCTTCGGTGCTCACTGATTTCGCGCCGCTCTTCTGCGATGAAGAAGGACAGAGCGTAGTCACGCAATTCGACAAGGACGATGTCGAGGCGGTGGGTCTGGTGAAGTTCGACTTCCTAGGCTTGCGCACGCTCACCATCATCGATTGGACGGTGAAGGCGATCAACGCGTATCGCGCCAACAAAGGTGAGGCGCCGCTCGACATCGCCAAGCTCCCGCTCGACGACGCAGCCACTTATAACGAGGTGTTCAAGAAAGCCAACACCGGAGCGATCTTCCAGTTCGAATCCGGCGGCATGCAACGCATGTTGAAGGACGCGAAGCCGGACCGCTTCGAAGACATCATTGCGCTGGGTGCGTTGTATCGACCCGGTCCCATGGATCTGATTCCAAGCTTCATCGATCGCAAGCACGGCAGAGAAGAGGTCTATTACCCCGATCCGCGCGTCGAGCCCATCTTGAAAGAGACCTACGGCATCATGGTCTATCAAGAGCAGGTGATGCAGATGGCGCAGATCATCGGCGGCTACACGCTCGGCGGCGCCGATCTCTTGCGCCGCGCGATGGGCAAGAAGAAGCCCGAGGAGATGGTCAAGCATCGCGCGATCTTCCGCGAAGGCGCCGCCAAGAATGGACGGTCGGCAGAGCAGGCCGACGCCATTTTCGATCTGATGGAGAAGTTCGCGGGTTACGGCTTCAACAAGTCGCACTCCGCAGCATACGCGGTTCTCTCGTATCAAACGGCGTGGCTCAAGGCGCACTATCCCTCGGCATTCATGTCGGCGGTGTTGTCTTCCGACATGGACAAGACCGACAAGGTCGTTGCGTTCATCGACGAAGCGCGGCGCATCGGTCTCAAAGTAGAGCCGCCCGATGTGAATCATTCGGCGTATATGTTTACGGTGTCGGGTGAGCGCGCCATTCGTTATGGATTGGGCGCGATCAAAGGCGTGGGCCAAGCGGCGGTCGAAGCCATCATGGCGGAACGTGAAGCCAACGGCCCGTATAAACATCTGGAAGATTTCTGCCGCCGCATCGATGCCAACCGCGTCAACAAACGCGTCGTCGAAGCGCTCATCCGATCGGGTTCCTTCGATACGGTGAATAGCAATCGTGCGGCGCTCATGGCGGGATTGCCGAACGCCCTTCAAGCTGCGGAGCAAAGCTCCAAGGCGCGCGATGCCGGTCAAGTCGATCTATTCGGCGTCGCGATTGCACCACCTGCCGCAGTGGCGAGTGCGGAAGTGCCAATGGTTGCCGAGTGGAGCGAAGCTGTGCGGCTTGCGGGTGAGAGAGAAACGCTCGGCCTCTATCTCACCGGCCATCCCATCGCGCAGTATCAGCGCGAGGTAAGTGCACTGACGAGTGGACGCATC
>Ga0068855_100003337_pt1 | contig 19640 bp, 8 predicted proteins | sample KBSCornC52_FD_66592 | JGI IMG/M metagenome (GOLD analysis project Ga0068855, IMG submission 66592) | Corn rhizosphere microbial communities from Kellogg Biological Station, Michigan, USA - KBS Corn C5-2 | ecosystem: Host-associated > Plants > Roots > Rhizosphere > Soil ...
CAGCGTGACCACCGGTGTCGGCGGGGTCCGCGAGACGCTGGTGTTGGGAAAGCGGGCCAGCGGTTCGGGGATCTCGTGCCCGACGTAGATCTCGATCTTGAGGTTCAGCTTGTGCGCGAACTCCTCGCCCTCGCCGGAGGTCGGCGTGCGGTCCTCGCGTTCCTTGGTCTGCTCGGCGGTCTCGGTCGCCGTACGCGCCGGGGTCGGGCCGCCCTTCGGCCGCACCGCCGCCGAGGTGCGGCGGATGTCGCGGACCACGGCCTGGGTGCCGGTCGACTTCTCCACACCGGTCGACCACTTGATCCCGAGGTCGCTCGCGCCGCCGGCGTGGCCGTCCTTGGTGAACTGGCCCTCGACCTTGCCGGTCACGGAGAAGTCGTGCGCCGAGTTCTTCGACGAGCCGTGCTGCTTGAGCGACTGGCCGCCGAAGGTGACGGCGCCGCGGTCCCGGGAGCGGATGTGGTCGGTGTCGGCGTGCTCGGCGGTGACCCGCACGGTGACCTGGGTCGTGCTGCCTGCCGGGCCGGGGAATTCCGAGCGGTGGGTGACGCCGGTGTCGAACAGGTCGTCCGGATGGGTCTTCAGCTCGCCGGGGTCGAACTTGTGCGACATCGAGCGCCAGACGTCCGAGGCGTCGGTCAGGTGCTCGTCGCCGACCGAGCCGGTGGTCTGCAGGCCGTGCTTGATGGCGCCGAGGATGCCGGTCCCGGCGGGCAGCGTCACCGCTCCCCCGGGGTGTTTCGGCCCGCTCTCCTCGAAGACCGCGGAGTGGTCGTCGAAGTGGGTGCCGTAGCCGGCCGCCATGGCCGCGCCGTAGCGGGTCAGGTGGATCGGCTGGGCCGCCTTCGGGGGCGGGTCCAGGTGCGTGGGCTGCGGCGGCACCGGCGGGTTCGCCGTCGGGTCGCCGTGCAGGGTGCTGACGTCCTGGTGCAGGGTGGTGCTCATCGACACCTCGGCGGCGTGCTCGATGAGCAGGTGGTGGGACTGCGGTGTGGTGTCGTAGGCGGCGGGCCGCAGGTGCTTGCCGAGGAAGCCGTTGATCATCCCGGCGTCGACCGGCTGCCGGTTCGACGTGACCTCCAGGACCAGGTGCGCGCGGCCGAAGTGCTCGCCGGTGTTCTCGGTGAGCAGGGAGACGTCGATGCTGCCCTTGGTCGTGGACTCGGTCCGGCTCTTGATGGTCCCGGAGGCCTCGACCCCGACCGAGGCGCCGATCTGGTCGGCGACGCCTCGCTTGGTCGTCGAGGCGGCCGGCTCGTTGCCGTTGCCGTGCTCCCCCGAGGCGGCGTCCCCGGAGCCGCCTGACTCGTCCTTCCCGGCGGTGTCGACGTTGTGCCGGTAGGCTCCGCCGACCGCGCCGGAGACCTTGTAGTTCACGTGCGCCGTCTTGTTGTCGGTCTGCTTCAGGTCGTGCTCGGCGTAGCTCTCGTTCGCCGCGCTCGGCGCCTCGTGGCCGGCCGCCGGGTCGGCCCGCAGGAAGAAGCCCTTCACGGTGAACGAGCGCTCGTAGTTCGGCAGGCCGGGACCCCAGTGGAACTCCTTCGGCAGCGGGATCGGGATACCGCTGTCGCTGAGCAGCCGGGGCTGGTTCGAGCGCAGGAAGCCCTCCGACAGCGCTCGCTCGACCTCGGCGACGTACGTGGGATGCTTCCACGCCGAGGCCGGGATCTCCGGATGCTGGGCCTTGGCCTGGGAAATCACGAAGTCGGCCGAGGAGCGCACCGCCTTGTCCAGGCCGGCGAAGGTGGCGTGCAGCCCGTCGGTGCCGGTCTTGCCGAAGTCGATGACGTCGGGGTGGTTCTTCAGGTCCTGGTACTCCGCGCGGCTCAGGACGCTGGTGCGACCGATGTTCGCCGCGACCGTCTTGTGCGCCTGGATGTAGGCCGGGGTGTCGGCGACGGCGCGGGTCGGCCGCAGCGCGGAGGGGACCAGGGCTGGAAGGGTCGCGCCGTCCCCTTCGATGATGCGGCTGGCGCTGCGCCGGCTGGTGAAGCCGAAGCGGGTCTTGGTCTCGGTGACGGTGACCTGGTACCGGGTGTCGTACTCGGGCCGGAACGCGTCGCCCTTCGGCGCGCGCAGCCGGGAGTAGTTCTTCGAGGCGGTGCCGTCGGCCTGCGCGTGCGTCTTGCCGCCGGACACGCCGCCGCTGAAGTCGCCGAGGTCGATCGCGCCGCCGTGCGGGAGTTCGACCCGGCCGGCGATGCCGCCGCCGGTGCCGACCTTCCAGGCGCGCGTGGTCGAGGCGCCGCCGCCGCGCGTGCCCTTGGTCTGGTGGTCGATCGCCACGTCGGGGTCGGAGGGGATGTCGCCGTGCGGGCGGTCCAGCATCACCTGCTCGACGGAGATCTGGTACTTGCGGCCCTTGTAGGTGATCTCCTCCTGGTGGCCGGCGTCGAAGCCGCGGCCGCGCGCGCCGCGCAGCTTGGGCGTGCCGAGCGCGAGCTGGAGCTGCTTGTCGACGCGGTAGCGCAGGCGCGCCGGGTGGCTGTCGTGGCGCGCGGTGGACTTGGGGTCGGTGGGCGCGAGCCCTCGGCGCATGCCCTTCATGTTCGAAGACAGGTCACTGATCAGCCCGCGGGCGGTGGCGTGGATCTGCTCGCTGCGCGGCATCTCCTTGACGGCGGCGCTGCCCAGGCCCACGCCTGCGACCAGCTCAGGGGTCTCCTTCTGCGGGTCGGACTCGTGGACGGCGCGGCGGACGTACGGGGTCTGCGTTCCGTCGTCCTTCCAGGCCACGGTCCGCAGCGGCCGGCCGTCGGAGGTCCGGATCGCGCGCTCCTCGCCGAGCTTCAACGAGGTGTCCACGGGCTTGTTCGAGACGACCACGGTCTGCCGGCCGGTCTCGTGCCCGGCGGGGTCGCGCTGGACGACTTCGCGGACGGTCTCCCGGGTGTTGAGGTCGTGGGTGGCGATGCCGTGCTCGTCGACGATCCGCACGGAGCGGTCCGAGACCAGCATCTTGAGCAGGTCGTCGTTGCTCATGTGGTCCAGTCCCGCGCCGTCGTTCTCGCGCGCGGTGCTGATCCGGTTCTGCAGGTCTCGGCGATCGTTGAGGGCCTGCGGGTCGTGGTGCCAGTTGTCGGGACGCAGCGTGGCGGCGGCGTTGCGCAGGTCGGTCTCGAAGCGGCTGCCGCGCGGGACGACCAGCTGCAGGCCGGTGCGGCCGGCCTGGCGGGTCAGGTCGACCAGCGCGCCGTGCCGGCCGGCGTCGTCGCCGCCCCAGGCGTTGGGGCCGCCGTCGCGCCAGCCCCAGACCACGTGGCCGGCCGGGTTCAGGACGTAGCCCTCGTCCGGGAGGTGCGGGTTGCCGAGGATGTCGTGCTCCGAGGGCAGGTTCCTGACGGTGAGGTGCGGGTCGGCCTGCACGGCGTCGAGGGAGGTGCGCAGCGCGGCGCCGGGGCGGGGCGGGGCGACCAGGCCCAGGTCGCGCGGCGGCGCGCCGTCGGCTGTCGGGCCCCGGGAGCCGAGGTCGGCGACGGTGTGGATGTTCTCCACCGGGGGTGCGACGCGGGCCGGCGGCGCGGTGACCCGATGCGGGTTCGGCTGCGAGAAGCCCTGGTCGCTCCAGCCGTGGGTGACGCCGTTCGCGTCGAGGTGGTAGCCGCGGGGCTGGGCGAAGGCGGCGGCATGGTCGGAGTCCGCCCAGGCGGTGGTGTGCGGGGGCAGGTGCGGGCCCAGCGGGATCGAGCCGTCCGCGAGCGGGGCCGGCGGCGGGTTGTGGGTGATGGTGAGCTCGCGGTACGGGTGCGCCGGGTCGTTTGTGGGTTCGAAGACGCGCACTCCGTGGTTGGTCTGGAGGTCGTGGAGCTGCTGGAGTTCGTTCGGGGTGAAGGCGTGGTTCGGCTCGACGTGGATCGCGGCCTGGCCGCCGGAGGTCTGCAGGTGCTGATACAGCGCTTGGTTGTCGTGGCCGTCGGCCAGGCCGCCGCGCGGGAACGGCGTCGAGCGGGACTGGTTGCCGGCGTTCAGCTTCAGCAGCTTCTGGTAGGTCTTCGGGTGGTCCGCGGCGGAGATCCCCTTCACGCCCGGGGTGCGGCTCGGCGCGCCGCCGGTCCGGTTCTGGGCCAGGCGCGCTCCGGCCGCGGTCACCGGGGCGCGGGTCGGAACCGGGACCGGCGGCGCGGCGCGCGCGATGTCGCGCTCGAAGGCGGCGGCCTGGTGGTTCGGCACCATGAGCTCGCCGACGACGTCGGAGTGGAAGGTGATGACCGACGGGGAGCGGCTGAGGTCGGCCTGGAAGCGGCGGTCCGCGTCGACGCGGCCGGTGACGCGGAAGACGGCCTTGTAGCGGACCTTGTCGCCGTCGTGGATCACGGCGGTCTTGGCCTGGCCCTGGACCTGGGTGCCGACGCCGTGCTTGGAGGACATGCTGCCCTCGAAGGCGTCGACGGTCGCCGTGACGCCCTCGACGAAGCCGAACTCCGGGCCGACTCTGATGCCGACGCCCTGGCCGTGTTCGGTGGTGTGCTTGACGGTCACGGTCTCGGCGATGTCGTTGCGGATGCCGCCGTCGGTGGTGCTGCCGACGCGTTCGACGGAGACCAGCTCGGCCTTCAGGCCGGTGTAGCCGGCGAAGCCCTTGGTGCGGACGAAGTTGGCCGGGAGGGAGTCGGTGAAGGCCGCCTGGGCGCGGTCGCGGAAGGACTTCTCGTCGAGGACCTCTTCGGCGGCGCCGTGGACGACTTCGGCGGCGCGGTGCGGGGAGACCTTGCCGGGGCCGATCAGGGCTTTGAGGTAGGCGTCTTCCAGCGGCTTGGTGTCCAGGGCGCCGAGGGTGTAGTCGTAGCGCTCCATCGCCTTGGGGTCGGTGGCGGTGATGACGTGGGTGCCGTCGGGGGCGCCGGCGCCGTAAGCGGCGGGGTAGGCGGCAGTGACGTCCTTGCCGGTGACGTCGTGGGTCGCGGCGGCGGTGTGGCCGGCCGCGGTGTGCGCCTCGACCTCGATGCGGACCTGGTGCGCGACGCCGACGCGGGGGCCGTTGGTGGCGCGGCTGCCGAGCTGCACCTCGTGGGCCAGGGAGTGCATGGTCTTGCTGGTGATGCTGACGCTCGGGCGGACCATGATCGTCAGGCTGGTGAGCTTGGAGGTGAAGGTCTTCATGTACTCGGCGAGGAAGCCCATGCCGCGGGTCTTGTCGACGACCTCGGTCTGGTCCTGAGCGATGTCGCCGTACTTGGAGAGGAACTCGCGCAGCACCGGGTCCGGATCACGCGCCGGCGGGGCCTCGGCGCCACCGGTGAGGCGGAAGCGGGCGCGCACGACGGTGTCGCCGTCGCCGACGGTGATGCCGGAGCGCAGGTGCTTCTCCCACTCGTGCGGGTCGGTGGTCTCCAGGGCTTTGGTGACTTCGTGCTCGAAGTCGCGCGCCAGGCGAGGCGTGATGTGGCCGGCGGCGGTGGAGCCGGTGTTGGCACCGTGGGAGTCGGTGAGGTTCGCGGCTTTGAGGGTGTTGAGGAGGGTGTGGCTCTGCGCCGCGGGGTCGTGGGGGCGGCCGGTGGAGACGATGGACAGGTCGCCCAGCGCATGGGTGCCGCCGGGCGCCGCGGGGCGGTTGTACCAGGGGACGAGCGGCTGGGTGAGGGTGTTGTCGGCCGGGTTGCGCGCGGCGGGGTCGTAGGGCGGGGACCACTGGACGACGTCGCTGTGCCAGCGGGGGTGGTCGGCGCCGTCGGTGAGGGCGGCTTCGGCGGGGTGGTGGGTGGTGTCGGGGAGGGGGTGCCGGGGCGGCTGGGGGGCCGGGCGGTTTGCCGGGGCGGCGGGCTGGTGATTCGCCGGGGCGGAGGTTTGGTGGCCTGGCGGCGGGGTCTGTTGGCGGCCTGGCGGTCGGGCCTGCTGGTGGCCTGGCTGCGGCGCCTGCTGGTGGCCGGAGTTTTGGGGCGAGGACTCGGTGGTCAGGTGGTCGGTCGCCGGGCGCTGCGGAGAGGACTCGGTGACCTGATGATCGGCGGGCTGGCGCAGAGGAGCAGGTTGGGCGGCCGGGTCGGCAGGCTGGCGCTGCGGAGCGGGTTCGGCGCTCCGATCGGTTGGCTGGCGCAGAGCAGCAGGTTGGGCGGCCGGGTCGGCGGGCTGGCGCTGAGGAGCAGGTTCGGCGCTCCGGTCGGCAGGCTGGCGCTGTGGCGGAGGCTCGGACACCGTCTGGCGCTGAGGTGCGGGCTCGGTGGCCGAATGGTCTGTCGATGTGCGCTGCGGCGAGGGCTCTGATGTCCGGGTCACCGCGGGCGTCGTGGTTCGCGTCTGCGGGGTCTGACCGGTCGGCTCGGTGGCCCGCTGGATCGCGGGGGCCTGCTCGACTGCGGGAGCGTGGTCGGTCGTCGGCGCGAAGTCGTGGAAGACACCCTGCGAGCCGTACTTCGGGAAGCCGGGGCGGAGCGGGTCGGGTTCGGCGACCATCGCGACGCCGTCGTGGGAGGTCCAGACCTTGTTCGTGGGGGCGGCGACGTGGATGCCGAGTTCGTTCGCGACCTGCTGGGCGAAGGGGTGCTGGCCGTCGGCGGGTGTGGCGCCGGTGTCGCAGATGATCAGGCGCAGGCCGGATTGCTGGATCTGCTCGTAGTCCGGGTGCTCGCGGATCAGCTGGGCGAAGGCTTTGGGGCCGAGGTCGTGGCCGCCGACGCTGACGTGCCCCGAGTCGCCGTGTGCCGCGACCGTGTAGCGGCCGTTCGAGTCGGGGACGAGGGCACGCGCCGCACGCGCCTGGTCCGCGGCGCCGGGCGCGGTTTCGTCCTGGAGGTGGAGGGTGGTGCCGTTGCCGGTGCCGTAGTGGGACAGGAAGGACGCAGCGTGGGTCGAGTCGTCGAACGAATCGATCCGCTGCGGGGCCGACTCCGGATGGGAGGTCCAGGTGTGCGGATCGGCAGCGGGAGGCGGGAAGCGGTACGTGGCCGGGGCGGTGGATCTGGCGGTGTCGACAGGCAGTGGAGCCGGGCCAGCCTGATGGACCTCAGGGGCAGGTAGCGGGGCCGGGCCAGTCTGCTGATGGACCTGAGGGACCGGCTGCGGCGTCTCGGTCTGCTGATGCGCCTCGGGAGGGGGTGCTGCAGGCTGCTCAGACTCCTGCCGAACCTCGGGAGCCGGCGGCGGTACTTCGCTCTCCTGCCGGACCTCAGGAGCAGGGGGTGGCACCTCGGTCTGCTGCCGAACCTCCGGAGCCGGCACCGGCGGCACCTCAGTCTCCTGCCGAACCTCGTTCTCCGGCGGCGGCTCGATCGCCCTACCGCCAACCGGATCCACCACGACCGGCTCCACGATCGGCTCCGGCACCTTCGTACCGTTCGGCTCCGGCACCTTCGTACCGTTCGGCTCCGGCGTCTTCCCCGCGGGCGGCTCGAACCCGGGCAGCCCGCCGCCGGTCCCCCGCCCGCCGCCGCCTCCACCGCCACCGTTGCCGCCGTCATCCGGGGGCTCCGGCTCCTTGAACCCGTGCGCCAGCGCTGCCAGCTGCTTCAGGGCGCTGAGGTCGATCGGCGGTTCCTTCGGCGGCTCCTCCTTGCCGCCGCGGCCGCCGCGCCCGGCGAACATGCTCCCCGCCGCGCCCGAGGCGAAGGCCAGGCCGAGGTCCTGGTTGGCGCCGAAGACGCCGTTCGAGATCCCGGCGACCGTCACGCCGGTGGCGCCGGCCAGGATCAGCTTGCCGCCGAGTTCCTTGGTCAGGTCCGGGGCGACGATGTGCGCCACCTCGTGGAACACGCCGCCGACGCCGCCGGCGAGGGCGCCCATCTCGACCGCGCCGATGGTGCTGGAGGTGTCCCAGTGGGTGCGGTCCTTCAGGACGAACATCTGGAAGGCCTGGACCGCCGCGTCCATGCCGGTCTGGATGGCGGTCGCGGAGATCACCGACATCGCGAAGCGTTTGGCGATCTGCTGGATCACCAGGCGGCCGACCGCCTCGATCTCCGGGACCACGGCCAGGCCCCAGATCGTGCTCGACCACTCGATGATCTGCTCGGCCATCCACATCAGCTGGGCCAGGATCATCAGCTTCGAGTACTGGACCTGGACCGCGGTGTCCTTCGACATCCCGCCGAGCTGGCCGGTCGTGGCGACCAGGACCGGCATGGTGTCGTTCAGCTGCTTGACGAACGCCCCGAACTGCTCGGCCGCCGGGCCGCTGACCCCGTCGTGGAGCCCGTCGGCCATCGGCGCGATCTGGGCGTTCACGTCGGCCAGCTGGTCGCGGGTGGTGTACCAGACGTCGCCGAGCTCGCTGAGCTGGTCCTCGTCGCCCTGCGGCCAGGACTGGCCGGCGGCGATCTCCACCACCCAGTTCAGCTCCGGCGGGATCTGGATGCTCACGGCTTGACGTGTTCTCCGGGCCCGGGCGACGCCTTCGGCTTGTCGCCGCCGAAGTTCGGCACGGTGTTGTTCTCCTCGGTGGCCTCGTAGCCCCGCACCATGGTGTGGATGCCGGTGACCATGCCGTCGGCGATGGTGCAGAAGTCCAGCAGCGCGCCGAGCACCATGTCGCGCGTCGGGTTGTGCGAGGCGTAGAACGCCTTCGCCGCGGCGTCGTCCGTCCCGGCGGCGTACGTCAGGGGGTTGAGCTGCTCCACCAGACCCGAGTGCACGCCCCTGGTCTGGTCGTTCAGGTGCTCGACCTGCGGGATCACCGTCCCCATGCGGTCGGTGTCGACCCAGACCTCACTCATCGCTGCCTCCCGCTGCTCGTCCCGGCATGCGGCCGGAGTCGATGTACTCGCGCACGGCGTCCGGCATCGGCGGCTCGTCGGGCAGCGCCTTGGTCATGTCGGCCTTGCCCTGCAGAAGGTCGGCGAAGTTCATGCCCTTCGGCAGTTCCGGCTGCATGAGCTCGCCCAGGGCCTCCAGCGCCTTGCCCTTCGCCTCGGCGACGGCGCCCATGACGGCCTCGGCCAGCTCGTTGGGCGCCATCCGCTTGTAGGCGCCGGTCGGGAACTCCAGCGCGAGCAGGCCGCCCTGGGCGTCGACCTTCACCTTGACGGTCTGCCGCGGCGTGACCGCGGTGCCGGAGATCTCCCGGATCTGCCGCTGGAGCTCGGCGGTGCGGGCCCGGCGCTTGCGGTACTCGGCCATCAGCGCTTCGAGCTCGCTGTCGAAGGGCAGGCCGCCCATCAGCGGACTCCGCCGGATCCGCGGGACCGGTTCCTGTCCATGACGACCCGCCTTCCCGATGCGACGACGCGCCTTCCCGGCGCCGACATACCGGCTCCCACGCTAGGGCCCGCTCCGGGACCGATCGCGGTCCCGGAGCATGGCTTGCCCGATCAGACACCGCCGTCTTCCTCTCCGGCCACGCCGGGGAATCAGACACGGCCGGCCGCGCCGGTCCCGCGGAGCCGGCCCGGCCACGCCGTCACTCCAGCGCGCTCAGGTCGTCGGCCCGGCGGCCCCACGTCGACGAGTCCTGAGTCAGCAGCTTCGCCGCGACGGTGCCGGAGTCCTCCTCCGGCTCCTCCTCGTCCTCCTCGACGGGTTCCTCCTCCTGCTCGGGCGGGGCTGGCGGCTCGTACCCGGGCGGGAAGCGGCCGGAGCGCAGGTCTGGATTTCGGATCGCGGTGACGGGTGCCGCACTGGCCGTCCGGCGCCAAGTCGCCATCGCCGGTTCGTCGTCCGGTCCGGGCACCGCGCCGTCCGGCGGAGCGACCGGCGGCTCCTCGTCGATCCAGGCGTCGGTCTCGGAGGAGACGATGCGGGCATCGATCTCCCGGTCGTCGGGCCCGGACGTCCGGAGCAGGCCGCTGAGCCCCAGCAGAGCAGAGGCGGCCGATGCGCCGACCTCCCAGGCGCTGTGGTCCTCGCCGCCGACGGGCTGGCCGAGGACGGGGACGATGTCGGGCTCGGGTGCGGCCTTCTTCTCGGCCTTGTGAACCGGCTCGGGCTCGGTCGCCGAACCTGGTTCCGATGCCACCGCGACAGCAGGGAGCACCGGAACCACAGCCTGCGGCGCCGATTGGGTGAGCCCGACTCCGCCGGCGGCGGTCCCGTCGGCCGAGCCCGCCTCGCCGGCGACCGCCCCGGTCTCGTCGCCGGACCACGGTTGCTGGACCCCGCCGAGAAGGCCGGAGGAATCGGAGCGCTCGGAGTTCGGATTCTGCGATCCGGCGCCGCCGCCCATCGGCGGCATCATCGGCATCCCGCCCTCGCCGCCCGGACCGCTCCCGGTCAGGGCTTCCTCACCGAGCAGGCCGGCCTCGTTCGGCAAGCCCGATTCAGTCGGCAAGCCCTCGGCCGGGAGCGTGGACTCTGTCAAAGGACCGCCCTGCAAGCCCTTCAACCCCAGACCGCCCGCAGGCGCCCCGAGCTCCGAACCGGGCTCCTCCCCCGACCCCGGCGCCGAGGACTCCAGCCACGGCGTCGCCGCCTCCCGCAGCAGCCCCGAGGCATCGGGACGCTCGCTGTTCGAGTTCTGTGATCCGGCACCGCCGCCCATCGGCGGCATCATCGGCATGCCGCCCTCGCCGGCGCCCGGACCGCTCCCGGTCAGGGACTCCTCGCCGGGCAGCCCGGGCTCGGTGGTCAGGCCCTCGGGCAGACCGGACTCGGTCAGGGGACCCGCCTCGACCGGCGCGCCGGGAACCTTGCCCGTGGCGTCCTTCAGCCCCAGGCCGCCGGCGGGCGCCCCGAGCTCGGAGCCGGGCTCGTTCACGGCACCGGGCGGCGCGGACTCCAGCCACGGCGCGATCGCCGACTTCAGCAGCCCCGAGGCGTCGGGACGCTCGTTGTTCGAGTTCTGCGACCCGGCGCCGCCGCCCATCGGCGGCATCATCGGCATGCCGCCGCCGGTGTTCTCGGTCGAGCCCGGGCCGTTGCTCTGCAGATCGACCGGCGGGGTGAACGTGCTCGATCCGGGCGGGTTCGACAGGGACAAGTCGTTGGGCAGTCCGTTGGCCCCGAGCCCGTTGTTGCTCCCGTTTCCGGTCAGCGCGTCCGTCGTGCCGGGCGGGTTCGAGAGGTGGAAGTCGTCGGGCAGCGGGCCGCCCGCGTTCTTCTTGGACGGGTTCAGCACCGAGTCCATGTTCGGATCGAGCGTTCCGGGTGTGTGCAGGTTGGACGGAAGGCCGTCCGGCAGGCCCCCCGGGTTCGAGACGCCCTTGTTGTTCAGGACGGGCAGCGGCAGCGGCACACCGTTGGGACCGAGCCCCTGCCCGGGCGGCGGCGCGATCGAGGCCGGAGGCGGGAGCTGGCTCCCGTTGGCCCCGGAACCGTCCCCGGGCGGCGGCGCGATACTCGCTGGCGGCGGCAGGACAGAGCCCGGAGGCGTCTGCGACCCGCCCGGCGGCTTGACCGACCCCGGGGGCGGGGCGATGGAGGCAGGCGGCGGCACCACGGCCTTCGACTGCAACGGCGGGGGCACGATCCCGGCCGGCGGCGGCACGCTGGTCGGCGGAGGCGGCGCGACCCCGGCCGGCGGCGGCACCTTCCCCGGAGGCGGCACGCTGCCCGGCGGCGGCACCTGCGGGGGCGGAGGTACTTGCGGCGGCGGCGGGACCTGCGGCGGCGGGGGCACCTGCGGGGGCGGCGGCACCTGGGGCGGCGGGGGGACCTGCGGCGGCGGCGGAATCGGCGGCGGGGGCGAGATCGGCGGCTGGTTGGTGGGGTTGTTGACCGCCGGCGGGGCGTGCACGCCGTCGACCGTGATCTGGTAGTCGCCGACCAGGTCGTTCAGGACCTTGCGCATGTCGTTGGTCATCATCTTGACCAGCTCGGGCTTCTCGTGGATCATCACCCGGCCCTGGGAATCGGTCGAGGCCGGCGGCGTCATGCTCTCCGCGACGTTCGCGTAGTAGTTGTCGATCGACGAGACCTGCGCCTGGGCCCAGGACAGATAGTTGCCGTTGTTCACCAGCTGGTTCGGGACCGAGTCGGCCCCGGTCGGCCCGCCGGCCAGGGCCTGGGAGACGGCCAGCACCTGGTTGGAGAACGTCGTCATCGCGGTCAGGAACGCGTCGGCGGCGGCCCCGGTCCACGGCCCGTTGGTGCCGGCCAGCGCGTTCGCCTGGTCGATGAGGCTCTGACCCACCATCTGCAGCGTCGTCTGCACGGTGTAGAAGTCGTACCCGGCGTCGATGAGGGTCTGCGGATCGGAGATGCTCTGGGCTCGGGACTGGGCCGAGGTGTCGCCCGGCGCCAGCATGGAACCGCCGAGGATGGCGGCCTCGATCTGGTGCCAGTCCCAGCCCGCGTAGTCGCTCGCACCGCCGTGGGTGGAGGGGTTCCCGAACAGGGCCCCGTTGCTCCCGTCGGTGAAGCCGCCGCCGGTGGTGTCGGTGTTGCTGCTGTCGCCCATGCCCCTTGCCGTCTCTCGATGGATGTCCGTCCGGCGCGCGGATACGGCCGCGCGGTCGCCGCCGCGCACATGCGGCCCAGCCCTGGCTCCGGGCCTGGCCCCGGCACGCCGCGCCGGGTGCGGTGCGCGACGTACCGCGGCCTGGCCCGCCGATACCGCTCAGCTGCCGCCCGGCGGGCTGCCGGTGCCGCCGGTGTCGGTCACCACTCCCCCGAAGTAGCCCTGGGCCCCGTTGAACGCCTTCTGGACGTCCCCGGCCTGGCCCTTGTTGGCCTCCTCGGTGGTCTTGTACTTCGTGCTCAGCGTGACGACGGCGTCGTGCAGGCTCACCAGGCCGTTGCCCAGGTCGCTGACGGCCGTGTGGTACTTGGCCCGGATGCCGGCGTCGCCGTTGTCGCCGCTGACGGTCTGCCGGATCAGGTCGGCGTGGTAGAAGGCGCCGGGCTGCACGGGGGTCATCCCCTTGAGCGTCTTCACCAGGGCGTTGACCGGGTCCTGCAGGGCTTTGACATTGGTCGCGAACAGGTCCAGCGACGGCGTGTCGACCGAGGTGGTGCTGGAGTTCGACTTGCCGCCGGGGATCTTCGGCGCGTTGGGACCGGGCCCCTTGGGCAGCGCGGACGGCGGCGGCCGGTTGGCGTCGCTCGGCGACCACTGCAGAGGCGGCGCGGTGATCCCCTGCGGGGGATCGGTCTGCTCCCAGTCGTAGTAGCCGCTGGAGTCCCCGTAACCGGGCTCGTACGTGTACGCGTACCACGTCTTGCTGTCGTAGTCATACAGATACTGGCCGTCCGGGGACGTCCAGTTCATGTCGCTGGTGGGATCGCTCACGGCTCACTGCTCCCAGAGGCCGAGCCCCTGGTACTCGGCGTTGGCGTAGGCGTCGTTGATGCTGCTCAGCGAGTTCATGGCGTTGCCCGCCTGCACCGCCATGTCGGAGGCCTTGGCGTCCCAGATCGCCTTGGCGGCGTAGTACGCCTGCTGCGAGTCCGAGGTCCACTCCGCCAGGTGCATCTTCGAGCCGTCGTCGAGGTCCGACAGCAGCTGCTGGATGTGCTGGGAGATGACGCCCATCTGCGCGGCGACTTCCTGCACGTTGCTCATGTTGACCGTGTACGTGGCCATGGATCAGAACCTTTCGGATCGGTGCTGGTCGGATAAGGGCCGGTCGGATGCGGGCCGGGGACTCACAGGCCCTGCAGGCCGGGCAGGCCCTGCATGAAGGCGGAGGCCATCTCGGAGGACTGCTCGTGGGTGTTGGTGTAGACGCCGGTGTGGGAGGAGAGCTTCTCGCACATGCCGGCGAGCTGCTTCTGCACGTTGGCCAGGTCGTCCAGGTAGGTGGCGAGGGCCTTGCCGAAGGTCGAGGCCGCCTCGCCGGTCCAGTTGGCCGCCAGCGTCGACTGCTCCTCGGACATGTCCTGGAACGCCGTGTTGACCTGGTCGAGCGCGTTCTGGAAGTCCTGCTGGGCGGAGATCATGCCCTGGACGTCGACGGAGGTGTTCGCGGAGCCCGTGGTCGGGGTGGACACGGGGCCTCCTTTCTATGCCGGAGACACTTCTGTGCCGGACGCACAGAGGGACGCGGCCCGGGCGGCCGCTTCGCCAGTTCATGGTCTGGTGGGCACGCCGTAGGCGACCACGGGTTGCGGGCAGCGGTGCCCGACTCACCATGGAGCCCTGCCCCAGCGGTCACTGGTCGGTCGGCGGCCTCCCGCAGGACGGCCCGGCGGACGGGTCGGCGGCGGCGGGAGCCTCGGCGGCGAACTCCCGCAGCCGCAGCCGGCGCTGGTGGTCCGGGAAGCGCCCGACCTCCGGCGCGGTCCCGGCCATGTAGTCCCGCTGCCACTGCGGCGCGTCCGGATCCGCCCCGGCGAGCTCGCGGCCGACGAGGAAGTCGAAGCGGCTCTCGGTCCAGGCCCGGTAGCCGGCCTCCTCGGGCATGGCGTCCAGCGGAGCGCGCGCCGGGGCGAAGAGTTCGAGGTCGCCACGGCGCTGCGGCACGATCATGGCGAACGGCTCCCCGGCGCGGAACTCGACGTCGGTGTCGGGCCGGGTCATCTTCCAGTTCATGGTGAACGAGGCGACGGCCCAGTCGGTCTCGACCACGCCCTCCAGCGGCCAGGCGCCGTCCTTCGGCAGGTTCGCCGGTCCCCGCACCAGCAGGTTCCAGCCCGGCGGCGTACGGATCAGCACCGGGACCCGCCAGGTCACGATGCCGTACCCGAAGTGGCTCGACACGTCGTGGTGCCGGGCCACACCCTCGTACTCGATGCGGACGCCGGAGACGTTGTCGCTGCCGTCCCAGCGGGCGACGAAGGTCTCCGCGTTGAGCAGCCACCAGCCGGACTGGTTCGCGATCAGCAGAGGCAGGCAGCGGTTGACGAAGCGCTCGCTGGTCGCGTCCATCCATTCCCGGCGGATCGGGGCCGCGGTGATGTCCAGGTGGTTGCGCGCGACGCGGTAGGCGATCAGCGGCAACGTGCTCTCGTCGGCGCTCTCCCCCATCAGGACACCAGCTCCGGCCGGCGCTCGGCGGCCTGCCAGACGTCCTCGGGTTCCAGCACCGGGGAGCGCGCTGAGTCCCCGATCCGCCCGGCCAGCGCGAAGGCCTCGCGCACGCCGGTGCCGGCCGGCGTGTCGGCGAAGCACTCGGCCAGCGCGGTCATCCCGGCCTCGCCGATCTGATAGCCCCGCCGGGCGAGATGGCGCGCGCTGAGCAGGGCCAGGTCGGGCGGCGAGTAGTCGGCCAGGACCAGCGACTCGGCGAAGCAGTCGAGCAGATCGGCACGGCCGCGCAGCAGGTCGGCGGCGTGCTGCGGTTCGACGGCCAGGACGACGGCGACCCCGGGGTGCTCGGCGACGGCTCGCGGCAGGGCTTCCAGCACGGCGGCGCGGGCCTGCTCACCGGACGCGGCGAACGCGGCGTCGAGCCGCAGCAGCAGCACTCCCGCCTCGGCCTCGGCGAACACCGACCGCGCGAAGAAGCCGGGCTGGCCGGCCCAGCGCGCCGGGAACTCGCTGAGCGCGGCCTCGTGCACCGCGCGGGATCTGATCAGGCCGAGGTCGGCGAGACAGTGCGCGTAGATGCGGGCGACGGCGCCGCGCCCGGAGCCGGCGCGGCCCTCCAGCACCAGGTTGGCCAGGCCGGTGGTGGGCTGGCCGCCGTCGCGCAGCCGGACCAGGCCGGCCAGGCGCGCGCGCAGGGCTTCGCGGACCTGGTCGAGCCCGGCCAGCGCGGCGAGGCGGCGCATGCCGGGGGTGTCGTCGAAGCCGTCCCGCAGCCCGGCCTCGCCGCTGCCGGAGGCCGACGCGCCGAGGTCCGCCGGGGTGAACCGGCTCAGGTCGGAGTCGAGCGCCGCGGGGTGCGAGGCCAGGCGGGTGGCCTGGTTGCCGACCATCTCCTCGAAGACCTTGCGCGCGACGCGGCCGTTGCCGAACGTGGGGCCCTTGGGCGCCAGCTCGAAGTAGCGGGTGAGGGCCGTGACGGTGTCGTCGCCGAGGTCGTAGCGGTGCGCGGCGCACATGCCGCGGACGATGGTGACGAGTTCGGCGACGCTGTAGTTCGGGAACTCGATGGTGCGGGAGAAGCGCGAGGCCATACCGGGGTTGGAGCTCAGGAACTGCTCCATGTGCTCGGAGTAGCCGGCCGCGATGACGACCAGTTCGTTGCGGTGGTCCTCCATCATCTTCATCAGGGTCTCGACCGCCTCGCGGCCGAAGTCCGGGCCCGCGCCCTTGGACTGGTTGGTCAGGGTGTAGGCCTCGTCGATGAACAGCACGCCGCCGAGCGCCTTGGTCACGACCTCGGTGGTCTTGATCGCGGTCGCGCCGACGTACTGCGCGACCAGGTCGGCGCGGGCGACCTCGATCATGTGCCCGCGCGGCAGCACGCCGAGCTCGGCCAGAACCGCGCCGTAGATGCGCGCGACCGTGGTCTTGCCGGTGCCGGGAGGGCCGGCGAAGACCAGGTGGCGGCTCATCGGCGGCATGGGCAGGCCCATCTCCTCGCGCCGCTGGGCCATCTTGATGAGGTCGATCAGGCCGTTGACTTCCTGTTTGACGTTGGTCAGGCCGACCAGCGCCTCCAGTTCGGCCAGGGGGCCGGTGCCGATGTGCCGGGCCAGGCCCGGGGTGGCGGGGCTTTGGTCCTGCGCGTCCCGGCCGTCCTCGTCGGGCGCGGAACTGTCGGCGGCCTCGTCGTCGGGGCGAGTGGCTATGCGCGGGCGCCGGTCGGGCGGGGCGCTCTGGGAGCGTGGAGGCGGCGCGCCGTTGTCGCGGATCTCGCAATCGATCAGATCGACGGTGCCTTCGGGAGCATGGACCGCCTCGCCCTTGTTTCCGGTGATGCGGCAGCCTTGCAGGTCGGCGCGGCCGCCGTCGTGGACGTCGAGACCATGGCCGGTGGCGCCTTGGAGGCGGCAGTCGGTCGCGGTGAGCGTCGCGCCCTCGTGCAACGTCACGGCGGAGGCCGGTGCGTCGCTGAACTCCGTGCCGACAGCGGTGACGGCCGAGCCGGTGACGGTGGCACCGCAGGACCGCAGCACACAGGACTCCAGCCGGGCCTTCGCGTCCTCGACGGCCAGCAGGCCGTTGCCGTCGGCGGCGCGGATCTCGACCCGGCCGAGCTCGACGCTCGCGCCGCCGGACAGGTCGACGCCTGCGGCCTGCGTCTCCAGCACGCCGCCGCGGACCTGGATCACCGAGCCGGCCTGCGCCCTGATCCCGGAGCCGTCGGCGACGACGGTCAGCTCCTCGAACTGCGCGGTGGCCGCGCCGGTGGCGAACACGGCGGTCTGGGCGGCGTCGCGGATCTCGACGGCGATGAACAGCGCGTCGCTGCCGCCGTCGGCCAGGACGCCGACCGGGGAGCCGCTGATCCGCCAGCGGTCGAAGCGGGGGCGGGCGGCGCCGGTGACGTAGATCGCGCCGGCGGCGTCGGCGATGGTGCAGTCGGTCAGGACCGGAGCGGAGGATTCGGCGACGTAGACGGACTGGCCGGCGGATCCGGTGAAGCTGCAGCCGGTCACCTCCACCTCGCCGCGGGAGGCGATGTAGAGGTCGAGCGCGGCGCCGCCGCTGACCCTCACCCCGGACAGGCGGGCGCCGGCCGCCTGCTCGACGGCGAGGGCGGGCTTGCCGCACGCGGTGAGGTCGCAGTCCTCGACGACCGCGCGGGCGGTGCCGTTGGCGACGACGCCGTTGCCGGCCGGGCGGGTGATCGTGCAGCCCTTCGCGGTCAGGCGGCCGGTTTCGGCGACGACGACGGCCGAGGAGCCGACGTCCTCGATGGTGGTGTTCTCCACGACGTTGGCACCGCCGGAGGTCACCACGATGCCGGCGCCGGTGCGGTTGGTGACGCGGCAGCCGCGGACGGCGAGGGTGCCGGCGTGGTGCGCCAGCATCGCGGCCCAGGCGGTGCCGCCGACTTCGCAGTCGTCGAACGCTGCTTCGCCGCGGCGGACCTCGACGGCCGGGGCCTGCTCGCCGGCGCCGATCAGGACCAGGCCGGAGAGCTGGACGGCGTCGGCGTCGACGATCAGGGCGCTGCCGATGCCGCCCGTGACGCCCGCACCTGCTGCTGCACCGCCCGCGCCGCCGGCCTCGATCCGCACGCTGCCGGCGGCCTGTTCGGCGGCCAGGGTGACGACCCGGTCGAGCACGAGCTGCTCGGGGTAGGTGCCGGGGGCGATGGAGACCAGGGCGCCGTCGCGGGCCTGGCGGAGGGCGGCGGTGATGGTCGGGTAGGCGTCGGGGCGGTCGGGGGCGACCACGAGTTTCTGGCGGGTCATGAGGCCGTGCCTTCGGGTGTGGTGGCCGGGGGCCGGTTGGTGTCTTTGGCGGGTGCGGGGTCTTCGTCGGTGGGGTTCTTGCCGGCGGGGTTCTTGCCGGCGGGGGCGATGACGATGAGCCCGGGCGGGCTGCCGAACCGGCCGCGCAGCGACGCGGGCAGTTCCTCCGTCGCCTCCTCCTGCCGCCACCGCTCCCCCGCTTCCGCGAGGCCGGCGAGCGCCACGTCGTCCAGCGGCACCCGGCCCGGCTCCACCCGGCCGTCGGCGCCGACCTCGGACGCGGACAGCTCCCGGAGCAGGATGCGGGGGCCGTCCTCACCCTCGGCCGCGCTGAGCACCTTGAAACTGGTCCCGGGCAGGAAGACCGCCTGGTCCGGGTTCTCCGGTGCGACGAGGTGGGTGCGGCGCGCGGTCATCGACCAGATCAGGACCTCGACGGCCCCGGGCAGCCGCAGCCGCCCCCCGGTGACGCAGGGCCCGAACGCCCACTCGGTGACCACCTTCCGGCCGCCGTACCAGCGCACCTCGCGCTCGGTCAGCTCGGCCCGGACCAGCACCGGCCCGCGATGCGAGGGCAGGCGCCGCAGCCCGGAGGCGATGCACCGCGCCAGCGGCACGTGCGGCCCGGCGGCCCCGGAGCGCACCAGGTCGTCGAACCCGCGGGTGTGGCCGGACAGGTAGAGCTGCACCGCGACGAGGTCGACGAGGACATCGGCGGTCGGCGCGCCGCCGGCCCGCAGCCCGGGGAACTCGGACAGGATGCGCGCGACGGAGCCGACGGTGGCGTCGTACTGCCCGGCGAGGTTGCGCCGGAGCCACTGGCGCTCCAGGTCGAGCGAGCGGGACGGGATGACGGCGGTGGTCTCGGGGCTGGGGACCGGCTGGACGCGGGCGCCGGAGCGCGGGGTGGTGGGCTTGGGGGCTGGCGCCGGTGCTGGTGCTGGCTCGGGTGAGGGGGCGGGTGCCGGTGCGGGAGGCGAGGTCGGCGGCCGGACCGGATCGGGAGCGGGGGTCGGCGCGGCGGCCGGGGGCGGCGCGATGACTTGAGTCGAGGCGATGGCATGGCCCGCGGCGACGGTCGCGACGACAGGAGGCTGCGCTGCGACTGCGGGGAGGGGCAGGTCGAGGGTGGGCGGGCCGCTTTCGAGGCTGAAACGGCCGATCGGCGGTGGGACCGGGGCTGGCCGCGCGGGGGCTGGCGGCGCAGAAGCAAACTCGGCAGCGACTTCGAGAACTGTTCCGGCGGGCTGCTCGGCGCTGGCGACCGGAGCAAGGACTGGCCCGGCAGCGACTTCGAGAACTGCTGTGGTGGCCTGCTCGGCGCTGATGGCCGATGCGAGGACTGGCCCGGCAGCGACTTCGAGAACTGCTGCGGCGGGCTGCTCGGCGCGGGTAGCCGACTCGATCAGCAGCGGCGCAGGAGCAAACTCGGCACTGACTTCGAGGGTCACACCGGCAAGCTGCTCAGCGCTGATAGCCGACTCGATCTGCGGCGGCGCAGCCAGCTCGGCGTCCACCTCCGCCACCGGGACCGCGATGGCCGTAGCCAATCCCGGGACCGCTTCCCCATCGATGTCCGCGACCGC
>Ga0068855_100003338_pt1 | contig 19637 bp, 22 predicted proteins | sample KBSCornC52_FD_66592 | JGI IMG/M metagenome (GOLD analysis project Ga0068855, IMG submission 66592) | Corn rhizosphere microbial communities from Kellogg Biological Station, Michigan, USA - KBS Corn C5-2 | ecosystem: Host-associated > Plants > Roots > Rhizosphere > Soil ...
TGCGTGCAATGGCGGCGGCGACCGCAGGTGTCACAGGCGGCGGGGTCGGGGTTGCGGCTGGCTTCTGTAACCAGGGGATAGAAGGTAACTTGAAGGGCACGGCGCTATCGTTCTTGTTAGCCCCTTCTACTGCGCCCCCCGTGTACCTCCTCGATATCCCGCTCCAAGAAATAATTGAGAAACGTTCGGATCACCGCAATCGCGGGCGAGGCGGCCGACGGAATCCCAGGAGGACGCGATGGAGGATTCGATGATATCGGCCGCCAGTTGAAACGTGAGTCCTGCGACCAGCCAGCGACCATAGGTGAGCCAAGTCTGGCTGCGCTGATCCCGATCCACGGGTGCTGATACCGCGACACGCATTATCGAGACGAATGCGCGGACAGTGCCGACGACGATGAACGCCATCAGATCGATGATGGTGACAGTGTATTCCGATAACGCTCTGAGCCATTCGCTCATCGTGCTGGCCGCGCTAAAGCTCAGTTTCGTGTTCCACTGTAGAGCGTGTGCGCATTGCGCTGAGTATCACGATTAAGAACATAGAAGTAAGTGCAAGCTCGCTGCAGAACATTGCGAAAAGCGAGTAGCGAAATTGTTCGCCATAGCCGTTCGTCATGTCCACGAATCGCTCGCCGCTCAACACGACGACATATAACACTGTGGCGGCGGTAACAGCACCTGAAAAATGCGCCACGATATAGGGTAGTAGAAGTTTTCTTGGCAGATGTTTGCCGGACCACGCATGAAGTGAAATAGCTGAATTGAAATGCGCGCCGGCCAAACGTGCATACTTTCCGGTGAATACTATGAGTCCGAAGGCGAGAGACACGCCGACAAAACCCACGCCTATGTGAGGAAATGTAGCGGCGAGTATCGCGCTTCCGCATCCGCCGAGAACCAGCCAGAATGCGCCTAAGAACTCCGCCGAAAGCTTGGAGATCATCAGCGCACCTCACTCGGTTCTACTTGCGTTCAGTGCTGCGGAAACCCAATGCGCCAATCGTCCTTCATACTTACAACAGTCCATCCTTTCGCGACTGCTTCGTCCCAGGCTTTGTCGGGTCCGCGGCATACGCACTCGCGATCGAGAGTGCCGCGACAATTTGCATGAGAAAGATGCGTACAGAGTGATGTGCCGGCATGCGAAACCTCGCAGGACTTCGAGCCATCGCCTGCGGAATATTCGGTGATGACTCTGCGCATGCACATACGTGGGAGGGGAAAGCACTCCGGCTTCTCTGCTGCCCCTCACCCGTATTGCTCCGGTGCGAAGGCGCGACTCTCCACGATCAAGGTATATCCGCTGAACCGATCAGAAGAAAGCAGCGTTGCGTTCGCTGTTTGAACTCAGAAATTTGTCGGAAACATTACAGCGCTGCACTTCGGACCGAATGCTCCCGCAAGCGGGACCGAAGACCGACGGCCTAAAATTCCGTCCATGCCAAACCATCGCCGCTCGCGCGGGCGAGTGCCGGCTGATGCTGCGAAGGTGTTGTGGTCCTCACGGGTTTTGGATGAGAAGTCGATGTCTTAGCAACGCTCGTCTGTGCGGGCCTCATCGCAGTGCCGCTCGTTTCGGTGGGTGCGCTACGCCGCGTGTGTAGATTGCGGTCATTGAGTTTGAAGAATTCGACGGTCTTGAGGAGATGTTCGGCTTGCGATTGCATTTCCTTGCTTGCCGCCGAAGCTTCTTCCACCAGCGCTGCGTTCTGCTGCGTGGTCGTGTCCATTTGCGATACGGCGTTGTTAACCTGATCGATACCGGACGCTTGCTCCTGGCTCGCCGCGGAAATCTCTTCGACGATGTCCGTGACTTTCTTGATGCTCTCGACGATCTGGACCAACGCCTTGCCGGACTGATCGACATAGTCCGAGCCCACTTTGACCTTCGCGACCGAATCGCTGATGAGATCCTTGATCTCCTTTGCGGCTACGGCGCTGCGTTGTGCGAGCGTGCGCACTTCGGTGGCGACCACGGCGAAGCCGCGCCCTTGTTCGCCCGCGCGCGCGGCTTCCACGGCCGCATTCAACGCGAGCAGGTTCGTTTGGAACGCGATCTCATCGATGACGCCGATGATGTCCGCGATCTTGCGGCTGGAGTTGTTGATTTCGCCCATGGCGTTCACGGCTTGAGTAACGATCTCGCCGCCGGCACCGGCCTGACCGCGAGCCGAGACCGCGAGCTGATTCGCGTGCTTTGCGTTGTCCGCGTTCTGTTTCACCGTTGCGGTCATCTCCTCCATGCTCGAAGCCGTTTCTTCGAGCGCGGCCGCCTGTTCTTGCGTGCGGCTGGAGAGATCGTCATTGCCTTGCGCCAGCTGGCGCGCAGCGGCGCCGACTTTTTCCGCGCCTTCGTGCACGTGCGAGACGATTTCCGCGAGCTTCGCGTCCATGGCTTGCAATGAGCGCAGGAGTTCGCCGAATTCGTCGGCTCGATTCACTTCGATGCGATGCCCAACCTCGCCGGCGGCAATGCGCGCGGCCACCGACTTTGCCTGATTCAGCGCATCGACGATGGAGCGTGCGAGCAACCAGCCCAAGATCAGCGCCGCCGCGATACCACCGACAATGGTTCCTTCCATCAGGTGGCTGTTGATCTCGAACAGCGCATCCGATTGCTTTTTTAACGCTTCGGCTTGTTCGCCCTGAAAAGCAAGCAAGCGATCGCCGTCCGCCAGCGTTTGTTGGGTGGCGTCGCGATACTCGTGCGTGACGAACTGCGTGACGCGATCGAAATTACTATCGCCGAGCGCGGCGAGAATTTGATCGTTAACAACGATGAGCCGGTCGCGACTGTATGAAAAGGCTTTGGCCAGTTCGCGTTCCTCGCGCGTAACGATGGTCGGCTCGTATTTCTTCCACAGTTCGCCGATGCGCGCTCGATGTTCCGTCACTTGGTGAATCGCCGCACGAGCCGCTTCGGGAGTGTGCATGACGGTGGCCGTCATGATCTCCTCATTCACTTGTCGTTGCAGGGAAGTCATCTTGCCGAGCAATACCTCGGCGACGAAATAGTTGTCGTAGTTGAACGCGATGGCGTCATCCAACTTGTGGGCGCTGCGATAACCCAAAGTGCCCACCGCAGCGAGGATGGCGATCAGCAAGCCGATGGTGCCGAAAATGCGTTGTTTCGTACTGAGAGAGTTCATACAAGTACATCGATTGCGTTCTTAGAAGTCCTGACTGCGGCAGATTCCCACTGCCAATCCTGTCAGCATCCCCTTCAATGCTATCGGCGTAGGGAGATCACTCTTTAGGAGTAATCAAATGGTAGCTGCAATGCGGGCTGTGGCAGCGGGCGGCGCTGCAGATCGATGCCGCTCACGCCGGTCAAGCCAGCTGTTTGCCCGACCACACGCTAGGGGCGCTGCCCTACCGCTACAATGTTTCGGATTTGCCGGTGGCGGCAGAGGATGGTAGTTCGAGCCGCAAGCTTTCCATGGTGCCCGGCGTGACGTGCAGCAAGGGGGCAAAGACTCCCGTGGCCGTGACGACTTTTACCGACAAACTTGCGAACAGCATGGCCACGATGGACTCGAGTTTGGCTCTTTCTATCTGCCTTCCAATGGACAAATGTAACTCGTCGAAAAAACTTTCCGGGAAGGGTGGATGCCCGCCCGAACGTACGAATTCCACGCGCAGACCGGCGACGACGAGTTCGATGCGCGCGATGATGGATTGAGCGCCGTCGAACAAGCGGAACAGTAATCGTGATGGCGTCGCCGCGGTGAGATCGGGCGTAATCGGTACGTCTCGTTCCAGCCATAACGACTGCGACTCCACCGATTCGCGATATTTTCGTGCGACGGCGCGGAAAGCTGTGTAGATCCTACAGTCCAGTGGGGCGTCGATGAGAGCGATGCACTCCCCGTCATTGACACAGTGGTCGGTGCTCCTCATGGTGTTTCCAAATGAACCCGCGAAGTTGCAATAATTCGTGAGCGCCTGTTTTGGTTCCGCGACAGTTGCCTCGTGGAGGGAAAAATCTCGATGGCGCACGCTTCGACCAGGCATTCATGTGTGGACCATTGTCGGTCGAATACATGACGAACGTATTGTCGGCAATGCCGAGTTCGTCCAGGAAGTCGAGCACGTCGCCCACCACGACCTTCATCTGCCGATCATGTCTCGATATTGGCTCTACGTGGAACCGGCAGGCGCAGTTCTCTTCCCGGGCATTGCCCACAATGCGTATTCCGTTGCCGTTATACGGAGACGAAAGTCATGTGTGCTTTGTACATGGGTGGAGGAGCGCAATCCGTGCGGCCGTCTCTCCAGCAACGTTCTCTCATAAAACTGTTGGCGTGTTTGCTGATCGTCGTTACCACGCTTATCACAGCGTGTGAGAGAAAAAAGAAAGAACCGGCTGCTCCCGAATCCACGCTGCCTGCAGCTGCAACTACGAGTACTCAGCCGCCGCCTGTCGTGCCTGCACCGGCAGTGACGCAAACGTCCTGGGCCCCCGACGCACTGGAAGAATTGGTCGCGCCGATCGCGCTCTATCCCGATCAGCTACTGACGCAGATTCTCGCTGCATCCGTGAATTCTCAGGAAGTGCTCGACGGCGGCAATTGGCTGCTTGAAAACCAAACTCTCAAAGGGGATGACCTGGACACCGCAGCACAGAAAGTAGGATTCGGTGCCCCGATGCGCGCGCTACTGCAGTTCCCGACCGTCGTGGACATGATGTGCCAGCAGATAGATTGGACGCGTCAGTTGGGTGCCGCGTTTACATCGGATCAGAAAGGCGTGCTCGACGCAGTACAACGATTGCGTGCGCAGGCGGAGGAGGTGGGCAATTTGAAGTCGACGCCTCAACAAACGGTGACGACCAAGACGGAGAACGAAAAAACCATCGTCGAGGTGAAATCTGCAGATCCGAAAGTCGTCTATGTGCCGCAATACAATCCCGAAGTGATCTATACGACGGCGCCGCCCGCACAACCTGCGCCGACGCCCACGCCGACTCCGACAAACACTGAGGACACAGTAAGTACTGAAACTGCGGTCGCGGCAGGATTGCTGGCATTCGGCGCGGGTGTGCTGATCGGTAACGCTTTCTCTCACGATGACTATTGTTATCCGAACTGGGGATACAGCACGGTGTATATGGGTGCGCGGCCATTCTATCCGCCCGCGTATGCTTATCGGCCGGCATATGGGCCGACGTTCCATCCCGCATATCGCTATGCACCGCCGGCGGGTTATCGCAACAGTTACAACAGCTATAACCGAAACAACGTCTTCGTCAACAATAACAACTACTACAACCGCTTTAGCAACAATCAAAATTTGCGCTCAGGCACAGTGCGCAGTCCTCTCGCTGCTTCGAGACAAACGACCGCGCAGAACCGCAATGAAAATTGGCGCGGACAGTCCACATACGTCGGTACACGTAACACAGCCAGCACCGAGCGTAACGTGGCACGCACTGAGCGCAATGCAGCTAACGCAGAGCGCAACGTGCCGAATGCTCAACGCAACGTCACCAATACTCAACGAAACACCACCAATGCGCAGCGTAATGCGGAGACGGCGCGAGCTAATCGAGATGCCCAGCAAAAGTCCGCGGAGCGAGCTGTAACCAAACCTGCCGAGCCACCCAACAACGAACTCAACACGCAGGCGAACGCTCGAACGACCGAGCGCTCTACGATTGAAGATCGCGGCTACAGTGATTCGAATCGCTTTGACTCTGCGCCGCGTGCTGCTGCAGATACACCGCAACGATCTCGTGAGAACGCGCTGGCAGGTGCGGACGCACAAGGCAACGGTGCATTCGAACGCGCCGCAAGCGCCCGCGGCCAAGCGAGCTCAGGCGGACGACGCTTCGAAGGTGGCGGCCGAGAAGGTGGAGGGCGCAGACGATGAGATTAGCGCATGTGTAGCTTCAATCCGCCGGCACTCGCTATTGCAATCCTCATCGGTATTTCGCTTTGCGGTTGCAGTAAGCAGTCGCAAGAAACAACCGAGGTTGCTTCATTCGCTACACCGAACGAAGCCGTAGACGCTCTCGTCAACGCCCTTGAGCAGAAGAATTTGCAACAGTCGAGCAAGATTCTAAATGTCGACGCTACCACGCTGAGTTCGAACGATCCGGTTGCCGATGAGCGTGTGCGTACGTCTTTCTTGAAACGGTATCAAGCACATCACGAACTCGTGGCCGGCGGCGCCGACGATCTAGTTCTGATGGTGGGCGAAGACGATTGGCCGTTGCCCATTCCATTGGTACGCCGCGAGGGACGCTGGATGTTCGACGGACCTGCAGGTGCCGACGAGCTGATCGCACGCCGCATCGGTGCAAACGAACTTCACACTATCGCCGTCATGCGCGGCTATGTGGACGCTCAAGGCGAATACGCGAGTCAAGGACACGACGGTGCGTCCGCGGGTATCTATGCGCAGCGTATCCGCAGCGATGCCGGAAAGCAGAACGGACTGTATTGGGAAACCGCTCCCGGCCACCCTTCCAGCCCGCTCGGGCCCTTTATCGCCGCTGCTACCGACGAAGGCTATGTAGCAGCAAAGCCCGGCATGCCGTACTACGGCTACCGTTATCGCATGCTGTTCTCACAAGGTCCTGCGGCCCAAGGCGGCGCCCGCGACTATCTCGTAGGCGGCGATCTCAAGAATGGATTCGCTGCGATCGCCTATCCCGATGTGTACGGCAAGACCGGCGTCATGACGTTCATAGTCAATCAAGACGGTGTCGTGTGGCAACGCGATCTAGGCAGCGACACCGCGCAGATCGCAGCCACGCTGCAGCAGTTCAATCCGGATCAGCATTGGACGCCGCTGGTGGAGGATTTGGCGGTGAGTCGCTAGCGCACCGTTTGGAAGAGCTCGCGAAGAAGTGACGCGCGAGGCGTCATCGATCGTGCGTCAGCGCACTTCGATATCGACGCGGCGTGCTTCCGCATCGGTGCCGGTTCCCGTCACTTCAGCGGGTGGCTGCATCACGATTTTCGATTCGCCGACGCCCTCCGACACGAGCACATCGCGCACCGCTGAAGCACGGCTCTTCGCGATCTCCCTATTCTGATTGCGGTCGCCAGTGCGATCCGTGTAGCCCGTGACACTCACGGTACTATTCTGTTGTTTCGCGGATTGCGCGACATTTGCAATCTTTTGCCGATCATCGTTGCCGATGGCGGTTTCGCCCGAGTTGAAATACACGCGCGTCTCGACCAACGCTAACCGCCTACGTTGCATGTTGGAACCTTCCGTCGCTGTATCGGTCGCGGTCGTTCCGGCGGTTCGCGTATTGTTGGCGGGGTGAGTTCCAAGTCGGTTGAACAGCACTAATGCCATTACGGCAATGCCGGCCGCAATGGCCCAGGGCATCCAGCTACCTCGGCGACGTTCCACTTCCCGCGAAGAGGGGACAGCTTCTCTCGCCGCCGCAGTTTGTGCGCTGCTGACGTTCGGTATGCCGGACAACAAACTCGATAGGCTGCTGGCGCCGAGCACGCTCGTGATTCGGCTGTCGAGTCCTGCCTTTTCCAGAGAGCCGCGTTGTGAGAACAACAGCGATGCAAGTCCGGAAGCATTGAGTCCGCCGGTTACCGCTTGTTTACGCAACATGCCAAGTAAAAGCGGTAATCCCATGGAAAGCAGCGAGAGTGCCGAGTTGGGCCGCACACCGGATATTTGCGAGACGGCATTGGTGAGCGCGCCGCTACGATTCCCGAACAAATTGCCGAGCAACGATTCACCCACGCCGCGCATGGAATCGAATGCACCCGCGTTCCCTAGCATGCTGCCGAGTTTTGCGACGATTCCGGAATCGACTCGCTCGTCCTGCACCATGTTGAAGATGTTGGAAGCTCCAGACGGCGTCGTTGCTTGTTGCATCAACCCTGCAAGCAGACTTGGGCCTGCCGTGCGCACCGCCGAACGCGTGCTGTCCTCGCTTTCGCCCAGAGATGTGCTGAGTTGACGGACGATCGGTCCGCCGATCGCCGAGTTGAGGGATTCAAGAACATCGAAGCTCATGATGCTTCCTCCACGAACGCGACTGCACCGATGCGGTCGCGCGATTCTCGGCGCCGTTCGGCACGCGTCAATCAGGGAAAAGGGAACTTGCGATAAGTCCATGAAGTCGAGCAGCAGCAGATGTGCAGCTCTACTTCGGCGCTGCGCCGGCGCTCGGGTATTTCGCCAAAACTTCCGCGACCACCTTGTCCACGGCCGCCCCTTGGTTCTCACGCGCTTTTTCGCCGATCTCTCCCACCGCAACGCCCTGCCAGACCAGTTGACGCTTGGCCGCGTCGATCAAGTCGATGGCCAAGGTTCCTTCACGATAGTGAATCGTTTGAATGTCTTGCGGATATCCCGCCCATCCCATGTAGAGGCCGGAACGATACCCGTAATAGCCGCCTGCTGCAGGCATGCTTTGTACGTCGGTCTTCTCCTGCACGTTGACGTTGAAGTTCACGAGCAATTGCGGCGCAGTGCTGTCGTAGACCAAGCCGTGATTCTCCAGCTCGCGCTGCGTCGCCGATTTCAATCGCGTGGTCAGAATGCTGGTGTATGAAGATTTATCGGTCGACAACGGATCGAAGAAGGCAAATGTCTTATACGTCGATAAATCCGCTGACGGATCGGCATTCGTCGTGACCTTAGGAGTGGTTTCGCATCCCAGCAGCAACAGCGTCGTCAGCACGGCCAACGCACATCTCGCGCTCATGCTCGTCTCCTGCAACGGTTTCAGTGCAGATAGTTGTGCGTCGGCGGCGCGATATCTATAGGTAAACGGGGCAACGGACTTCACCGGTCTCGTGCGCCGTCACAGGAGCAATTGGACCTAGGCCCAAAGAGAACACTCGAGATGAACGTACTGCATCCGTGCACACGTGGAGGCACTGGTTGCCGTGGGATGCAGGGGCGTGCAGCTCAGGACCAAAGTCCTATTGGCCGGCCATTTCCAAGTCGCCATTCTTGGTTGGCACCGCCGCAAAAGCATCGCAATCATGACTATGGACGCTCCAAAGCTGTTTACACGGATCAAGCGTCTTCACTTTCCTTTCTGGAAAGCGCGCGCACAGGAGGAGGGGCCTGAAATTGACTCTTACGCCGATCTGTTGATGGGCGAATCCGATCATCGCATCAGAAACAATCTGCAAATGATATTGAGCGTCATCAGAGCGGCACAAAGAGCCACGGAAAGCCACGACGTGCAGGCGGCGTTCGAGGACATCGTGCACAAGATGCAAGCCGTACTGCAGGCGCAACTCACATTGGAGCGCGTGCGCGGTGCCGATTCGTTCTCGGCCGATCAATTCCTGCGGGATTTGTGCGCCAACTTACGGGCAGCCTCGCCGGCCGAGTTCTCGCTGCAGGTCAACTGCGAAACGGTGTATTTACCGCGGAAACTCGCCATGCCGCTCGCCTTGATCGCCAATGAGCTCGTCACCAACGCCATCAAATACGGCCTCACGGGCGAGCAGAGAAGGGTGCAAGTGTCGTTGCTGTCTGCTTATAACGATCTCGAACTCAGAGTGGAGGACGACGGTCCCGGTATCGACGAGGCATTGTTGCAGAACAGCCAATCCGGGCTGCGGACCGTGCGTTATCTCGCGAGCCAAATGCGGGGCGAAGTCATTGCAGGACCGGGACCCGGAGCGCACGTCATCGTGCGATTTGAGAATCCCGCGCGATAAATCGATTCACTCTCATTGAGAGACGAAATCGAGTGAGGGGCCGGGTGGAAGCATTGCTCTCGGTAAGTGTGGCTGGCACGATTGGAAAATTCAGGTGGGCTGTAGTAACTGATGTGATAGTGCCCACGTTTGCCCCACCCTAACCCTCCCTCGCGGTTGCGGGGGAGGGCAGGGAGGGAGCGCAAAGCGAGGATTTTCCAACATGCAAACCTGCGAGCGCGGGGACGGCCTCACTGCACGGACGAAACGCATTTGATTCGCCTCATCGGTATCGATGTAGACGGAACCTTGGTGGGCGCTTCCGGCGTGGTGGCAGCGACAGTGTGGCAAGCAGCGAAGCGGGCACGTGCACTGGGCATTCATCTTGTGCTGTGTTCGGGACGTCCGGCGTTCGGTCTTGCACTCGAATATGCCAAACGACTCGACGATGACGGTTGGCATGTGTTTCAAAACGGCGCAAGCGTTTTACATGTAGGCAACGGCCGCTCCAGATCGGTCGCGCTACCGCAAGACGCCGTGCAACGATTCATTGTGCAAGCGCGCGGCAACGGCGAAGTGCTCGAACTCTATAGCGACAGCGAATACGTCACCGAAAGCGATGCGCTCTGGGCGCGTGAGCATGCAGAATTACTCGGTCTACCGTTCGTCGCGCGGCCTTTCGAGTCTTTGCGCGGCCCGGTGGTGCGTGCGCAGTGGCTGCTCTCGCGGGCGCGGGCGAAAACCGTGTTGGAGGCGTCGCATGCGGATCTCGAGATTGCGCAATCCACGTCACCCTTGATGCCGGAAACGCAGTTCGTTGGACTCACCGCACAAGGGGTCAATAAGGGGAGTGCGCTACGTGCCATCGCCGCAGAATATGCTATTGATCTCGACGACGTGATGTACGTCGGCGATTCCGGCAACGATCTCTCGGCAATGCGTATCGTCGGCTGTCCCGTCGCAATGGCGAATGCGGAACCCGCTGTGATTCAAGCGTCCGTGCGTACGGTTGATCACGTCGATGATGGCGGAGTTGCACAAGCATTGGAGTTCGCTATCGCCAGTCACTGAGGTCGCAAAATCCAGACATTGTCTGCCACCAATTCTTCACACATTATCTGCCACACTGAGTTGCGGTCTTCGAGCGAACAAGGAACCAATGATGTTCGCACTTCTCCAATCGAGGTCCTCGACTCTTCTCATGGGAGGATCACATGTACGTTCTCTCGACTCCGGTTGGCGTGTTGAAGATTACGGCTCCCCAAAATGGCGCATCTGGCTGTCAGCTGTGGTGCAACGACCGCATGATCGGGTCGTATGTATCCGCCAGTTCTGCCGCTCGAGCAGTCAGTGTCCGCCAAACGGCGGACTCGAGTGTGGATGGGTTGCAGTGCGCTTTGCCGAACGATGTCGAAGGATGGAAATGGCAGAGCATTCGCAACGGAGCTCCGTCCTCCCGAAGCGCAGTCTTCTGAGCCGTGAGTGAGCCATAGCCGCTCGATTTCCAGCGTAAGTTCATAGCAGTAGACGCGTACTGACTCGGGTGGCCGCGCTTGCGGGCGTGAGCGATTACCCTTGAACGATTGCGGTGCGTTAGGATCTATATCTGCACAAGCCGTGGTTACTGCTATGCGTATTCAGCTCTTCGCCGCGATATTGGCTGTTGTGGTCTCACCCGTTGCGGTGGCGGATCACGGCGGTCACGGTAGTTTTCGGGGACATGTTGCGCCCGCCGCCGTGCATGGCGGAGTACATGGCGCCGCCTATTCAGGTCACTACTATGGCGGACCGCGGGTCTATGGTGCTCGCTCGTACTACGGTGGCCCCCGTTTCTACGGGCCGCGCTATTACGGGCGCTTCGGTCCGCGTTATTACGGTGTGCCTTATCACCACTACTACCCGGGTTGGTACGGCCCGTTAGTCGTGGGTACTTTCGTTGCGACGTTGCCGCTCTATTACGATTCTTTTTGGTGGGGCGGCGTGAGGTATTACTACTATGACGATACCTACTACCGCTGGAATTCCGACGTAAGCCAATACGAAGTGGTCACGCAGCCGGCGGGTGCACCCGACACTACGAACGGTTCGCCTTCTACGAGCGCCGACCTGTTCGTATATCCCGCGCACGGTCAAAGTGAGAAACAGCAACAGACCGACCGTTATGAATGTCATCGCTGGGCAGCAGATCAAACAAGCTACGATCCGACGCAAGCCAATGGACAAGATGCGGCGAAACGCAACGACTACCTGCGCGCCGAGGGGGCCTGTTTGACGGGCCGCGGTTATTCAGTGAAATAAAAGGATTTCAGGACGTATGCAGGTGCTCTTCATTTGCACGGGCAACATTTTTCGCAGTCTCACTGCCGAGTACGCGCTGAAGGCAGCGCTTACGCAAACTCAGGATATCGCCGTTTCGTCAGCCGGCACCGAGGATTATCCGCACGTCGTTTGGCCTGTCGTGCGCGATTACCTGAGAGAAAAAGGATTGGATGTGAGCCGGCATGCAAGACGCACGCTGACGCGGCAAATTCTCGATGGCGCAGATTTGGCAGTGGCGATGAGTACGGATCACCAGGCATTCGTCCGCGCGCAGTTCGCCCGTGAGATTCCGCTCTACACCGAAGTGTGCGGTTTGCCGCCGGCGCCGCTGCTCGATGTGGGAGAGGCAGTTCCCGACTACGCAACCAACTTGGATGTGGGTCACGCGCACATGCGGCGGATCATCGATCAAATCGTCGACTTGAGCTCGAGTCTAGCGACCCGGCTGCGAACCTCGCCGCAGACACTCTGACGTATATCCAGCATCCATTGCCCGCGATTCGACTCAACATCTACGTGCAGCCGCGTGCTTCGAAAACCGAAGTCGTCGGCGAACACGGCGAAGCAATCAAAATAAGACTCGCCGCTCCGCCCGTCGACGGTGCAGCTAACGCGACACTGACGGAGTTTCTCGCCGCACGGTTGGGGTTGCCGAAAGCGGCTGTGAAAATCGTGGGAGGCGCGAGCTCACGCCGCAAGATCGTGGAGATTGCGGATGTCAGGGACGTGCACGAAATAGTGCGTTTATTGATCGGCGAATAATGATTGGTGAGTCTTTCGCCGAAAACACGCGCCGTGGGATCGCCGCGGCGCAGGCCGGGATCAGCGCTTTGCGAGCAAATCTCTAATTTGCTCTAGCAATACTTCTTGACGCGGTGGCGCGGCAGGGGCGGCAGGTGCTGGCGCGGGAGGCTTCTTCAAACGATTGATGCCGCGAATCGCCAGGAAGATGACGAACGCGATAATGATGAAGTCCACGACGGACTGGGCCACCACGCCGTATTTGAGCAACACCGGTTCACCTTTCGGATTGGTGCCGATTTCTACGGCCAATTTCGAGAAGTCGTTGCCGCTCGTCAGTACGCCGACCGCGGGCATGATGATGCCGTCCACGAGGGACGATACGATCTTGCCGAACGCCGCGCCGATCACGACACCGACCGCCAGGTCGATGACGTTACCGCGCATGGCAAACTCTTTGAACTCGCTCGCAAAGCTCATACAGTTCTCCCCTTTTATTGTGGGTTGTTCGTGAATGCCACGTCGATCGATGACGTCAGCGCTGCAAGGCATTCTCCTCCTCTCGGCGCGAGAATCTCAAGCGGGTGAGGGTGTCTTAAGGTGCGGCCTTACAGCTTCACCACTTCGATCGCCGCTTGCTGCAACGTCTCGGGCGAAAGCTGCAGCCGTTCTCGTAAGGAGCGGCTGATTTGCATCATGCCGTTGGCGTCCACTCGTAGCACGTCGCGAATGCCGAGGCGTCGTGCGACCTGCTGCCACTGCGACGGACCGGCGAGAAAAATAGCTGTCGAAGCGCCGTCCGCAGCGGTTGCATCGGCTGCGAGAACTGTCACGGCCTGGGTGTGAGTCGTGGGGCGGCCTGTGCGTGGATCGAGCAAATGATGCACACGTTGGCCGTTCATCATTGCGAAGCGCTCGTAATCGCCCGATGTCGAAACGCTTTCATCGCCGCGTATATCGATGCCGCCGAGCGTAGCGGCGTGCCGCGGATCGCGAATACCTATGCGCCAAGCGCGGCCACCAGCCGTGCCGATGGCGCGCAGTTTTCCCCCCGCATTGACGACAGCATCGTGCAAGCCATGAGCCCGCAATATTTCGATCGATAGGTCGATCACGCGGCCCTTGCCGATCGCACCGAGGTCGATTTTCAAATCGCGGCGTGGACTGCCGATGCGCGTGCCTTGAATGTCTAGATCGGCAAAGTGCGGGTGATCCGCAACCCAAGCTCGAACCGCATCTTCGCTGGGGAGCGGCCGATCGGGGGAACGATCGCCAGTCGTGAATCCCCAAAGCTCCACGAGTTTCCCTACAGCCGGATCGAAACCACCATCGCTCAAGCGTGCGATTTCACGCGTCCTCAGCAACAACGAGGCGAGTTCGGGCGAAACATCGAGAGACTCACCGCGCGCAATCGCATCATTGAGCTTCGCGAGTTCGCCGCGGTGATCGGGTGCCCATGGATACCATTCGATACTCAAGCGTTGCATGAGTGCCTGAATTTCGCTGATGGCGCGCGCGGCGTCTGGGCTGTCATCAACAATACTAATGGTGACGTCGGTGCCTAAGGCAACGAATCCTACGGTCCGCACTTCGTGTCGTCGTGTGCACGCAAAGACGCTCACTACGATGAGTGCAATCAGGCTTGACGTGATGAATAGGCGCTTCGGCCCCCACCCTAACCCTCCCCCGCTGCGCGGAGGAGGGGATCGCGGAGTGCGCGCGGCTGTGTGTATCAAGACGCGCGCTCGCCGCTCGCACGAGCAGCGTTTTTCAAATGACGCAACGACAGTTCATTCATTGTTGTACTGGAACGATGCTTTGGTCGATCGCTCCGAATATAGAGCGTTCGTGTGCATCGTGCATCTCGATGCGCACTCTATCGCCCCATTTTAGAAACGGAGTGCGGGGTGCGCCGTAACGCAATGTTTCGACCGTCCGCAACTCCGCGAGACAAGAGTAGCCGACACCGCCTTCGCCGATAGGCAATCCCGGCCCGCCGTTGCCATCTCGATTCGAAACCGTGCCGGAACCGATGATAGAGCCCGCACCCAGAGAGCGAGTCTTCGCTGCATGCGCAATCAACGCTGCAAAATCGAAAGTCATGTCGATGCCTGCATTTGCACGCCCCAGCGGCTTGGCATTCACGCTCACGAGAAGTGGCCGACGTAACTGGCTGTCCTGCCACGCGTTGCCGAGCGTGTCTGGCGTGACTAACACCGGTGACAATGCCGATGCTGGCTTCGACTGAAAGAAACCGAACCCTTTGGCAATCTCGTCGGGAATGAGATTGCGCAACGATACATCGTTCACGAGGCCGACGAGCCGGATGTACTGTGGCGCATCCTTTACGGAGATTCCCGTCGGCACATCGCCTGTGATCACGCAGACTTCCGCCTCCAAGTCGCAGCCCCATGCCTCGTCGTTCAACACGATGGGCTCATGTGCGGCGAGAAAGCGATCCGAGCCGCCTTGATAGATGAGCGGATCTGTCCAGAAACTGTCGGGCATTTGCGCGCCGCGAGCTTTACGAACCAACGCGACGTGATTGACATACGCAGAGCCGTCGGCCCATTGATAAGCACGCGGGAGAGGTGCCGTCACCATGTTTTCGTCGAAAGGAAAGCTTTGCGCGCGCCCGCTGTTGAGTTCATCAGCGAGTGCACGCAATCGCGGCTCACAATCGGCCCATCGGTCGAGCGCACTTTGCAACGTGAGCGCAACGGCATTTGCGTCAGCATAGCGAGCGAGATCATCGGCGACCACGATCAAGCGGCCATCGCGACCCTGCGGCAACGACGCGAGCTTCACGGCGTCTGCTTCCAGCTATTGACGTATTCGGTATTTTCGAACGCGGCCGCTTCTTCGGCGACATCGAGCGGATCGCGTGTATCGATCATCACTGCATATTCATCCGTCATCGGCTTCTTGGGCGTGAAGACATTCTTGAGCGCTTTCGGATGCGGACCATGCGTGAAGCCTGACGGGTGAAAGGTCAGCATGCCTGCGGTGATGTGATCGCGGCTGAAGAAGTCGCCGGCGTGGTAAAACAACACTTCGTCGTAGTCGTTGTTATTGTGAAAGAAGGGAACCTTGATCGCGCCAGGATCGGTCTCGAACGGCCGCGGAGCGAATGTACAGACGACGAACCGTTCGGAAGCAAACGTTGCGTGCACCGACGGCGGTACATGATAACGATGACTCATCACCGGACGGATATGCCGCACATTCAAACGCACGGGCGCAAGCTCCCCGTGCCAACCGACGGCATCTAGCGGGTTATAGGGGTAAGTGACGGTCGAAATGCGTCCCCGCTTTTTGATGTCGATGCGATAAGTGCCGGGCTCGGCTTGGTGAGTGCGGAAGATCTCATCCATCTCGGGTGTGTCGAGTAATGCGGGGTCGAATATCGCGTGTCCTCCCAGCATGCCTCTATCCGGCATCATGAAGTGATGATTCGTCGCTTCGATTAGCAACACGAACGTCGCGGTTACCGGCACGAGTCGCCATAGCGTGCCGCGCGGCAGAATGATGTAGTCGCCGCTCTCGTATGCGATGCGGCCGAAGTCGCAAAAGAGATCGCCGTTGCCCGAGTGCATAAATAACAGTTGATCGCCGTCTGCATTGCGAGCGAGTCGAGACATCGGCGCGCTCAAACGCCAGACGCGTATTTCGAGCGCTGAGTTATAGAGTACGCGTGCTGCTTGCCATGGAGAATCAGTGCTCGGCGGAGCGCGATTCAAATCGAAGGCTCGCGGCTTGAGCGGCCCCTCGAAATCGGTCCAACCCGTAGGTGGATGACGGTGATATAGAAACGCCGCCGGACCGAAGAACCCTTCTTTCGACATTTCGCGTTCGTAAGTCCCCGCTGGAAGATCCGCGTGGGCTTGACGCGAATGCTGACCGCTCGAACCGCGAATGGGAATCCAGTGATGATTTTTCATGGGGCGGCCCTCACCCGCTTGCTATCGCTCGCGACCTCTCCCGCAAGCGGGAGAGGTGAGCACTCCTCGCCGTATCTGATCCAGTTCCAAACTTTCGAACAGCGCTTTGAAATTGCCTTCGCCGAACCCTTCGTTGCCTTTGCGTTGGATGATTTCGAAAAACACAGGGCCGATCATATTCTTGGTGAATATCTGCAACAGCAAACCCTGACCCTGCGTCGGAGCGCCGTCGATGAGGATGTGTTCGGCGCGCAGGCGCTCGAGATCTTCCTTGTGCCCGGGCACGCGTGCATCGACGGCCTCATAGTAAGTCGCCGGTGTTTCTTGAAACGCCACACCGTTCTTACGCATCTGCGCTACGGTGCGGAAAATATCGTGCGTGCCGAGTGCGACGTGCTGAATACCTTCGCCTTTGTAGTCGCGCAGGAATTCCTCGATTTGCGAGCGCTCGTCCTGGCTCTCGTTGAGAGGAATGCGGATCTTGCCGTCGGGGCTGGTCATGGCTTTGGAGACGAGGCCAGTCATGCGGCCTTCGATATCGAAGTAGCGGATTTCGCGGAAATTGAAAATGCGCTCGTAAAACTCGGCCCAGATGCGCATGTGCCCGCGCTGCACGTTGTGAGTGAGATGATCGATGTACGTGAGACCAGTGCTTGCAGCGGCTTCCCTTTCCGGACCGTCGGCGAAGGCAACGAAGTCGACGTCGTAGATTTCACGAGCTCCGTAACGATCGACGAGATACAGGTGCGAACCGCCTATGCCTTCGAGGGCTGGTATGTTGAGCTCCATCGGGCCGGTGCGGTTTTGCACTTGCTTTGCGCCGCGCTCGAGAGCGAGATCGAGTGCTTTCGCAGCATCTTGCACACGAAAGGCCATCGCATTCACCGAAGGACCGTGCGCGCGGCGAAACTGCGCCGGTTGTCCGCTCGGTTCCATGTTCAAAATGAAATTGATATCACCTTGCTTGAAGCGCAGCACGTTCTTGGATCGATGCCGCGCGACCGCTGCGAAGCCCATGTGCTCGAACTGGGTCGCGAGCATTTTCGGATCGGGACTGGTGAACTCGACGAACTCGAAGCCGTCGGTGCCGAGAGGATTGTCGAGCGTCGTAGTCATGGAGAGACCCTCTAAATCTGCCCTCACCCTAACCCTCTCCCGCTTCGCGGGAGAGGGGAAAAGAGCGCTTCACCGTCGCAATGGTGAGGCCGCTAGCGAGATAGAGTAGTGCGAACGAACCCATTGCGCTTTGAAGAACGATCGAGAACATCATGTAGTTCGAGAACATGCCATAGTCGGGCTGCAGAGTAAGTACGGATACACCGATCGTTAGCGACGCGACGACGCATGCGCCGAGCAGGCATTTGCGCCAAATGTGGCCGGTGCCGTGCAAACCGCTGCGGCGCAGCTCGAAGGCATACCAAAGCGCGATGACGGTGAGTCCGATAACCGAGCTCGCGTATTGCAAGAGGTGGAAGAGTTCCCAAATGTGTTCGCCGTCCGGCCGCAGCGGGCGCTGTAGAATCGGGAATTGCCGGACGACCCAACGGTCGCGATGCGTGCAGCTATCCCACAGCAAATGAGTCCACGCGCCGATGAATACTGCCGGTGCGGCAGTGAGCCACCATCCGCGCAACTGAGTGAAGCGCGCAATCGCTGCACGGATCAAAGAACGATGCGGCTCCCAGAGTGGTGCGGTAAGCGGTGCCTGCAAGAGCACGACGAATGCGACCAAAGCAAGGCCGAAAGGCAGATCGACGATCATGCTGCCCATCTTGGAATGCGACATCGGTAGGCGATCGAGCAATGTCTGTGGTAGGAAATCGACCAAGTCCGGCGTCATACTGCCGACAATCAACGGAATGACGGGCAGCCACTTGACGCGTCTCAAGGGAAATACTGCAGCGGGATGGGCGAGGGTGAACGGCATCGAGACGATCTTCGATTCAAACTCTAGCTGGGACGGCTGTGCGTGCGAGGAGTTCCTGAAACAGCTCGATTGAGGCAGGATACGGCGCCCATTCGAAGCCGAGCTTAGTCTTGACCACCGCGCCCGAAACCCATCCCCGGTTTGCAGGATCAGCAATGGAACTGTTCGATCTGCTCAGACGACACTTCGGGTTCACCACGTTTCGGCCGGGGCAAGAGGCCGTGGTTCGCGATGCATTGGCCGGCCGCGATTTGCTTGCCATCATGCCCACGGGCGGTGGCAAGTCGCTGTGCTTCCAGTTGCCTGCACTCGCGCGTCCGGGCATTACCGTGGTGATCTCGCCGCTCATCGCACTCATGCAAGATCAAGTGCGCTTGCTCGAAGACAATGCCATCGCTGCGACATTCGTCAATTCGAGTTTGTCTGCAGCCGAAGCGGCGAGTCGCATCGGCGGCGCATTGCGCGGCGACTACAAGCTCATCTATCTCGCGCCCGAGCGTTTGTTGCAACAGGAATTCATGAGCGGACCGCTCGCCAAGTTGGCCGAGGCGCAGCGCTTGGGCGCGTTCGTGGTCGATGAAGCGCATTGCGTTTCCGAATGGGGCCACGACTTTCGTCCCGAGTATCGTCAACTCAAGGTGCTGCGCGCACGCTTTCCCAATGTGCCGTGGTGGGCATTTACGGCAACCGCTACGCCGCGCGTACGTGCCGACATCGTTGCGCAGCTTGGATTGCGCGATCCCCCGGTACATGTGGCTAGTTTCAATCGGCCGAATCTCGACTATTCGGTGCGAGACAAGACCCAGAAGACATACGAAGAGGTGTTGTCATTGGCCAGGCGATCGCGCGATGCGGGCATCGTCTATTGTTTGTCGCGCCGTCGCGTGGACGAACTCGCAAGCCAGCTCAAGGCCGACGGCATCGCTGCGCTGCCTTATCACGCCGGTCTCGATGCGCAAACGCGGCGAGAGCATCAAGAAGCATTCATTCGCGACGACGCGCAGGTCATCGTCGCGACCATCGCTTTCGGGATGGGTATCAACAAACCCGACGTGCGTTGGGTGA
>Ga0068855_100003340_pt1 | contig 19636 bp, 17 predicted proteins | sample KBSCornC52_FD_66592 | JGI IMG/M metagenome (GOLD analysis project Ga0068855, IMG submission 66592) | Corn rhizosphere microbial communities from Kellogg Biological Station, Michigan, USA - KBS Corn C5-2 | ecosystem: Host-associated > Plants > Roots > Rhizosphere > Soil ...
CTGATCTCGATTTTCGCGCGGCTCGGCGGCGGCATCTTCACCAAGGGCGCGGACGTTGGCGCCGACCTCGTCGGGAAGGTCGAGGCGGGCATTCCCGAGGACGACCCGCGCAACCCGGCGGTGATCGCCGACAACGTGGGTGACAACGTCGGCGACTGCGCCGGCATGGCGGCCGACCTGTTCGAGACGTACGCGGTGACCATCGTCGCCACGATGCTGCTCGGGGCGCTGCTGATGCCGTCGATCGCGACGACGGCGGTCACGTATCCGCTGGTGCTCGGCGGCTTCTCGATCCTCGCGTCGATCGTCGGCTGCTATTTCGTCAAGGCACGAACCGGCGGCAAGATCATGAACGCGCTCTATCGCGGGCTGATCGTCGCCGGCGTCATCTCGGCGATCGGCTTCTACGTGATCACGCAATGGATGATGAGCGGCATCGGCTCGGTCGACCCGTTGCTGTCGCCGATGCGTCTGTTCGGCGCGTCGGTCGTGGGTCTGCTGCTGACGGCCGCGATGGTCGTGATCACCGAGTACTACACCGGCACCGATTTCAAGCCGGTCAGGCACGTCGCGGCCGCGTCGACGACCGGCCATGCGACGAACATCATCGCGGGCCTCGGCGTGTCGATGAAGGCCACCGCGTGGCCGGTCATCGCCGTGTGCGTCGCGATCCTCCTGTCCTATCTGTGCGCGGGCCTGTACGGGATCGCCATCGCTGCGACCGCGATGCTGTCGATGGCGGGCATCATCGTCGCGCTCGACGCGTACGGTCCGATCACCGACAACGCCGGCGGCATCGCCGAAATGGCGCAGCTGCCCGACTCGGTGCGCGCGATCACCGATCCGCTCGATGCCGTCGGCAACACGACGAAGGCGGTGACGAAGGGCTATGCGATCGGGTCGGCCGGACTGGCGGCGCTCGTGCTGTTCGCCGATTACACGCACGCGCTCGAATCCGCGGGTCACGCGACGAGCTTCGACCTGTCGAACCACTACGTCATCATCGGTCTCTTCATCGGCGGCCTGATTCCGTACCTGTTCGGCGCGATGGCGATGGAAGCCGTCGGCCGCGCGGCGGGCGCCGTCGTCCTCGAAGTGCGGCGGCAGTTCCGCGAGATCAAGGGCATCATGGAAGGCACGGCGAAACCCGAGTACGGCGTTGCCGTCGACATGCTGACGCGGGCGGCGATCAAGGAAATGATCGTCCCGTCGCTGCTGCCGGTGCTCATTCCTATCGTCGTCGGCGTCGGCTTCGCCTGGGTCTTCAAGGACACGGCCGCGGGCGCGCAGACGCTGGGCGGCGTGCTGATGGGCACGATCGTCACCGGCCTGTTCGTCGCCATCTCGATGACGACCGGCGGCGGCGCGTGGGACAACGCGAAGAAATACATCGAGGACGGCAATTACGGCGGCAAGGGATCGGATGCGCACAAGGCCGCGGTCACCGGCGATACGGTCGGCGACCCGTACAAGGACACCGCGGGACCAGCCGTCAATCCGCTGATCAAGATCATCAACATCGTGGCGCTGATGATCGTGCCGCTGCTTGTGCTAGTCGGCCGCTAGCGTCGCGCTCGCGAACGAGGTGCCATGAGGATGCGTGTCGTCGCGGCGGCCCTGGTCACGGCGTGCCCGCTCACCGCGCACGCCGAGCCGTTCGCTCCGTGCCTGCACGCCAATCGTCCCGTCGACCACTGTCAGCAAAGGCCTTGATGGCCCGCGCCGCGCCGTTCACCGCGGCGCTGGCGCTTTGCGTCGTTCTCGTCCCGGCGGCGCCGCTTTCCGCGCAACCGGCGGCTGCCCCCGAGCTGCCGTCGGGCTGGGTCGACAAGAAGCCGGTCGAGAGCAGGCGCTTCATGGTCGCCGCGGCGAATCCGCTCGCGACGGACGCCGGTTACGCGATGCTGCGCGCCGGCGGCAACGCGATCGACGCGACGATTGCCGTGCAACTCGTGCTGGGCCTGGTCGAGCCGCAATCATCGGGTCTCGGCGGTGGTGCGTTCCTGCTCTATCACGACGCCCGATCGCGCCAGCTGATCGCCTACGACGGTCGCGAGACAGCGCCTGCCGCGGCGACCCCCGGCCGGTTTCTGGGCGCCGACGGCAAACCGCTGGCGTTCTACGATGCCGTCGTCGGCGGACGCTCGGTCGGGGTGCCGGGAACGGTGAAGCTGCTCGAGACCGTGCACCGCCGGCATGGCAAGCTGCCTTGGCCGCGACTGTTCGAGCGCGCGGTCGCGCTCGCCGAGAACGGCTTCCCGATATCGCCGCGATTGCACACGCTCGTCGCGGCGGAAACGCACTGGTCGCAGCCGCGCGCTCGCGACTATTTCGTGGCCGCGGACGGCAACGCACGCGCGATCGGCACGACGCTCGCCAATCCGGCCTATGCCCGCACGCTGCGCGCGCTGGCCGCGCAGGGCGCGAAGCCGTTCTACGAAGGATCGATCGCGGACGACATCGTCCGCACGGTGCGGGAGGCGCCGCGCAATCCCGGCGACCTGACGCGCACCGATCTCACGCGCTACACGGTCAAGGTGCGGACCCCGGTCTGCCACCCGTATCGCGGCTATCGGGTGTGCGGCATGCCCCCGCCGTCGTCCGGCGGGCTCACCGTGCTGCAGGTGCTCGGCATGCTGGCGCCTTACGACGTCGCGTCGATGGGACCGGCATCGTTCTGGAGCGTGCATTTCGCGAGCGAAGCGGAGCGTCTCGCGTTCGCCGATCGTGCCGTGTACATCGCCGATCCCGATTTCTTTCCGCCGCCTCGGGGTTTGCTCGACGACGACTACCTGCATGAGCGGTCGCTGCTGATCTCGGCGCATCGCAGCCTCGGCACGGCCGGGCCCGGCGATCCGGCCCACCATGACGCGAAGCCGAAGGCGATCGCCTACGGTCGCGACGCGGCCGCGGAGTTTCCGTCGACGTCGCAGGTCGTCGTCGTCGACGGCGACGGCAACGCCGTGTCGATGACAACGACGGTCGAAGACCAGTTCGGCAGCCGGCTCATGACCGAAGGCGGCTTCCTGCTCAACAACGAGCTCACCGATTTTTCGTTCGCGCCGGTCGACGGCGGCAAGCCGGTCGCCAACCGCGTGGAACCCGGCAAGCGTCCGCGCTCGTCGATGGCGCCGACGATCGCATACGACGCGAAAGGACGCGTCGCGATCGTCACCGGATCGCCGGGCGGCAGCATGATCATCAACTACGTCGTGAAGACGCTCGTCGCGATCATCGACTGGCGCATGGATCCGCAGGCGGCGGTCGCGTTGCCGAACTTCGGCAGCCGCAACGGCCCGACGGAGCTCGAGAAAGACACTCCGGTGGCCGCGCTCGAGGCGAAGCTCGCGGCGATGGGCCATGCGGTACGCGTCGTCGACCAGACGAGCGGGGTGCAGGCGATCGTGCGCACGCCGAGCGGCTTCGTCGGCGGCGCCGATCCACGGCGCGAAGGCACCGTCCGCGGCGACTAGGATGAAGCTCTTCTCCACGCGCTGTTGTGACGATCCTCGTGCTTCGCACTCGGGGGTTCACCCCCGGGGCGGCCGTTCCTGGCCGACATGCCGGTGACCGAGACCTTCTCGGCGGCGGTGCTGCTGCTGCTCGTCATCGACCCGTTCGGCAATGTGCCGATCGTCGTGTCGGCGCTCGCGAACGTCGCGCCGGAGCGCCGCACGAAGGTGATCCTGCGCGAATGCGCGGCGGCGTACGTGATCCTGCTCGCATTCATGTTCGGCGGGCAGGCGTTTCTCCGCTGGTTGCAGCTTTCCGAAGTGTCGCTCGCGATCGCCGGCGGCATCATCCTGTTCCTGATCGCGTTGCGGATGGTATTCCAACATCCCGAAGGCGTGTTCGGCGATCCGTCGGGCACCGAGCCGTTTATCGTGCCGCTCGCCATTCCGTTGATCGCAGGGCCTTCCGCGATCGCGACGGTGATGCTGATGGTCTCGCGCAATCCGTCGCAGGTACTCGCGTGGGTCGTCGCGCTGACGGCCGCGATGGCGGTGGCGACGATCGTGCTCGTCGCCGCTCACCGCCTGCAGCGCGTGCTCGGCGAGCGTGGCATGATCGCGGTCGAGCGGCTGATGGGCCTCGTGCTGACCGCGCTCGCAGTGCAAATGCTGCTCGACGGCGTCCGCGGTTTCGTGGCGGAGCTCGGGGCCTGACGCCACAAGCGGGAGATACGATGCCCGCTCGCATGCGGAATAGGGTCGCGAACTGCTCTGTTGTCGACGGGATATGCCCTCCGCAGTCGCACCAGGAGTGTCCTTGAGACGCCCTCCGATCCAGCCGGAGCACGACACGCAACGGTACACGCGCGCGGCCATCGCGCTGCATTGGCTGACGGCGATTCTCGTCGTCGCCAACCTGCTGCTCGGCATCAGCATGGTCGGGCTGCCGATCTCGCCGCGCAAGCTCCACTGGTATTTGTGGCACAAGTCGATCGGCATCACGATCTTCGCGCTTACGTCGGGCAGGCTCGCATGGCGAGCGCTGCATCGGCCACCGCCCCCGGTGCCGATGCCGTCCTGGCAGCGGCGCGCCGCGGTGGTCTCGCATGCGCTGCTCTACGTGCTGCTGTTCATCACGCCGATCTCCGGCTGGATCTACAGCTCGGCCACCGGTGTTCAGGTCGTCTACCTAGGGACGTTTCCGCTGCCCAATCTCGTCCCGAAGGACAAGGCGCTCGCAGATGCGCTGCGCCTCGTGCATGTCGGCTTCAATTCGCTGCTGTTCGCCGTCGTCTGCATTCACGTCGTCGCTGCGCTCAAGCATCACTTCGTCGACCGCGACACGGTTCTCGCTCGCATGTTGCCGATCCTGCGGCGCAACGCCGCCAGCCGCCCATGAAAACTCGCCTGCTTGCATGGCTGTGCGCCGCGACGTTCCTCGTGCCCGGACTGGCGCCCGCCGCCGGGGTCGTCATCGGCAAGAGCGAGATTGCCTTCACGATGAAGCAGATGGGCGTCAACTTCGACGGCCGCTTCAAGCAATGGAAGGCCGACGTCGTGTTCGATCCCGCGGCGCTCGACAAGGCGAAGGCCGACGTCGACGTCGACCTCGCGAGCGTCGATCTCGCGAGCGCGGATTCGGAGGCCGAGGCGCGCGGACCGCTGTGGTTCAACACGGCGAAGTTTCCGGTCGCGCATTTCGCGTCGACGTCGGTCCGCAGCGTTAGCAACGGCCGCTACGAGATCGCGGGCAAGCTGTCGCTCAAAGGCATCACGCGCGATTGCGTGGTCCCCATCACGCTGAAGACGGACGCCGCCGGCAACCGCGTGGCCGAAGGCACCTTTTCGCTCCCGCGCCTGGATTACAAGATCGGCGAGGGCGAGTGGGCCGACACGTCCACCGTCGCGAACGAGATCCGCGTCCGCGTGCGGATGGTGCTGGCCGCGGGTTGAGCGCGGCATGCCGCCGTCCGCGGCTTGGGGAATAATGGGCGCACGCCGGCTGTTGGCACCGCGCGTCCGCAGCGCCCGCGCCGACTCTCACGAAGGATTGCCCGCCATGAACCTCCGACTCGTACCGCTGTTCGCCGCCGCCGTGGCCGCTCCCGCGCTCGCCGCCCCGCAGACCTACGTCATCGATCCCGTCCACTCGCAGCCACAGTGGGAGACGAACCACGTCGGATTCTCCGACCAGCGGGGAAGCTTCGGGAAGGTCGAAGGCAAGATCGTCATCGACCGCGAGGAAAAGAAGGGTCAGGTGGACCTCACGATCGACGCGACGTCGATCAGGACGTACGACGCGCGCCTCGACGCCGTCGTCAAGGGCGAGCGCTTCTTCAACGTCGAGAAGTTCCCTACCCTCACGTTCAAGTCGAGTGACGTGAAATTCGACGGCGATCGCGTCGTCGCGGTGAACGGCGAGTTGACGATGCTCGGGATTACCAAGCCGGTCTCGCTTGCGGTGACGAAGTTCGCGTGCGGTGCGAGCCCGTTCAGCAAGAAGCCGATGTGCGGCGCGCGCGCCGCCGCGACGATCAAGCGCTCTGAATGGGGAATGAGCAACGGGCTGGCCATCGGCAACCCTGCCGATGAGATCGTGCTGATGCTTCCGGTCGAAGCGTACCTGGAGCAGCCGCAAGGCTGACGTTCGGCGCTCGCGTCTCTCGCGCGCCGCGAAACCAATGGGTCAGAGATGCATTGCGCCGAAATGCATCTCTGACCCCATTTGTCAGGTTCCGGGAACGAGGTCGTCGCCGTCGCGGCGCACGGCGCCCGCGCGCAGCAGATCCGTAACCAGCTGCTCGGCGAGCGCCGCCGGCGACAGCCGGAAATACAGCGCGTTGAACTCGCGGAAGACGTTGACGCGCTCGACGTGACCGGCGAGCGATGCGAGCGGCATTCGCTCCCGGTCGAGCAGGGTGAACACCAGCAGCACCTTCAGCGCGTGGCGGGCCATTCGCAGCGGATCGGTCTCGAAGCTCGCAGTGCGGTGAAATGCGCGCTCGAGGGCGGCGTCCACATCGGTGAACGGCTCGCCGTGGCCAGGAATGACGCACCGGGCGCCTAGACCCGCGATCATTTCAAGCGTCGCGCGTGTCGAGGGCAGCGCCGCCTCGTCGATTTCGCGTGGCATCACCATGCCGTAGCCCTTTTCCCAGAGCGCATCGCCCGAGACGAGAATGCGGTGCTCGTCGTTGAAGAACACGAGCGCGCCCATGTCGTGCCCGGGCGCTGCGAGCGCGCGCCACTCGAGCTCGCCCCAGGCGTACGTCGCGCCCGGCTGCAGCACCTCGTCGACGGCGAACCGCTCGGCGCGCTGCCCGGCGTAGCCGAGCCACAGTCCGCGCTCGTCCCAGGCTTCGATCAGCGGCGCTTCGCCGGCGGGCACGGCGACCGGGCAGCCGTATGCGCGCTTCACCGCGGCGTTCCCGCCCATGTGGTCGGAGTGGCAGTGTGTGTTGACGAGCATCGCAAGGGGCCGGCCGTCGAGGCCCATCCGCGACGCGATCAGCGCGAGCGTCAGCGGCACGTGCTTGCCGTATCCCGAGTCGATGACGACGCAACTATCGGGTGATTTCAGCACGACGTGATTGGCCGACAGCCAATCGCGCACGAACACGTGCACTTGCGGCGGCAGATGAACGCGCGCTGCGGTCATCTCGACAAAGCAGGGTCAGGGACGACTTTTCCCGGTCGTGCTGTTGGCATGGCGTTCACCGTCAATGCGACAAGTCGTCTCTGAGACCCTGCTTTGGTTCCAGCTTCGCGAGGAACTCACGCACGAGCGCGACGCGGTCCGACAGCGTCGGCGCTGCGCGCTCGATGCGTACGCGATCGGGTCCCGCGAAGCGGATGCGGCCGTCCTTCTGCACGAGCGCGATCAGCTTGCCGGCGTCGAACGGCGGCGTCTTCACGAACTGCAGCGTCGTCCGGTCGGGACCCGCGTCCACCTTGACGACGCCGAGCGGCCTCGCCGCGAGCCGCAACCGATGGCACGCGATGAGCGCCTGCGCCGGCTCGGGCGTCGGCCCGAAGCGGTCGACGAGCTCCTCGCGCAGCGCGTCGAGCGCTTCGATCGACTCGGTGCTCGCGAGCCGCTTGTACAGCACGAGCCGCTCGTGGATGTCGCTGCAGTACTCCTGCGGCAGCCGCGCCGGCGTGTGCAGGTTGATCTCGGTCGTCACGCCGAGCGGTTGCGAAAGGTCCGGCTCGCGGCCCGCCTTCAGCGCCGAAACGGCCGCCTTCAGCATGTCGGCGTAGAGCTGGAAGCCCACCTGCTGCATCTCGCCGGATTGCTCCTCGCCGAGCACCTCGCCCGCGCCGCGGATCTCGAGGTCGTGCATGGCGAGATAGAAGCCCGAGCCCAGGTCTTCCATCATCTGGATCGCCTCGAGCCGCTTCTTCGCCTGCGCCGACAGCGCCTCGTGCGGCGGCGTCAGCAGGTACGCGTACGCCTGGTGATGCGAGCGGCCGACTCGGCCTCGCAACTGATGCAGCTGGGCGAGGCCGAAGCGGTCGGCGCGGTCGATGATGATCGTGTTCGCCGTCGGCACGTCGATGCCGGTCTCGATGATCGTCGAGCACACGAGCAGGTTGATCCGCTGCGCGTAGAAATCGCGCATCACGTGCTCGAGCTCGCGCTCGCCCATCTGCCCGTGCGCCACGGCGATGCGCGCCTCGGGCAGAAGCTCCGTGAGCCGCTCGGCGGTGGTGCGGATCGTGTCGATGTCGTTGTGCAGGAAATAGATCTGGCCGCCGCGCTTCAACTCCCGCAGCGCCGCCTCGCGGACGATGCCGGTCGAGTACGTCGCGACGAACGTCTTGATGGCGAGCCGCCGCTGCGGCGCCGTCGCGATGACCGAGAAATCGCGGATGCCTTCGAGCGACATCGCGAGCGTGCGCGGGATCGGCGTCGCCGTCAGCGTCAGCACATCGACCTCCGCCCTCAACCGCTTGAGCTGCTCCTTCTGCCGCACGCCGAAGCGATGCTCCTCGTCGATGATCACCAACCCCAGGTTCTTGAGCTTGATGTCCGACTGCAGCAGCTTGTGCGTGCCGATCACGAGGTCGATGCGTCCGCTCGCGAGGCCCTCGAGTGCCGCCTTGACCTCCTTCGGCGAGCGGAAGCGCGACAGCTCGGCGAGCTTCACCGGCCAGTCGGCGAAGCGGTCCGAGAACACCTGGAAATGCTGCTCGGCGAGCAGCGTCGTGGGCACCAGCAGCGCGACCTGCTTGCCGTCGGCGAGGGCGATGAACGCCGCGCGCAACGCAACCTCGGTCTTGCCGAAGCCAACGTCGCCGCAGACGAGGCGGTCCATCGGCCGGCCCGCCGCCAGGTCGGCGATGACGGCATCGATCGCCGCCTGCTGGTCGGGCGTCTCCTCGAAGCCGAAGCCTTCCGCGAATGCCTCGTAGTCGTGGGCCTTGAAGCTGAACGCGTGGCCGTTGCGCGCTGCGCGCTGTGCGTAGAGATTGAGCAGCTCCGCCGCGGTGTCGTGCGCCTGCTGCGCCGCCTTGCGCTTGGCCTTTTCCCATTGGCCGCTGCCGAGCTCCGACAGCGGCGCGGCGTCGGGCGATGCGCCACTGTAGCGGCCGATCACGTGCAGGTTGGACACCGGCACGTAGAGCTTCGCGTCGTTGGCGTACACGAGCTCGAGGAACTCCGTCGCGCCGTCGCCGACGTCGAGCGTCACCAGGCCCAGGTAGCGGCCGATGCCGTGCTCCTCGTGCACGACCGGATCGCCGATGCGCACCTCGGAGAGGTCGCGCACCATCGCATCGACGTTCGAGCGGCGGCCCGCTTCGCGCGCGCCGCGGCGCACGACGTTCGCGTACAGCTCCGTCTCGGTGACAAAAGCGAGGCGCGCTGCCGGCCACCCGAAACCGGCGTGCAGCGGCGCGGCGGCGAGCGCGACTTTCGCATCGCTCGCCACGAACTCGGCGAACGATTCGACGACGGCGGGCCGCACGCCGTATTCGGCGAAGTATTGCTGCATCGTCTCGCGGCGCCCGGCGCTCTCGGCGCAAATGAGCATGCGGCCATCGAGGAGCTCCAGCACGCGCTTCAGCGCCGCCAGCGGATCGTCGGCGCGACGCTCGACCTGCAGCGGCGGCAGCCGGCGCACCGGCGCGTCGGGCGGCATGGCCTCGGCTCCCGCGAGCGGCACTTCCACACGGGCAAACGGCTTCATCGCACCGCGGAACTCATCCGCCGGGAGGAACAGCTGCGCGGGCGGGAGCAGCGGCCGTGCCTTGTCGCCGCGCATCAGGCGGTAGCGCGACTCGGTGTCCTGCCAGAAGCGGGTGACCGCGGCATCCACGTCGCCGTGCAGCGCGAAGATCGCGTTGCGCGGAAGGTAGTCGACGAACGTCGCCGTCGCGTCGAAGAACAGCGGCAGGTAGTACTCGATGCCGCCGGGCACGACGCCGTTCGAGATGTCCTTGTAGAGTGCCGAACGTGACGGATCGCCCTCGAACGCCTCCCGGAAACGGCCGCGGAAGCGCGTGCGGCCGCCTTCGTCGATCGGAAACTCGCGGGCCGGCAGCAGCCGCACGTCGCGCATCGGGTAGAGCGTGCGTTGGGTGTCCGCGTCGAACGTCTTGATCGTTTCGATCTCGTCGCCGAACAGATCAAGCCGGTAGGGCAGCGCGGCACCCATCGGGTAGAGATCGATCAACCCGCCGCGGATGCTGAACTCGCCGGGCGAAACGACCTGCGTGACATGCGTATAGCCGGCGAGCGCGAGCTGCGCGCGCAATGCCTCCACGTCGAGCTTTTCGCCCTGCGTCAGGAAGAACGTGTGCGCAGCGAGAAATGATTGCGGCGCGAGCCGGTAGAGCGCCGTCTGCGCAGCGACCAGCACGACGTCGCACTCGCCGCGCGTGATCCGATAGAGCGCCGCAAGCCGCTCGGAGACGAGATCCTGATGAGGCGAGAAATGATCGTACGGCAGCGTCTCCCAGTCGGGAAAGACGCTGATGGAGGCCGACGGCGCGAACCAGGCGATCTCGGCCGCGAGCCGCGATGCAGCGAGCGCGTCTGCACACACGATCGCGAGCGTCCGCCGCGAAGCGCGCGCGGAAAGCGCGAGTTGCGAAAGCGCGAGCGAATCGGCCGTCTCCGGCAGGGGCGCGAGCTTCAGCCGATGGCCGGACTCGGGCAGATCGCGCACGAGCGCCGGCAGCGCCGCGAGAGGATTCGCGGTTGGGATGGGAGCGGCGGCGGGTTCGCGGGCTGGCAGGAAAGGCGCGGAGGCGGCCGCCGCAGCATCGGTCAAGGCCGTCGGCATGCGAAAGAGCGCAAAAAGCGAGCGCTGCGCTTCCTCGAATTATACGCGGCGGTACTGCTTGCGCCCGGGCCCATAATCGGCATCCGCATTTCTGCTCGCCGGCTGTCCCCGATCGGGTGGCCGCGCATTTTCGCTGCCGTGTCGCGCACGAACGCATCACCCATCTGCTGCTGACGCTCGCCCCGTTCTTCTGGTCGTGCAACTGGATCGTCGGACGCGGCCTGTCGCACGAAGTCCCGCCGTTCGCGATGACGTTCTATCGCTGGTTTTTCGCGGTACTCATCCTGGCGCCGTTCGCGCTGCGGCACGTGCGCAGGGATTGACCGATCGTGCGGCGTGCACCTGATGCCGGTGTTCGGCGTGATCCTCGCGTGGCTGATCCTCGACGAGCGGCTCGCGCCGTTCCACGTCGCCGGCATCGTGCTCATTCTCTGCGGCATCCTCGTGACGAGCCGCTATGCGCCGGTGGCGGTGCCGGCGGGCACCGACTGATCCCGGTGTCGGAGGTGCAACTCCCCGGTGTCGGAGGTGCAACCCCATCTCCGGTGCCAGAGATAGGGGGTTACACCTCCGACACCGAACTGAATTACGCGGGCGTGCGCCCGTACTTGTCCTCGAAGCGGACGATGTCGTCCTCGCCGAGATAGTCGCCGCACTGCACCTCGATGATGACGAGCGGCTCGGCGCCGCGGTTCTCCAGCCGGTGGCGCGTCTCGACCGGAATGTACGTCGATTCGTTCGGGTGCACGTCGAACGACCGGTCGCCGTTGGTGACATGCGCGATGCCGCGCACGACCACCCAGTGCTCGCTCCGCCGATGGTGCAGTTGCAGCGATAGCGACGCGCCTGAGCGCACCTCGATGCGCTTGATCTTGAACCCCGGCGCCTCCTCGAGCACCGTGTAGGCACCCCATGGCCGGCTGACCGTGCGGTGCAGCCGGTATGCCTCGTGCCCGCGCGCCTTGAGCTCGCCGACGACTTCCTTGACGCGCTGCAGATGATCGCGGTGCGCGATCAGCACCGCGTCGGCCGTGTCGACTATGACGAGGTTCTCGACGCCGACGGTCGCGACGATGCGATCGGCCGCGTGCACGTACGTTCCGCGCGTGGCGATCGCCACGCGCTCGCCATGCCCGCGATTGCCTTCGTCGTCGGCTGCAGCAAGAGCGGCAACCGCCTGCCATGAACCGACGTCGCTCCAGTCGAACGTGCCGCGAACGACGACAACCTCGCCGGCTTCGGCTGCGCGCTCCATGATCGCGTAGTCGATCGAGATGTCCGGCACCGCGGCAAACAGCGCCGGGTCGATTTCGAGCATTTGCGTCGAAGCCGCGTTCGCAAGCGACTGCCCGACGGGCCGCGCTGCCGCGAGCACGCCAGGCGCATGGCGTGCGAACGCGTCGACGATCGCGTCAGCGGTGAACGCGAACATCCCCGAGTTCCACACGTAGTGGCCCTGCCTCAGGTACTCGCGCGCCGTGGCGAGCGGCGGCTTTTCGACGAAGCGGCGCGCGCGAAGCGCCGCCGGCGCCGCTCCTTCCGAAGGCAGCAGCGTCTCGCCGCATTCGATGTAGCCGAAGCCCGTCTCCGGATGCGTCGGCGTGATGCCGAATGTGACGAGCGCACCCGCAGCCGCGAGTTCCGCGGCACGCGCAACCGCTGCTGCGAAGGCGTGCTGGTCGCGAATCAGGTGATCGGCGGGCATGACGAGCAGCACGTGCTGGCCGAAGCCGCGTGCCTGCGCGCACAGCGCGCCGACCGCCACTGCAGGCCCCGTGTTGCGGCCGAACGGCTCGAGCAGATAGATCGCCGATGCGGCCCGCGGCGCGCCGGTGGCCGCGTACGTGTCCTTCGTGTGGAAGTAGTAGTCGCGATTGGTGACGGTGAGCAGGGCATCGACGCCATCCAGCGCCCATGCGCGGGCGGCCGTCTTGCCGAGCAGCGTCTCGCCGTCGGGCAGCGGCATGAAGGGCTTGGGCGCAGCTTCGCGCGACAACGGCCACAGGCGGGTTCCGGCGCCGCCGGAGAGGATCATGGGAAGAAGTCTTGCCATCATGTCGGATGCGTTTTTCGAAGGTGTGTAACTGTAGCGCACACGACGGCTGTAGGACAAACTTGGACAAGAGCATCCGCTCGACGCCGATAGGGTGCGTGAAAAGTTTTCCCTAGCATTCGGATATCCCGAACCACCCCCTGCCAAAGAGGATTGCAATGCCCCTTGATGAATCGCTGACCGCTGCAACGACCAACGACATCGTCGTCGCGCTGCCCTTCGTGGCCGCCGCGCGAGCCGCGTCCGCACCGGCGCTTGGACGGTTCGGCCGCCTGTACGGCAGCTCGGCTGTCATGCAGGAGGTCTACCGCATGATCGAGAAGGTGGCGCCTACCGAAGCCACCGTGTTCATCACCGGAGAGTCGGGCTGCGGCAAGGAGCTCGTCGCCCGGACCATCCACGAGCGCAGTTCGCGCGCCCGCGGCGGATTCGTCGCCATCAATTGCGGCGCGATTCCGCAAAATCTCATCGAGGCCGAGCTGTTCGGCCACGAGCGCGGCGCCTTCACGGGCGCCAACCGCCAGCACCGCGGCTGCTTCGAGCGCGCCGAGGGCGGAACGCTCTTCCTCGACGAGATCACGGAAATGGCGCCCGAGATGCAGGTTCGCCTGCTCCGGGTGCTCGAAACCGGACGCTTCACGCGCGTAGGCGGCGACGGTGAAATCCGCACGAACGTGCGCGTGCTGGCGGCCACCAATCGCGACGCGATCGACGCCGTCCGCGACGGGCGTTTGCGCGAGGATCTCATGTATCGGCTCGCGGTCTTCCCGATCGCGCTGCCACCGCTGCGCGAGCGCGACGGCGACACCGAGTTGCTCGCCGAGCACTTCCTGCAGAACCTGAACGTCGAGTCGGCCATGTCCAAGCGCTTTTCGCGTGCGGCACTGACGACGATCCGCGCCTATCACTGGCCGGGCAACGTGCGCGAGCTCAAGAATGCCGTGCACCGTGCGTTCATCATGGCCGAGGAATTCGTCGAGCTGGACCTCGCGGGTCTCGCGTGCCCGGCCGTCGAGGGCGAATGCCTGCGCATGCCGGTGGGAACGTCACTTGCGGAGATGGAGCGCCAGGCGATTTTCGCAACGCTCGACCATTGCCGCGGCAACAAGCGGCGGGCCGCCGAGATGCTGGGCGTCAGCCTCAAGACGCTTTACAACCGGCTGACCGCGTACCAGGCCGAGGGTGCACGCATCGCTTCCATGTGAGCTAAGATCGCGCGACTCGCGGGATTCGAGAGCCCTAGATGATCCGAATCTTGATCGCGGACGATCACGCCATCGTCCGGGCCGGATTGCGTCAGTTCATTGCCGACCAGGTCGACATGGAAGTCACAGCGGAGGCGGCGAGCGGGTCCGAGACGGTATCGGCCGTACGGGCCGCCGACTTCGACGTCGTATTGCTCGACATCTCGATGCCCGACAAGAACGGCATCGACACGCTGCGGCTGCTGCGTCATGTCAAGCCGGAGCTGCCGGTGCTCATGCTCTCCGCTTACGGCGAAGATCAGTACGCAGTGAACCTTTTGCGCGCCGGCGCGTCGGGTTACTTGAACAAGGAAGCTGCATCGACCCAGCTCGTCGGCGCGATTCGCACCGTTGTTCAAGGACGGAAGTATGTGAGCCCTTCGCTGGCGCAGATTCTTGCCGACGGCGTCTCCGGAGACGGCGAAAAGCCACTGCATGCCGAGCTTTCACAACGCGAGTTCCAGATCTTCTGCAAGCTCGCGGCGGGGGCGGCGGTTTCCAAAATCGCCGACGAACTCAACCTTTCTGTCAAAACCGTGAGCACGTACAGGACGCGAATCCTCGAAAAGATGGCAATGAAGTCCAACGCGGATCTCACGTACTACGCAATCAAGAACGGATTGATCGAATAGCGGGGCGTAGGGCAGCGTCGCTCGCGTCCAGGGGCGAAGGCCCGGGGCAACTAGAATGCGATTGACGGGAACACCCAACCTCGACAACGATCCGGCGCGCGCTGGCGGGCCGGCGGGCCACACCGACGTGGACAACGATTCGCCGCTGCGCATCCTGCTTGTCGAAGATTCGCCCCTGATTCGCGAGCGACTGGCCGAGTCGATCTCGGACCCCGGCCGGATCGAAATCGTCGGTCAGGCGGACAGCGAGCAGGCCGCAATCGGTATGCTCGGCGCCGCGCATTGGGACGCCATGGTGCTCGACCTGCAGTTGCGCCACGGCACCGGCCTCGGCGTATTGCGCGCGCTCATCTCGCGCCGCCCGCCGAACGTGAAAGTGATCGTGCTCACGAACTACGCCTTCCCGCAGTACCGCGCCAAGAGCATGGCGCTCGGTGCAGACTATTTCTTCGACAAGGCACGCGAATATCACCGCGTGCGCGAAGTGCTGGACGACCTCGCGTCCGACCGGACGCACGACGTGCACTGATTTCCCGGCGGTTCACCGCGCGATGCCGTTCGCTTTCCGCGCCTGGGCACTCGCGCATCGGCGAGCGACTGACGCGCAGGAAAAAATTGCCGACGGCCGCCGATGACGTTGCTGCTCGCTGGGTCGTGTGCGCTGTTAACCTGCTGATTCAAATAATATTTACAGCTGGCACGCCGGCTGCATGCAGAAGCGTTGCGGCTGACCGCGATACGCGGCTCTCGCGTCTCGTCAACTCTACGAAAGGGGACACCCATGAAACGCCTGCTCGCACTCGCGCTCGCCGCGACATTCGCGCTTCCCTCGTTCGCCGTTCTGTCCGGCTGCAACACGGTCGAGGGTGCCGGCAAGGACATCCAGGCCGGCGGCTCGAAGATCAAGGAAGAAGCGCGCGAGAACAAGAAGTACTGACCCGCGCCAGCTGACGCCGGGTTTTCCAGACTGACGGCGTCTGGAGTCGAAGCAAGGCGGCTCCAGACGCCGTTTGCATGTGGCCGAGCGCAAACAAGACACCGACCCGCCACGTCGCCAGCGATCCGCGCTGACGGCGCTCGTCGTGCTGGCCGTGCTCGCGCTGATCGCCGCCGCGAAAATCGCCGCTCCCTTCTTGATTCCTGTCGTCGTCGCGATCCTTGCGAGCTATTCGCTGAGGCCACTCGTCACGACGCTCGAGCGCATTCACATCCATCGGGCGATTGGATCTGCGATCGTGCTTGTCGTGCTGACCGGCATCATCACCGGCGGCGTACTGCTGCTGCGCGACGACGCGGCTGCCGCGCTCGCGGAGTTGCCGACCGCCGCGCGCAAAATCCGCATGGCCGCGCACGAGAATGCGACGCAGCCGCCGGGTCCGATGGGACACGTGCGCGCCGCCGCTGAAGAGCTGAATCGCGCGGCGGCCGAAGCGACGAGCGGCGGCAAGGCGCCGCCGCCGCAGCCGGCGCCGCAACCGAATCCGCTCCAGCAATGGTTCTCCGAGCAGTCGGCGAAGGCGCTCGAAGTCGTCATCGAGATCGGCGTCGCGGGGCTGCTCGCGTACTTCCTGCTTGCAGCGGGCGACACGTTCCGCCGCAAGCTCGTTGCGGTCGCGGGACCGACGCTCGCCGCACGCCGGATCACGGTCGAGATACTCGACGAAATCGACGCGCACGTGCAGCGGTACCTGATGACGATGCTCTTCATCAATACGCTGGTCGGCATCGCGACATGGCTGATTCTCCTTGCATTCGGGATGGCGCACGCCGCGCTGTGGGGTGTCGCGGCCGCCATCGTCCACATCATTCCGTATGCGGGGTCCGCCGTGACGATCGTCGCCGTCGGCATTGCGGCATTCGTGCAGTTCGAAGACATTGCGCGGGCGCTGACCGTGGCGTTCTGCGTGGGGCTTGCGGCCACGGTGATCGGCATGGGATTGACGGCGTGGATCCAGGGCCGCGCGTTCCGAATGAATGCCGTGGCCGTATTCATCGCGCTGCTCTTCTTCGGCTGGCTGTGGGGCGGCTGGGGCTTGCTCGTCGGTGTGCCGCTGCTCGCGATCGCGAAGACGACGATCGATCGCATCCCGTCGCTGCAGCGCTTCATCACGCTGCTGGCCGACTGATCGTGCGCTCAAAGGGGCTCATGGACGCCTCTTCGTCCCGCACACGGATGTCCTACAGTGCGCGCACGTTTTCACGCGCGGCGCTGCAATTTCCGCAGCGCCGAGGCGGGCCGACTATGCAAGCAATTGATCTGCCAGTGGTTTTTGGGTGGCACGCGCGTTGCGTTTATCAAGGTCACGACCGGGCCGCTTTGCCCGAGAATTCTGACGAGGAGCGCGCATGAACTGGGATCGCATCGAAGGGAACTGGAAGCAGCTCAAAGGCAAGATCAAGGAGCAGTGGGGAAAGCTCACCGACGACGAGATCGACACAATCGCGGGCAAGCGCGACCAACTTGCCGGCAAGTTGCAGAACTCCTACGGCATCACGAAGGACGAGGCCGAGGACCAGATCGAGTCGTTCGCGGACCGGTACGGGGAGTACGACGACGCGACAACGCGCAGCGATAACGCCACCACGCGCAACGTCGGTCCCCGCCACTAAGACGGCCAAAGGAGAGACCACATGTCGAAACTGCTGATCAGCTTGCTGGCCGCCGCGGGCATTGCCTTCGCGGGCACCGCGGGCGCCGCCGACAACAAGACGATGTCGCGAGACGCATACAAGGCGCAGGAGAACCGTGTCGAGGCGCAATACAAGGCCGACAAGGAACGCTGCTCGTCGCTGACGGGCAACGCGAAGGACGTCTGCCAGGCCGAGGCCAAGGGCAACGAGAAGGTGGCCAAGGCGCAACTCGAGGCGGACTACAAGAACACCGACAAGGCTCGCAACGACGCGCGTGTCGCGAAGGCGGACGCCGACTACGACGTCGCGAAGGAAAAATGCGACGACCTGTCCGGTAATCAGAAGGACGTCTGCGTGAAGGAAGCGAAGGCCGCGCACGCGAAGGCGAAGGCCGACGCGAAGGTCGCCAAGGTGGACCACAAGGTATCCGCCAACAGCGCCGAAAAGCGCGCCGACGTGCGCAAGGAAGCGCGCGAAGACACGCGTGACGCGCAGTACAAGGTCGCCATCGAGAAGTGCGACGTGATGAGCGGCGCGGCGAAGGACCAGTGCGTCAAGGACGCGAAGGTGCACTACGGCAAGACGTAATCCCGGGATCGGAGGATCCGTCGAGGGTCCGCGGAGCAGGGGTGAAAGCGGCCGGGGCGAAATGCTTCGGCCGCTTTCATTGGGGCGCGCTAGCGAGCCGGGCTCGGAGTGACCGGCGTGTCGTCCGTTCGCGCGGGAGCGGTTGCTGCGGTCATGTGCGCAGTTCCCGCATCACCGGCCGCAGAGGTGGCGTCCTTTGCGGCCGCCGGCGGCGGCAGCGGGATGTAGACCTCGACGGTGGTGCCCGTGCCGGCGCGGCTGCTGATCTTGAACGTGCCGTTCAATGCCCGCACGCGCTGGCGCATGCCGACGATGCCGTGCGAAAGCCTGCTGGACTCGACGCCTGCCGGCAGCCCGGCGCCGTCGTCGTGCACAATCAGCGACACGCCCTCGTCGTCGCCCAGCAGCTCGACGTCCACGTTGCGGGCCGACGCGTACTTCGTGATATTGGTCAGCGCTTCCTGCACGATCCGGTAGATCGCGATCGACACCGTGGACGGCAGCTCGAGGTCGGCCAGGTTGAGCTCGCAGTGCAGGCCCGCGCGCTCGCAGGCCTGGCGCACCTGCCAATCGAGCGCGGACGAGATACCCAGGTTGTCGAGCAGCGTCGGCCGCAGCTCCTCGATGATCCGCCGCTTCATTTCGACGCCTTCGTCGAGCACGGCGAGCGCGCGGTCGAGCTTTTCGGCGGCTTCCGGCAGCGCGGTCTTGCAGCGCTGCGCCGCCCACGCGACGTCCATTTTTGCGCCGACGAGGATGCCGCCCAGCTCGTCGTGGATGTCGCGGGCAAGCCGCGACTTTTCCTCTTCGCGCACCGTCTGCAGATATGTCGACAGCTCGGAGAGCTCCTCGGTGCGCGCGGTCACTTCCTGCTCGAGCCGCCGCTGCTCCTCGACCAGCGTCCGCCGCTTGGCCTCGCGCGCGCTGATCTCGCGGCGGGCGAGCGCCCAGACGACGAACAGCAACGCGATGGTGAAGGCCGTCATCGTCAGCATGCCGACGCGTCCGAATTCGATGTCCTGCGCCCATCGCCGGCCGCCGCGCCGCGACGACTCGCGCAACTCGTCGAGAATGCTCTGCGCCTGGCCGCGGATGTCTTCCATGAGCTTCTGGCCCAGGCCGGTGTCGATCAACTGGAACGCGGCTTCCCGTCCGCTGCGCTCGTTCAGCGCCAGCGTCGATTCGAGCTCGTTCAGCTTCTTGCCGATGAGGCCGTTGAGCTGACCGGCATGGTCGATCATCACGGCCGTGCCGTTCGCGCTGACGAGCTCGCGCAGCCGCGCGAACGTCTGGTCGATCTTCGGCAGCGCCGTTTTGTAGGGCTTGAGATAGCTGGGGTCGCCGGTCAACAGGTAGCCGCGCTGCCCCGATTCGGCTTCGCCGATCAGCGCGAGCGTCTCGTTCACGGCCGTCTCCATCTCGAGCGCGGCCGACATCGCCCGGTTGGCGAACTCGAGGCGCCGATAGCCGATTTCGGCGAACCCGAGCACGCCGAGCGATACGATGACCCCGAGGGCCAGCGGCAGCAGCACGCGCAGTGGGAGAAGTCGTTTCATCGCGTTCGAGCTCGGAACCCGAGGGACTATACAACGCGGCGCGGAGCCCGGAGGCCGTGTCAGCGTTTGTCCGACATGCGGATCGGGTGTCAGCCGATATCCGTCATCGCATCGGATCGGTAAACTCAGGCCATCGTTCAATGAAAGTCGCGTATGCGTGGCGGGGGCGCGATGCTGAAATGGGGACTCGT
>Ga0068855_100003341_pt1 | contig 19635 bp, 16 predicted proteins | sample KBSCornC52_FD_66592 | JGI IMG/M metagenome (GOLD analysis project Ga0068855, IMG submission 66592) | Corn rhizosphere microbial communities from Kellogg Biological Station, Michigan, USA - KBS Corn C5-2 | ecosystem: Host-associated > Plants > Roots > Rhizosphere > Soil ...
CGGCGAGCTCATCGCCGAAGCGCAGCTCATCTACAACTGGGAAGCGCTGCCCAGCGAGGTTGCCCAGCTGATCCACCCGCACCCCACGCAGACCGAGGCGATCGGCGAGGCCCACCTCGCGCTCGCCGGCAAGCCGCTCCACTTGCACAGCTAGGCAAATCCGCGTCGACCGCAACTACGCCTCGAACCAGGGAGTCGCAACCCCATGTCGGTGTCCGTCACGATGCCCCGCCTCGGAGAGAGCGTCACCGAGGGAACCGTCACTCGGTGGTTGAAGAAGGAAGGCGACCAGGTCGCCGAAGACGAGCCGTTGCTCGAAGTGTCGACCGACAAGGTCGACACCGAGATACCGTCGCCGGTGTCGGGCGTGCTTAGCAAGATCACCGTGGCCGAGGACGAGACCGTCGAGGTCGGGGCCGAGCTTGCGGTGATCGACAACGGCTCCGGTGGCGGTGGTCAGCAAGCCGAGGCTCCCCAGCAAACGCAACCCGAGCAGCCCGAACCCGAGCAGCCCGAACCCGAGCAGGCCGAACGCGAGCAGCCCGAACCCGAGCAGCCCGAACCCGAGCAGTCGGAGTCGGCGGAGCAGGCACGGGCGGCCGACCAGGGCGCAACACATGAGGAGCCCGCACAGCCCGAAAGCTTGGGCGAAGACACCGGCGAAAGCCGACAGCAGCCGGCGGCGCCAACCGAGCAAGCACCCGAGCCGCAGCAGCCGGCGGCCAGTGCCGAAACCGACGCCACCTACATCACCCCGCTCGTGCGCAAGCTCGCCGCCGAACATGACGTCGACCTAAGCCAGCTCACCGGCACCGGTGTAGGCGGCCGCATCCGCAAGCAGGACGTGCTCGCGGCGGCCGAAGCAGCGAAGGCCGCAGCACCGGCCGCAGCGTCGGAAGGCTCGCAAGCTGCGAGGGCCGCCAGCCCGACCACCGCCCCGTCAGCGCCTGCCGTTACGGCCAGCGCACTTCGCGGACGCACCGAGAAGATGTCGCGGCTGCGGGGCGTCCTCGCTTCTCGGATGGTCGAATCGCTGCAGACCGCCGCCCAGCTGACCACGGTGGTCGAGGTCGACGTCACCCGAGTGGCGCGGCTGCGCGAGCAGGCGAAAGCCGACTTCGAAGCGCGCGAAGGTGTGAAGTTGTCGTTCTTGCCGTTCTTCGCGCTGGCCACTGTCGAGGCGCTCAAGCAGCATCCCGTCGTCAACGCCAGCATCGACACCGACGCCGGCACGATCACTTATCACGACGCCGAGCACCTCGGGATCGCCGTCGACACCGAGCGTGGACTGCTGGTTCCGGTCGTTCGCGACGCCGGCGATCTTAATCTCGGTGGCTTGGCCCGCAAGATCGCCGACGTCGCGAACCGCACGCGGGCGAATCAGGTCAACCCCGACGAGCTATCGGGTGGCACGTTCACGATCACCAACACCGGCAGTCGCGGCGCGCTGTTCGACACGCCGATCCTGCTGCCGCCACAGGTCGGCATTCTCGGCACCGGCGCAGTTGTGAAACGCGCGGTGGTCATCGACGATCCGGGTCTCGGCGAAACGATCGCGATCCGGTCGATGATCTACCTCGCGATGACCTACGACCATCGCCTCGTCGACGGCGCCGATGCGGCGCGCTTCCTCGTCACGCTGAAGTCGCGGCTCGAAGAAGGTCGCTTCGAAGCGGATCTCGGACTTTCGAGTTAGCTTGCGAATCCTGGTCGCCGGAGCGTCGGGCCTGGTTGGCTCGGCTCTCCTGCGAGTAGCGCGCAGCGATGGCGACGAAGTCGTGCGACTTGTGCGGCGCGAGACCTTACCCGCGACCCGTATGCCGGACGCCGAAAAGCTGCCGGACGATGCCATCGTCTGGGATCCCGCAAACGGCCGCCCACCCGATCTCGGTTCTGTCGAGCCCTTCGACGCCGTCGTGAACCTTGCCGGCGCGGGCATCGGCGACCACCGATGGAGCGATGCGTACAAGCAAACGCTGGTCGACAGCCGGGTCGCGTCAACCGACCTGCTGGCCCGCACGATCGCGGCGTTCGACGCGAAACCCGAGGTGTTCCTAAGCGGATCGGCGGTGGGCTACTACGGCGACACCGGCGAGACCGAGGTCGACGAGAATTCGCCTGCTGGCACAGACTTTTTGGCGCACCTCGCCAGCAGTTGGGAACGCGCCGCAGCGCCTGCAGCCGATGCAGGCATCCGTACCGTCTCGTTGCGCACGGGCATCGTCATGAGCACCAAGGGGGGTGCGCTCGGAAAGGTGCTTCCGCTGTTTCGCGCAGGATTAGGTGGTCGACTTGGTTCGGGCCGCCAGTACATAAGCTGGATAGCCAGGCCTGACCATGTCGCGGCGGCGCGATTTTTACTTTCAGCGCAGCATATCTCGGGCGCAGTCAACCTCACGGCTCCTAACCCTGTCACCAATTCTGCTTACACGAAAGCAATTGCGGCCGCTGTTCGTCGTCCGGCATGGGCTTTCGTCCCGCCAATGGCACTGAGGCTGGCACTCGGCGAGTTCGCAGACAGCGTGCTCGGCGGTCAGCGAGTGCTGCCGAACCGCTTACTGGACGCCGGTTTCGAGTTCGGCTATCCCACGATTGAAGGCGCGCTGCGTTCGCTCGTCGAAGCCAACGCGTGATCCATCGCGGTGCATGAAACGAAAGAGTCCTAGGTGGGCAACCAGGAAACCTTATGCGCCAGCAAGATATAGCCGATGAACGTCACGGCATCCATGATTGTGTGCGCGACGATCAGTGGCAAGGTGCGGCCCGTGCGTTGATATACACGACCGAAAATCAGCCCCATCACGCAGTTGCCGACGAAGCCGCCGAAGCCCTGGTACAGGTGATACGAACCGCGCAGCACTGCACTGGTGGCGAGCGACACGTTGTCGTTCCACCCGAACTGGCGCAGCCGGTGCAGTAGGTAGCCGCTGACCAGAACCTCTTCGTAGATGCCGTTTTGAGCCGCGGAGAAAAGTAAGACCGGGATCCGCCACCAATGCGGCCCGAGAGTCGTCGGCACGATGACCAGGTTGGCTCCGGCGGCATGCGCGCCGATGTAGAGCGCGAGGCCTGCGCCGCCGACGCAGGCCGCAAGCACCGCACCGACGCCCGCGTCGCGGCCCAGCCGGCTACGGTCGACGCCGATTGTTCGAAGCGATTCTTTCGACCGGTGCAGTAAATAGACGACGAGCACGGCAGGCATCAGGCCGGACGCTATGTAAAACAGCTGAAACGACAGGTCTAGCCATGGCCGATCAGGAGTCACCGAGCCGTTCAGGATGGCGTGCTGCGACGAGATCGGGGCGCGCTTGACCGTCAGGTCGTCGATCAGGTTCAGCAGCGCCCCGAGACCGCTCTGGCCGAGGCTGATCGCGAAGACGATCCAGACCTCAATGACGAGCATGTGGCGCCAGGCCGGCGAGATGGGCGGCACGCGCGCTGCTCGCTGCGCTGCGCTCTCGCTGAGGTCGGTCACTTCCTCATCATCGCAAGTGCGGCTGAGAACTCGCTGATCTGCGGCTGAACCAATCGACGCCAGCAGCCGTCATCGCCGTGACATGGGTTTCATTGACCGGAGGGGTTTGCCATGCGGATCAGAAACGGCGTACTGGCTGCGTTGATCGTCATCGGAGCCATCGCAGGCACCACAGCAATGAGCAACGACCACCACAACGACGCGTCGAATCGCCAGGTGTTCAAGCAAAACATCGTGGGGCTGCCCGCCGACCAGAAGATCGCCATCGACGGTGTACCCGCCGCCGGCGCACCCTGGGTGGATGCAAAGAGCAGCTCAGTCAGAATCAACGCACGCGGTGAACTGAAGCTCGAAGTCAAAGGCTTGCTGATCACCGGCACGGGCGGACCCGCCGACGGCACGGTCGGCCCCGTTCAGCAGATCGTCGCGACGCTGGCGTGTGCGAACGGTACCTCGGCGACCACCTCGCCCGCGCCGCTCAGCACAAAGGGCAACGCCCGCCTCGTCGACCACATTACGATTCCGGCGAATTGCCTTGCGCCGGTTGTTCTTGTGCGCATCTTCGGCGTGGCACCGACCAACCCCTGGATCGCCGCCACCGGCCTGACCGGCGCGATCTAACCCGCGCTAATCGTGTCGATCCGCCACGGCCCGCCGCTGGCTTGGGTGCGTAAGGTGACGACCCATGCACGCTCGCCACGGCCGGCCTGGTGGACGGCAGTGCCATCGGCACGCACGAGGTCGTACGCCGGCAACATGTCGATGACAGCCAGCACAACTGCTGTCGACGACTGAGATCGAACGACGACCGAGGTGAGCTGCAGGCTCAAGCCGTCGGCATGTTGATGCGCCGCCTGCAACTCGTGGAGGCTCTCAAGATCTGCGTCCAACGCGGGCGAATCCGGCAGGTAAACGCTGCCGAGTTCGCCCGCGTTGACGTCGACGAACGCGTTGTCTCGTAGCCGATCGAGAGCGGTCAGCACTTGAGCCCAACGCTGGTCTCCCGCGACGCGTGGCTGCGCAGTCGTCGATGCAGCCGCAGCTGCCGGTCCCGATTCCGATGCTGCCGTCGACGCGACGGCGATGGCCCCCGCAGCCGTGACAACAGGCGCACTGGCTGCCGCCGGGCGACCATGCGCTGCCCACGAAACACCCATGACCACCGCGCCGAGCAGCAGCACGATGGCGACGAGCGGAAACGCAAGGCGTCGAGCCATCGCGCGGGCACCGGACGACGACAGCGCCCGCACCCGATGCCGCCCGACAGGTTGCGATGCGATGACCCCTGCGGGCCGAGGTGGCGCGATCGGTGTCACCTCATGTGTGACGTCGGCCCCCACCGCCGGACCGGGCTCGCCCTGTACGAGCCGTACCGGCTGGGCGCTGCAGGCCGCGTACAACGACCGGGCGAAACTCGCGGGATCGGGGCGAGCGCGAGGATCGGCATCGAGGGCCGACTCGATTGCCGCAGCCAGCGTGCTCGGCACGCCAGGCACCAGCGACGCAAGCGATCCAGCCACACCCGGCGTGACTCCCGCCAGCGCCGTGAAACAGACCGCGCCGAGCCCGTAGACATCGGAGGCCGGGGTGGCCGGCTCACCGGCGAGCACCACCGGGTCGGCGAACCCCGCCGTCGCGCTGATCGTGCTTGTCGGCTCACCGACCAACCGCGCCACCCCGAGATCGGCGAGCAACGGCTTGCCCGACGCGTCGAAGACGATGTTCGCCGGCGTGAGGTCACCATGAATGAGGCCACGCTCGTGCACGTCGGCCAGCGCCTGGGCGAGCGGCGCACCGATCGTGACGACCTCCGCAGCGGTGAGCCGGCCGCGCACGCCGAGAAGTGATGCGAGACTGCCGCCGGCCGCGAAGTCGAGCACCAGCACGAGACCGTTCAGCGTCGGCACCACAGATCGCAGCCGGACGACGTGCTCGTGCCGCGCGCTCGCGAGCAATGCTGCCTCGCGCTGCAGCTCGCGGCTCGGAGCTGCATCGGTGCCGCGCAGCCGTTTCAGCGCCACTCGCTCGCCCGTCATCGACTCGCGCGCGCTCCATACCTCACCCGTGCCCCCGAAGCCGAGCAGCGCCTCGACCTCGTAGCCGGCCAGCGAAAATCCGTCCACGCCGAGTATTCGACAGCATCAACGCGGTCGCGCGCTTTCGTCGTCCACAGGTACGCACCGTAGGCTCCTGCCATGAGGTCCCGGAACTGGTGGCTGCGCCTGATCGCGCCGCCAGCACTGGTAACCGCGGCGATCTCCTCGCTCGCGCTCGCGACCGGCGCCTCAGCGGGTGGTTCACCGGCCCTATCTCCAAAGACCGCCGACCAACTGCTCACGATGCTGCGAAACGCCAACCCGATCAGCGTGCACGGCATGGTGGTCGAGCAGGCCGACCTCGGCCTGCCCAACCTGCCTGCGTCGATCGGCGGCAACGACTCGACGGGGCTACTCGGCTTGACCAGCGGCAAGCGCACCCTGCGGGTCTGGGAAGACGGCAACGCCCGGTTTCGGGTGCAGATTCTCGACCAGCTCGACGAAACCGACCTGGTGTCGAACGGGCACGCCTTCTGGACTTACACCTACTCAACTGACGTTGCCGACGAAGTGCGGCTGCCCAACGGCATGCGCGGTGGCGATACCCCTGCTGCCACCCCACCGACTCCAGGGCAAACTGCCGAGAAGTTCCTTGCTGCTATCGGAAAATCGACCAACGTGACGACCTCGACGACCACCCGCGTCGCCGGGCGCGATGCCTACACGCTCGACATCGAACCACTCACGGCAGCCACCACTATCGGCCGGGTCTCGATCGACATTGACGCCCTGACCGGCGTTCCGCTGCGAGTGCGCATCTACGCAACAGCCGCAAATTCGGCTGCCTTCTCGATCGGATTCAGGTCGGTTTCGTTCGCCGCGATCAACGCCGGCCTCTTCGACTTCACGCCGCCGCCACATGCACTTGTGTCGGTTAGCGCCCCATCGTCGGACGCCGTGTCGTCGCTGCTCGGCAACGGCAGCTATCTGACCGGATCGGGTTGGACGAGCATCGTCGTCATGCCGAACGTAACGGCCAACGGCAGCAGCAACTCGATCGCGGGCCTGATCGACAAGATGGGCGAGCCGGTCGACGGCGGAACGCTGCTGGCGACCACGCTCGTCAATGCGCTCCTGACCACCGACGGGCGGCTACTGATCGGCGCCGTGCCCGCGTCGGCACTGCAGACAGTTGCGGCAGCCGCCGCCTCCACCAGGTGACCGCCGAGCTCGCGATCGAGACCCACGGTCTCGTCAAATTGTTCGGACGCCGGGCCGCCGTCGGCGGCATCGATCTGGTCGTTCCAGCCGGTGCCGTGTATGGGTTTCTCGGGCCGAACGGTTCAGGCAAGACGACCACGATTCGCATGCTGCTCGGGCTGGCGACCATCGGAGCGGGCGAGGCGAAGGTGCTCGGCGCCGAGATTCCGCAGCACGTCAGTAGCGTGCTCCCCCGGGTCGGCGCACTTGTCGAAGGGCCTGCGTTCTATCCCTATCTCAGTGGGCGGGCGAACCTGCTTCGCCTCGATTCGGCGAACCGCGATGCGCGGGCGGATACTCGCGGCGCCCGCGTCGATCGGGCGATCGAGCGAGTCGGCCTCACCCATGCCGCCGCCAAGCGGGTGCGCGGATATTCGCTCGGCATGAAACAACGGCTCGGAATCGCAGCGGCTCTGCTGTCACCGCGCGAGTTGCTCGTGCTCGACGAACCGACCAACGGGCTCGACCCACAAGGCACCCGCGAAGTGCGTTCCCTCGTACGGTCGCTCGCGGCTGACGGCACCACGGTTTTCGTGTCGTCGCATCTGCTGGGCGAAGTCGAGCAACTGTGCAGTCATGTCGGCGTGATGAGTAATGGACTCCTCGTGGCGCAAGGCACTCTCGACACGTTGCGCTCACTCACCCGACCGCGGTTGCGCGTCGAAACTCCCGACACCGGCGACGCGACACGGGTATTGGCGCGGCTCGGGCTTCTCGACGTCCGGATCGAAGCTGCATCGCTCGATGCCGTTACCGCCGAGGCGAACGGGATTGCCACCGAAGATGCGTGTGCAGCGCTCGTCGAGGCGGGCGTGAGAGTTCGGGGCCTTCGCACCGAACACGGCTCGCTCGAAGACAGTTTCGTCGCGCTCACTGGAGAGGGCTTCGATGTCGCCGGGTAAGGCGAGTGGCAGCTTGCTGGTCTCCGAACTAGCGACGATGTTCCGGCGCCGCCGTACGATCGCGCTTCTCGTCGTTCTGGCAGCCGTTCCGGTGCTCATCGCGATCGCGGTGAAGGTCTCGTCGTCACCGGCGCAACCGGGCCACGGGCCGGCTTTTCTCGACCGGGTAAGTCAAAACGGCTTGTTCGTTGCAGTGACTGCACTCGTCGTGTCGACGCCTCTGTTCTTTCCGCTCGCGGTCGGCGTGGTCGCCGGCGACAGCATCGCCGGCGAGGCGAACCTCGGCACGCTGCGGTACTTGCTCATCGCCCCGGTCGGCCGGGTTCGGTTGCTTGTCGTGAAATTTGTTGCCAGCTGCGTTTTCTGCGTTGTCGCGGCCTTCGCGATGGCCCTCGCAGGGGCCGCGATCGGCGCGGCACTGTTCCCCGTCGGACGAGTCACGTTGCTTGGTGGCGCAACGGTTTCTCCCACTGCGGCGCTCGGGCGCTCGGCTCTGGTTGCCGTCTACGTCACGATCTCGCTCATCGGCGTCGCAGCAATGGGCTTGTTCGTCTCGACGCTAACCGAGATGCCGGTCGGCGCGATGGCCGCGATCGTGGTGCTCACGATCGCCTCCCAGATCCTCGACGGCATCCCGCAGGTCGGCTGGCTGCACCCGTGGTTGATGTCGCATGAATGGCTCGGCTTCGGCGACCTTATGCGCAGCCCGATCTCGTGGAACTCGATGCAGCGCAACTCATTGCTGCAACTCGGATACGTAGCGGTGTTCGGGGCGCTCGCCTACAGCCGCTTCACGACGAAGGACGTGCTGTCATAGGTAGAGTCGAGCCGTGAGCAAACTGCAGTTCAGGCAACTCGGCCTGATGGCGTACGACGAGGCCTGGACGTTGCAGCGCGACGTGCACGCGCAGCGGGTGGCAGACGAGATCACCGATACGTGCCTGCTGCTCGAACATCCGGCCGTCTACACAGCAGGAAAGCGCACTCAAGACTTCGAGCGGCCGGTTGACGGCACGCCCGTCATCGAAGTCGACCGCGGCGGCCGCATCACCTGGCACGGGCCTGGCCAGCTCGTCGGCTACCCGATCGTGAAGCTCCCGATGCCGATCGACGCGGTCGGCCATGTCCGGCGGATCGAGCAAGGCCTGATCGCGGTGTGCGCCGAGTTGGGTATCGAGGCAGTCCAGATCGCCGGTCGATCCGGCGTGTGGGTGCCCGCGCACGACGGCGGCCCAGCTCGCAAGGTCGCGGCGATCGGCGTCCGCATCTCGCGCTGCACGACCATGCATGGCTTCGCGCTCAACGCCAATCCCGACCTGAGTTGGTTTCGGCGGATCGTGCCATGCGGCCTCGACGACGCCGACGTCACTTCACTGTCGGTCGAACTCGGCCGAGACGTCTCAGTGACCGAGGTCACCCCACTCGTGGAGCGGCACCTGAGCGCCGCACTCGCCACGGCTGCGCCGCGTAACCTGGAAGCCTGCCTACCGAGCAGTGCCCCCTGGCGTGAGGAGACCCCTGCGTGACCGCGCTAGCCCCTGACGGCCGCAAGCTCCTCCGTGTCGAAGCACGCAACGCAGCCGTACCCATCGAGAAGAAGCCAAGCTGGATCAAGACCCGCGCGCACATGGGTCCGCAGTACACCGAACTCAAACAACTCGTGCGTGGCGAGGGTCTGCACACGGTGTGTGAAGAAGCCGGCTGTCCGAACATCTTCGAATGCTGGGAAGATCGCGAGGCCACCTTCTTGATCGGTGGCGCGACATGCAGCCGCAACTGCTCGTTCTGCCAGATCGACAGCGGCAGGCCGACACCCCTCGACCGCGACGAGCCGCGCCGAGTCGCCGAATCGGTCGCAACTATGGGCTTGCGGTATGCCACCGTCACGGGAGTCGCCCGCGACGACCTTGAAGACGAAGGCGCCTGGCTGTACGCGCAGACGGTTCGCGAGATCCACGCCGGCGTTGCGGGTTGCGGCGTCGAATTGCTCATCCCGGATTTCCACGCCAAACCCGAACTGCTCGACCAGATTTTCGACGCGGCGCCAGAAGTGTTCGCACACAACATCGAAACCGTGCCGCGCATCTTCAAGTCGATCCGACCCGGCTTTCGGTACGAACGCTCGCTCGACGTGTTGCGCCAGGGGCGTGAGCGCGGACTCGTCACGAAGTCGAACCTGATCCTCGGCCTCGGCGAAGAGCGCGCCGAGATCAGCGCCGCGCTGGCCGACCTGCGTTCGGTCGGCTGCGAGTTGATCACCATCACCCAGTACCTGCGCCCGTCGCTTCGCCACCACCCGGTCGAGCGCTGGGTCGAGCCGGCCGAGTTCGCCGAGCTCGCTGTCGAGGCTCGCGAGCTCGGATTCTCCGGCGTGATGTCTGGACCCCTCGTGCGCTCGTCGTATCGCGCCGGCCGCCTCTACCGTGAAGCGCTCGCGACCCGGGCCCTATCCTGAGGCGCACTATGGCGAAGACGTCCCCGAACTCCCCCGACACCGCAGCACCCGCGAAGGGTCGGCGCGGTCGCGCGCCGAAAGATCCTGCGACACCGAAACGCAGCGCCCAGTTGCGCGAGGCGTTCGTTCTCACCCGCCAGCGCGACAACCGGCTGGTCCCCGCGCTGCTCCTCGCGTTCGTCGTGGTCCTCGGCGTCTTCTTGCTGATCGGATTCTTGATCGGCCCGCTGATTCCCTACATCGTCTTCGGTGTGATCGCCGGCGTGCTGGCCGCGTTCATCATCTTCGGTCGCCGCGCGCGAGTGGCCATGTACAGCGAGATCGAAGGCCAGCCGGGTGCCGCCGCCGCCGTTATCAGCAGCCTGCGCGGCGACTGGCGACTCACCCCGAATGTCGCTATCACCCGCAACCAAGACGTCGTCCATCGCGTCGTTGGCAAACCCGGCATCATCTTGGTCGGCGAAGGGTCGACCGATCGGTTGAACGCGTTGATCACCGATCAGCAAAAGCGCATCGCCCGAGTGGCTAGTGGCACGCCGGTGACCGTGATCCTGGTCGGAAATGAGCCCGGTCAGGTAAAGCTCGGCAAGCTCGAACGCAAGATGACGCGGCTACCGCGCACGTTCAAGGGCGTCACCGTCGATCAAATCGAAGGCCGAATGCGGGCGCTCGGTGGCCTTAACATCCCGATCCCGAAAGGCCCGATGCCCAAGGGCGTGCGCATGCCGAAAGGCGTCCGCCCGCCGCGCTAGAGCCGGACGGCGACTGCGCCTGCGGCCTTGTCGTGCAGCCCACGCTGATCGCGGTCGTAGACGACCGCAGGAACCACCAGAAGTAGCAGGCCAGTGCGAACCATGACCCACGGAAGCGACACCCGGCCACCGTCGATGCGGCGCACGCCGATGCCGAACAGTCTCATCCCGAGCGTGGTGCCGACCGAACTCAGCAGCGCGACGTATTCGATGGCGAGCACGAGGACGGGCCAACCCGGATTCATCGGATCGCGCCCGTCGAACGCTGCATGGCGAGTAAACGCCGACGCGATCAGCAAGCAGATGATCCAATCGACCACCAACGCACCCAGCCGTCGGCCGAAGCCTGCAGCCGAACCCGCACCGGTCGCCGGCATGCCGAGTCGCTTGCCGGGATAGGCCGCGGGATCGTCGTCCGACCGAAGCGCGGCGCCCGGGCCTTCGAGCCACGACCCGCTCAACTTTCCCACGCTCGTCACGATAGCCTTCGCGTCGGATTCTCCAGTGGCTGGGCTGACAGCGTCGTCGTCCGTAACCCGCAGGAAACATCCGAGACACGCGAGAGAAACCGCCGTTCCCTACTGTGCGGGACAGCGACTGCCAGTGCCCGCCAGCGCGACCCAGTGCCAGCTGCGACCCAGTGCCAGCTAGTGCCAGCCAGTTCTAGGAGGAAGTACATGTTCACCAGCGCCGACGAGGTCCTGGGGTACATCCGTGACAACGACGTGAAGTCGGTCGACGTCCGGTTTTGTGACCTGCCGGGCATCATGCAGCACTTCACCGTGCCAACCGAATCGTTCGACGAAGCAGTCTTCACCGACGGTCTCGGCTTCGACGGCTCGTCGATCCGCGGTTTCCAGGCGATCCATGAGTCCGACATGCTGCTGCTTCCCGACCCCTCGACCGCAGTGCTCGACCCGTTCCGCACCGAGAAGACGCTGAACCTCACGTTCTTCATCCACGACCCGCTCACGGGTGAGGCCTACAGCCGCGACCCGCGCAACGTCGCCAAGAAGGCCGAGGCCTACCTCGCGAGCACCGGGATCGCCGACACCTGCTACTTCGGCCCCGAGGCCGAGTTCTACGTGTTTGACGACGTCCGTTTCCAGACGAATCAGCACGAGAGCTACTACCACATCGACGCCGAGGCTGGCGTCTGGAACACCGGCCGCACCGAAGAGGGCGGAAACCGCGGCTACAAGGTTCGCAACAAGGGCGGCTACTTCCCGGTCGCACCGGTCGACCATTACGCCGACCTGCGCGCCGAGATGACCCGCGCGCTCATCGAGTCAGGCCTGCACGTCGAGCGCCAGCACCACGAGGTCGGCAGCGCCGGCCAGGCCGAGATCAACTACAAGTTCAACACGTTGCTGAAGTCCGGCGACGACTTGATGACCTTCAAATACATCATCAAGAACGTCGCGTGGCGCAACGGCAAGACGGCCACCTTCATGCCGAAGCCGGTCTTCGGCGACAACGGCTCGGGCATGCACTGCCACCAGAGCCTGTGGAAGGACGGCGCTCCGCTGTTCTACGACGAGCTGGGCTATGCCGGCCTGTCAGACATGGCCCGCCACTACATCGGCGGCCTGCTCAAGCACGCCCCGTCGTTGCTCGCATTCACCAACCCGACGGTGAACAGCTACCACCGGCTGGTGCCGGGCTTCGAGGCGCCGGTCAACCTGGTCTATAGCCAGCGCAACCGGTCGGCCTGCATCCGCATCCCGATCACGGGCAACAACCCGAAGGCGAAGCGTCTCGAGTTCCGGGTGCCCGACCCGTCGTGCAACCCCTACCTCGCGTTCTCGGCGATGATGATGGCCGGCCTCGACGGCATCAAGAACAAGATCGAGCCGCTCGACCCGGTCGACAAGGACCTCTACGAGTTGCCGCCCGAGGAGCACGCCAACGTGCCGCAGGTTCCGGGTTCGCTCCCCGAGGTGCTCAACGCGCTCGAAGCCGACCAGGACTACCTGCTCGAAGGCGGGGTCTTCACCCAAGACCTCATCGAGACCTGGATCGACTACAAGCGCACGAACGAAGTCGACGCGATCCGGCTCCGCCCGCACCCGCACGAGTTCGAGCTCTACTTCGACATCTAGGCCCAGCACCACGACATCTGAACGGACCTATCGATAGGCCGCCCGCGGCTCGCGGGCGGCCTAACGGCTTTTCATGACGCGCCGATCGCGTTAAGGGGTAACTTCCAGCCCGGTAGCACACGAAAGTCACCCCGTTAGCAGCCCGGCCGGGCGTGGCGGGGCGCCGCACAGCCGCGCGATCCCCTCGCCGTAGCCGGGTCTGACAAAATGGCTGCTCGTGGCCGGCTCGGGGAGTGAGATGACAGGCGAGATGACGGGTGAGCGGCCGATGCCGTCGTCCGACACGACGCCTGCGACAGCTGAACCCGCCCAGCCGACCCGCTCGAGACTGTGGCCCAACATCAAGCCGATCCTGCCTGAGCGGATGCGCAAGCAGCGCCGTCCTCGATTGTGGCAAGAGATCGCGTTCATCCTCGTGAGTTACTGGGTCTACTCGTTGATCCGCAACGCGGTGCCCACCCATGAGACGCCGGCATTCCAGCACTCCCGCTCAGTGCTCGACGCCGAGCGCGACGTCCATATCAACATCGAACTCACCCTGAACAAGGTCGTCGACGCGGCGCACTGGGGTGGCTGGCATTGGCTGGCCAACATCAGCGACTACTACTACGCGGTGATGCATTTCATCATCGTCATCGCGGTGCTGGTGTGGGTCTACGTGCAGCACCCGATGAACTATCGCTCCACCCGCACGGCTCTCTACGCCGCGAACGGGTTGGCCGCGATCGGGTTCTGGTTCTATCCGCTCGCGCCGCCGCGGCTGATGACCTCGCCGCATTTCATTGACACCGTCGTGAAGTATCACACCTGGGGTTCATGGGGCTCAGGCAGTGTTTCGAAGATCTCCAACCAGTTCGCGGCGATGCCGTCGCTGCACATCGGCTGGTCGCTATGGGCTGGGATCACGATCTTCATGCTCACCAAACGATGGTGGCTTCGAGCGCTCGGCATCGCTTACCCGCTCGCGACCTTCTTCGTGATCATCGGGACGGCGAACCACTTCGTGCTCGACGCGGTAGGCGGAGTCGTCGTCCTCGTGCTCGGCTTCGCCATTCAGCGGTTGCTCACTGGCCGACGCGCGTACGCGCCTTAACCTGTTAGGCGCGTCGCTCTTGCGCGCCCGCAAGCCTCGCCCATGCGTCGTCGATGACGTCGTAAGGCCACAGGTAGCGAGCAACGGCGATCACGACGAGGCCGGCGATTCCGGCGAAGGCGACGCCGGCCGCTGCGCCACCGAAGTCAGCCACCGTTCCCCAAAGGACGAAGCCGAGGCCCTGCGTCACCGCGATCGAGGCGGCCGCCAGCCCGTTGGCGCGACCGCGAATCGAGCGCTCGGTCACCACGTTGTAGGCCGCAATCGTGGCGACAACGAAGCATTGGCACATGCCACTGGCCATCCACAACAGGCAGGTCAGCCAGACCGGCGGGACGAGCGCGGTGAGGGCGAGAATCGCGGCACCGAGCGTACCCAGCGGCAGCAGGTACCGGCTTTGCGAGCGGGTCGGAACGAACTTGATGAATAGCCACGCCCCGAGCGCGATGCCGCATGGCTGCGAAGCGGCGAGGATTCCGGCCGCGACTGCGCCGTGCCCGTGCTGGCGCGAGTACACCACGGCCAGCCCATCGGGCGCGATGAGAAATAGCAACGAAGCAGCGGTGAAGCCCAGCAGGGTACGACGCACCGGGTGCTTCCACACGATCGCCAGATCAGGCCCGACCTGGCGCAGCATTGCCATCGGCCGCAACGGCCTGGCGTCTGCCACCGGCCGTTCGCGCAGGTGCGTGGCGAGTAGCACGAATGAGAGCATAAAGCTGACGGCGTCGATGCCGAGGGCGCCTTGCGGCGAGACTGCAGCCACCACGAGCCCACCGAGGGCGAATCCGAATACCTGGTCGACTTGCTGCATGATGCGGCTGATCGCGACTGCCCGCACGTACGGTGGACCGGTTTCGAAGAGATCGGGCAGCGTCGCCCCGCGTGCCGAAGCGAACGGCGGCGAGAAGAAACTTGACACGAGCACGAGCGCTATGAGCAGGCCGATCGGCGCGCTGTGAATCGTGCTCATCAACGCGAGGATGCCGATCACCACAGCCCGGCACGCGTCACACACCAGCATGGCCAACCGCCGCGGGTAGCGGTCGGTGAGCGGGCTGAGCAGCATGCTGCCGACCACCCACGGTACGTAGGTGACCGCGTACGTGGCGGCAGCGAGCAACGGGCTGTTCGAACGGCCGTAAACGAGGAGCGAGATTGCGATAGCCGCAATCTGGTCGCCGCACTCGCTGGTGAACTGAGCGAGCGTGAGTCCGCGAAATTCGCGATTGCCGAGCACTCGGACGCGCGGCGGCGACGGCTCGACAATCACACTAGCCCCCGTTCGGCCCTCGTTGACGGTCACGGCCACAGTCGGTGGTCCAACTGCCGTGCGTATGAAATAGCGCTCACGAGTAGAACACCCTCTCAACGACGCCCCGGGATCGCCGGGTGATTCGCCGATACGCATCCAAAAAGTCACCGGACTGCGACGGAGAGTAGCCGACTAGACGGGCGATGCCTACCACCTCGCGCAAACCAGACGGAATCGAGTCAGTCGGTTTGCCCTTCGACAGCACCAGCGCGTCACGCACCCGGGTAGCCAATCGCCAGGCGGCGACTAGCGTCTCGGCGTCGGCGTCGTCGAGCAGCCCCGCCGCCCGCGCCGCCTCAAGCGCTTCCAGCGTCGAGGTGGTGCGCAGGCCGATCACCGCACCGGCGTGCTGCAACTGCAGCAGTTGCGCGGTCCACTCGACGTCGGCAAGCCCGCCCCGCCCGAGCTTGGTGTGCAACGTCGGATCGGCGCCGCGCGGCAGCCGCTCCTTTTCGACGCGCGCCTTGATCCGGCGGATCTCCCTGATATCGGACGGCGAAAGGCCCGCGGCGGGCCAGCGCACCGGTGCGATCGCCTCGACGAACCGCCGTCCGACGTCGGGATCACCGGCGACGGGTCGGGCACGCAGCAGCGCTTGGCTTTCCCAAAGGTGTGACCAGCGGGCGTAATAGGCCGCGTACGAACCGAGGCTTCTGGTCAACGGCCCCTGCCGACCCTCAGGCCGCAGGTCGGCGTCGACGTCGACCGCCGGCTCCGGCGCGGGCACCGCGAGCAACCGACGCAGCTCGTTGGCCACCATATGCGCCGCCGCTGCGGCGTCTGATTCACTGGCGCCCTCGACCGGGTCATGGACGAACAAGACGTCGGCGTCACTGCCGTAACCCTGCTCGCCGCCTCCGAGGCGACCCATTCCGACGACGGCGATCCGCATCGGCAACGCACCGCCACGATCGTGCGCTGCCCGCCGGGTCACCGCATCGAGCACGGCTTCTAGGGTTGCCGCCGTTAAATCCGACAACGCGACCCCGACCTCGGCGATGTCGATGAGCCCGAGCAGGTCGGCGCAGGCGATGCGCAACAACTCTCGCCGGCGCAGCCCGCGGGCCATGGACACGGCCACCTCGGGGTCGTCGTACCGCCGGACGGCGGCAAGCAACTCGGCCTTGAGGTCGGCGAACGGCCGCGGCCGAAGCTGGTGGGGGCTCTCGGTATCGCCTCCACCGAGCATCGCCACCGATTCGGGCGCCCGCAAAAACAGGTCGACCGCGTAGCGACTGCTTGCCAGCACCCGCGCCAGATGCTGCGCGGCAGCCCCCTCGTCGCGAAGCAGCCGCAAATACCACGGGGTGTCGCCGAGCGCGTCGGACACCTGCCGGAAGGCAAGCAATCCGGCATCGGGGTCGGGCGCGTCGGCGAACCAGCCGAGCATCACCGGCAGCAGCGTGCGCTGGATCGCCGCTCGCCGGCTGACGCCGCTCGTCAACGCTTCGAGGTGCTGAAGGGCACGCGCCGGGTCGGCATAACCAAGTGCCTCGAGGCGGGCAGCCGCAGCGTCGAGCGAAAGCCGGGCCTCTCCCCCGGGTAACCGCGCCACCGCGGCAAGCAGCGGCCGGTAGAACAGCTTCTCGTGCAGCCGGCGCACTTCGCGGGCGTGCTTGGCGTGCTCGAGGTGCAGTTCCGCGACGGGATCGCGCCGGTAGCCCATCCCGCGACCGAGTCTGCGCAACTCGGCCTCGTCGACCGGCAGGGTATGCGTGCGGCGCAGCCGGAACAGCTGAAGCCGGTGTTCGAGGGTGCGCAAAAACCGGTAAGCCTGCGCGAGCGAGGCCGCATCGTCGCGGCCAACGTAGCCGCCATCGGCCAGCTCGCGAAGCGCTACCAGCGTCGTCGCACTTCGCAGTGAATCGTCGCTTCGCCCATGCACGAGTTGTAGCAACTGCACCGCGAACTCGACGTCGCGAAGCCCGCCTGGGCCGAGCTTCAGCTCCCGGTCAGCGGCGCCGCTCGGCAACGTGGACTCGACCCGGCGCCGCATCGCCTGCACATCTTCGACGAAGTGGTCACGCCCACCTGCTTCCCACACCATCGGTCGCAACGCGTCGACGTAGGCCTGACCGAGAGCGAGATCGCCGGCTATCGGCCGAGCCTTCAGCAATGCCTGGAATTCCCAGGTCTTGGCCCATCGCTGGTAGTACGCGACGTGGCTCGCAAGCGTGCGCACGAGCGGGCCCACCTTTCCCTCGGGCCGAAGCGCCGGGTCGACCTCCCAGATCGGCGCGCAGTTGCGCATGACCGAGGTGGCCAGTTGGGTAGCGGTGCGCAGCGCGGCCGTTTCGCGAGCGATCGAGTCAGGTGAGTCGCTCGGATCGGGCGAGTCGGCCGGTTCCGCGACGAAGATGACGTCGACGTCGCTGATGTAGTTGAGTTCGCGGCCGCCGCATTTGCCCATGCCGATGACGGCAAGCCGACACGGCACAGCATCGGCCGGTAACTCCGACGCGGCCATGCCGAGCGCCGCGTCAATGGTTGCGGCCGCCAGGTCGGCCAGCTCGGCGGCGACGTCGTCGAAACCCACGGTCCCGGCGAGATCGCGAGCCGCGAGCCGCATGAGCAAACGGCGATAAGCCGACCGCAGCGCAGCTTGCGCGGCGGTGCCCGACCGGCCTGCAACGGCGCCCGAGAGGGCCGCCCGCATTCCGATCCCGGTCGGCCGGACGGCGTCGACCCCGGGATCGGCCAGTTCGGCCCAGTCGGCGGGGTGCGTGGCGAGGTGGTCGCCGAGGGCAGCGCTGGAACCGAGGACGGCGAACAACCGCCGCCTGAAATCGACGTCGGTCTCGAGTGCGACATGAAGGGCCAGCGCGTTGTGCTGGTCGTCAAGGGTGGTCGAACCCGTGGCTGCGTCGACTAGGTGCACCAACGAGGCCAGCGCGAGGTCGGGGTCGGCAACCTTGGCAATCTCGGCGAGCAGCCCGGCGCTGATACCGGCCCGCTGGGCGAGCCGGTCGGCCGCAGCTGCGTCGCTGTAGCCGAACCGGGCCAGCCGACCGGCTCGGCTGTCGAGCCGTTCGAGTTCGCTGCTCACGCAAGCGATTAGAGCACTGGCAAGTAGCGATCGCGCTCGTACTCGGTGACCTGCCGCTGGTAGTCGGCCCACTCCTGCCGCTTGTTGCGCAAAAAGAAGTCGAACACGTGCTCGCCCAAAACGTTCGAGACCAGTTCTGATTTCTCCATGACCGCGATCGCTTTCGACAACGAGTCAGGCAGGGGTTCGATGCCCATCGCGCGCCGTTCGGATTCGGTGAGCGCCCACACGTCGTCTTCCGCGCCCTCGGGCAGCTCGTAACCGTTCTCGATGCCGGCGAGCCCTGCGCCCAACAGCAACGCGAAGGCGAGGTAGGGGTTGCAAGCCGAATCGAGCGAACGGATCTCGACGCGGGTCGAGTTTCCCTTCTGCGGCTTGTACATCGGCACCCGCACGAGGGCCGAGCGGTTGTTGTGGCCCCAACAGACATAGGACGGCGCTTCGCCGCCAGCGCCCGCGGTTCGCGACGTGCCGCCCCACAATCGCTTGTAGCTGTTCACCCACTGGTTCGTCACCGCGGCGATCTCGGCGGCGTGCCGCAAGATGCCTGCGATGAAGGCCCGCGCCGTCTTCGACAGCTGGTACTGCGCGCCTGCTTCGAAGAACGCGTTACGGTCACCCTCGAACAGTGACAGGTGGGTGTGCATGCCCGAACCCGGGTGCTCGGTGAACGGCTTCGGCATGAACGTGGCGTAGAGGTTCTGCTCCAACGCCACCTGCTTCATGACTTGCCGAAAGGTCAAGATGTTGTCGGCGGTCGTGAGCGCATCGGCGTAACGCAGGTCTATCTCTTGCTGCCCGGGAGCCGCTTCGTGGTGGCTGAACTCGACCGAGATGCCCATCGATTCGAGCATCGTGATGGCCTGGCGACGAAAATCGTGACCCACCCCGTGCGGCGTGTGGTCGAAGTACCCGCTCGCGTCGGCCGAGACCGGCGACTCACCCGGCATCGGCTGGCGTTCGAGCAGGAAGAACTCGATCTCGGGGTGGGTGTAGAAGGTGAACCCGAGGTCGGCAGCCCGAGCCAGTGCCCGCTTCAACACGTAACGCGAGTCGGCCCAACTCGGCGAGCCGTCGGGCATCAAGATGTCGCAGAACATCCGCGCCGTGCCCGGCGACTCGGAGCGCCACGGCAGTATTTGGAATGTCGCCGGGTCGGGCTTTGCGAGCATGTCGGCCTCGTAGACGCGGGCGAAGCC
>Ga0068855_100003342_pt1 | contig 19635 bp, 13 predicted proteins | sample KBSCornC52_FD_66592 | JGI IMG/M metagenome (GOLD analysis project Ga0068855, IMG submission 66592) | Corn rhizosphere microbial communities from Kellogg Biological Station, Michigan, USA - KBS Corn C5-2 | ecosystem: Host-associated > Plants > Roots > Rhizosphere > Soil ...
CTTCATTGGGTTGATACATTGGACGAGCGTATTGCACTTCGACTTCCAAACGAAACGCAAAAGTGGAGAACGTCAGAACGAAATTTAGTCGCCCCGCCGCGCCAAAAAAGGAATTTTGTAAGCTTCACGGCCTGCACTCGCCTGAAACATCGCCAACGTGCCTCGGATCTAAAGAGCGTCCGACTAATACTGGAGGTTTACTTATGACAGGAACGATACGCGATCTTCTGATCCAGGAGATGCAGGATTTGTATGACGCTGAAAAGCAGCTGGTGAAGGCTCTTCCCAAGATGGTCAAGGCAGCGTCCAACGAGGAACTCAGCGAGGCCTTCGGGAGCCACCTGGAACAGACCAAGGGCCAAGTAGAACGGCTGGAGCGGGCCTTTGAAGCGCTCGACGTCAAACCGAAGAATAAGGCGTGTGCCGCGATGAAGGGCTTGATCAATGAAGCCAAGGAGGAAATCGAATCCAACCAGAAGGGGCCTCTGGGGGATTCGGCAATGATTTGCGCGGCGCAAAAGGTGGAACACTATGAGATCGCCGGCTACGGGACCCTTAAGGCCTGGGCCGAGGAGTTGGGGCTGGATGACGTGGCCGCTCTATTACGAGAAACCCTCGATGAGGAGAAAGAAGCCAACACAAAGCTGACTGCGATTGCGGGCAAGGTGCTTGCAGATTCCTCGCGCGAGGAATCTGAAGAGTCCCTTGAGGAGGCGCGTTCCCATCGCTGATTTTCGCGTGCGCCGCGGAGGCACGCGCCACAGGCTGGCGTGTGCCTCACTGCCCAAGAGTTACCGGAGTGGAATCGCGCCCGAGGTTCCCCACGGTAATCTGCTCGGCCAAGGGTGCCAAATGATCGTAGCAGCGGAAGCAGTTCAGGAGCATATCGCGGGTTGCCGGCTTGACGACGTAGGCGATTCGCCGGATGCCAAATTCCTTTTTCAGCTTGTCGCGCCCCAGGGGCGAACTCGTCAGGATACAAAATGGAAACCTGCGAAACGGGGATAAGGCTTCAAGTACCTCGACGCCGGAAAGTTTAGGAAGATTGAGATCCAAAAAAATCAAATCCGGGTTCCAGGCTTTTGCGTATTCTCCCCGCTTGAGCAGGAACTTTACCGCGCTTTCCCCGTCGCCTAAAACCGACATCGTGTAGACTACGCCCATGCGATCCAATACTGTCTTCAGATAGTAAGTATCTGCGTCGTTATCTTCCACTACTAAAATTTTGATCGATCGCATTTTGTAGAAGTCTCCCCCGAGACTAATCCGAAGTGCAATTGAAATGCCAGCTCTCTGGAGCGCGGCATCCACGCTCGCTCGACAGTGCTAGTTCCGCGGCTATTCGTTAGGCTTCGACGAGGCCTTTGCGGATGGCGTAGCGGATAAGTTCACTGCGATCGTGCAGGTCCAGCTTGCGCATCAGATTCACTTTGTGGGCGTCTACCGTTTTGACGCTTAAGTTCAACCTGGTTGCGATAGCCTTCAAGGATTGTCCTTCCGCGAGAAAGATCAGAATCTCGCGTTCACGATCGCTCAGGAGTTCGTAACCCACCTTGAATTCGTTGGGTTGCGCGAGATATTGCCGGACCAAACCGGTGAGAACTCGCGGGCTCATGTACTGCTGACCCCGGTAAACCGCCTGTACGGCGTACACCAGTTGAAGCGGGGGCGAGTCCTTCAGCACATAGCCTGCGGCGCCCGCATCCAGGCACCGGGCGACCATGTCCTCGTCATCGTACACCGTCAAAATGAGCACCTTTATGTCGGGCCGTGCTTTTTTGATACGGCGAGTAGCATCGAATCCCTTGAGCACCGGCATGGAAACGTCCATCAGCACGACGTCGGGATAAAAACGAAGGGCCTGCTCCAAGCCTTCTTGGCCGTCAGCCGCCTCGCCCACTACCTCGATATCAGGTTGTGAATTGAGGATGGTTTTCACGCCTTCTCGAAACAGGGCATGATCGTCACAAACAACAACTCGGATACGCTTCTTCGATTGGTTGGAGGCACTCATTGGGTTTCACCGGTGAGCGGAAGATCTACTTCGATGCGGGTTCCGCGGATCTTGCTCATTGAGCCCGCAGGCATGGACTGAATGTGAATTCGTCCGCCTAACACTTCTACTCTTTCGCGCATTGCTGTTAATCCGAAGGAACGGCTACCGGGCTTCACGGTAGTATCGAAGCCGCGGCCGTCATCTTGAATCACCAGGATGACCACGGAGTCTTTCATGCAACCCAGCGATACTTTTACGCTTTTGGCACACGCATGCTTGAGCACATTCGACAATGCCCCCTGCAGCAAGCGATAAAGGGCGACTTGGTGGCTCATCGGAATGTTTTCGGGCAGGTATCCTTCGCGCAGGCTTACAGCGATCTTTGTACGGGCTGAAAACTGGCTGGTATAAGTTCTTACCGCAGGCAGAAAACCCAGATCGTCGAAAACCGCTGGGCCTAAATCAAGCACCAGGCGCCGCACGGAGTCGATCGCATGCGAGACCAGAGCTATCGCCTCACTCAGCCGCGGTCGAATAGCCTGAAACTGTTTCTTGTTAGTGTCAAGCGCGATCATCTCGAGGTAGAGCTTCATCAGGACCAAGTCGTGGCCCACTTCATCATGGAGGTCCCGCGAAAGGCGTCTTCGCTCTTCTTCATAAACTTTTGTGACATAGATTGAGGCGCCGCGACGCTGTTCGTTGGAGTCTATCGAAATGGTTTGGGATGGCGCTTTTCTTTCCATATGCCCTGGTTTCGTGGAATCGGAGACGATCAAGTGAACTATGAGTGCGTGAAGACGCGCAAGCGCAAGAATCGAAGCGGCGGCTTCGGGTTGGCTCATGAGATACGGTACGCACAGGTCGAAAAATCGATTCAGCGCGTCCGTGGAGCGATCCAGATCCACCCCGCATTCCGCCAAAGCACTGCCGAATTTCTGGATCTGCCGGCAAAATGCCTGGAAAGAAATTTTACGAAGGCCATCGGAGAACCGCTCGAAATCGAGCACTGACTGGCCTAAGTAGTCTGGGGATGCAATTCCTATACTTCGCAGTTCATGTTTCCACTTCGCGAATATTTCTTTGGAATGGGGTGCGAGCAGTGCCAGGGCCTTCGCGGATGGTTCGCGAATGGTGCTACGGAAGCTGCGCGGTGAGATTGCCAGCATAACAGAGGGCGCAAGAGTGAGGTCCCGCCACACCCCAAGAGTTCAGACGATATCGGGGGAGGAATCGTTTCAATCCCTTGCGCAAGGAACTTGAGTGCCAGGTTCTAGAACGTTGTTTCCACGTGGAATCTTCCTGGACGTCTCAACATCGCTAAGTCGTGGGTCCGTCGGCTTTCTGGCTCGTGGGCCGGATGATCTTGTCACCCAGAAGGCGTTCGGCTTCTTCAATTCCGCCCTGAAGGTCGCCGACCGTCTTCATTCTGGTCAAGTCCACGCCGATGGTCACCAAGGTTTGAGCTATTTCAGAGGAGAGACCGGTGACGATAACGGTAGCGCCCATTAAACGGGAGGCATCCACGGTTTGAACCAAATGGTTCGCAACGGTCGAGTCCACCGCGGGCACACCCGTAATATCAATGACCACGACCTTAGCCCGGTTCGAGCGTATCGCCCGGAGGAGCTGCTCCGTCAACTGACGCGCTCTTTGAGGATCGATGACACCGATGATCGGCAGGATCAGCAGACGCTCACGCACCTGAAGGACCGGAGTGGATAACTCGCGGATGGCTTCCTGTTGCTCGCGAATAATGCGCTCCCGTTCCTGTACAAAACTTACACCCACGGTATTGGCGATACGATTCGCAGCCGGCTCGTAAGCATCCAGCACACTCTTGAGCATGCCGAAATGCTGCTGGTACTTCTCGAACAAGAAACGCGCGAGTACGTCGCGCAGCAACAGCACAATCCCAAGCACTTCATGGGTTTCGACACCACGTGGAATGATGCGCTCTGAGAGATCGCGCGCATACTCCTGAAGGGCTTCGACGCTGCCAGTCTCGAGCACGGCGACATAGTTGTCATAGACCGCAGTGGCCTCGATGAAGATCTCCTCCTGGGTCATCGCGGTTAGCAGTCGCGCTTCCGTGATGCGGCGCGCCCATTCTTCGCGAAGTTGGGTCCGATTCTTTCGGAGATGTGCCACTAGCTCCGTCAGCAATGCCTGGCTTCCCATCCCGCGAGAATCTTCCGAACCGGGTCTGGTCAGTGGCGTTGGCGTTCTGTGCAGTTTAGCTCTCATCGCTAAGTTACTCCTGGCGGAAACGACGCCCTATTCGAATAACGCGAGTGCCTGAATAGTCTCTGCGTCATTCACGATTCGGATCGCTGCCTCCGTGTCGCAACAGTTCTAGTCCTTCCTCGATGTCAAGCGCCGTCTCAACATCCCCCAATTCAAGACCGAGTTGAACCATGGCAAACGCCACTTCCGGTTGTATGCCGACAATTACGGTCTGGGCACCGCGTAGCCGCACCATTTGGGTAAGATCGCGCACAGTTCGGGTCGCAAAGGAGTCCATTACATCGAGAACCGTAACGTCGACAATCACACCTTTCGCGCGGTAGCGTCCGATGTGAGACGCCAAACCTTCGCGTAATTGCGCAAGATCGTCGTCTGTGAGCGCGGATTGAATGGAGGCGATCACATAATCGCCTTGCTTCATGATGGGAACCCGCATAATTCGTCTACTGTTTCGCGCGTCAATTGTTAAAATCTGCGAGTAAAAAAGCACATTAGGGGCCAATCTGGAGTGGGATGCAAACGACTGGGGCAAAAACTCGCGTAGCCCACAAAGCTTGCTGCCCGCTAATGTAGACATTACAGCAATGCCCTAGTTGCCGAACGTGAGAGCAACTTCGTACAAGCGTTCAGCCGGCCGAATCTCAGGAACTATTCTTGGGTGTCCTGCAAGATGCCGGTGAAGCGCATGGTCCATATGCGTACTATATACGTAACGGCCGATGAACCAGCCCATTGCTCCGCCCGCAACAATATCGGAAGCGTAGTGACGTTGCGCCGCGAATCGCGCGCCACTGACTACGCTCGCCAGTCCGTAGACTACGATCGGCACAAGTTTGTTGCCGTGCCCATATTCATGGGCTATGACAGACGCGAGGGCCCAGGATTCGATGGCATGCCCGGAGGGGAAAGAATCGCCGCTTTCAAAGAAATGACCGGCCTCTGCAGACGCGTCCGGACGGTTTCTTCTGGCGATGGGTTTTAATACTTCTACGACGATGAGGCTGTCAAGTAGCGCCTCCGCCCCCAAAACGCCCACTTCGCGTGGCTTAGCATCATTTCGTAATACGCCATAGCCATAGAAGCCGGCGACTAATGGAAGCAGAGTGTAGGAGGTCCCGATGCGGGAGAGATTGTTGCCCCAGGTAATCTGACCGCGACTATTCTCGAACACTTTCGAAGTATCATGATCCGTCGCGATTAAACCGGCGGTCACGCCCCCTATACCTACCCACCATTTAATGTCCGACGTCCGCATGTGGAACGGCGAAGTCCATATTTCTTTTTGGTCGAGTAAAGTATTCGCGAATAACTTGCGTGCAAGAGGCTTCCATCGTTCGGTGTCTCCGGGATAGAAAATTTTGTCCCTAGCGTCCTGTTCGGGCAGGGGCACAGACCCGGCCAGAGGCGCGGCGGCTGGGTTCCCGTCTTGGGCTACCTGGGCGGAGGCGCAAGGACTGCCGGAGAGCAGAATGAGGACCAACAAGCCTGGGAAGAAAGGCGTTACCCCGTACCGACACTTTTCCACCGAGTTATTATCCTCCTGAAATTAGATCGGCCTGGACACAGATTGTTACACCTATTGCGCCACTACCATGCACATGTCTTCAGAATTCTGGCGTTAAGCCGTTTTATTGGGCTCTACAACTTCATGGAGGACGGCGTCGCGAACTGCCTCTTTCACTGCCCGCTTCACGGCTTCCGTCACCGTATCCTGCAATTCATCAGTATTGAGCGGGACTTCAATCGAGTCCCCCGCTACCTCTTTAGCCACCAGATCCAAGACCTCGCCTACGGGCGGCAGTTGCTTGGTCATGGCCTTTGCCACCTTTTTGGCTATCTTTCGGGTTTGAACCGCTGCATCGACCGCGTCCTCAGGAGGTTTTGATTCGGCCGCCAGTTGCCAGTCTTTCTGGAAGACTTCGCCGATACGGCGAGCGCTCTTCGGATCGCGAAAAATGAGACCAACCTCGCGACGCGCATCAAGTTCCAGAGTTCGTAAACTCTGACTTCCTACAAAGATGTCTCGTCCGTCCTTCAAAATCAGGCGTGCGTGTAAGCGGATATGCGGCAGTTTGTGTGAGGGCAGTTTCGCGGCGCGACCGAGTATTTTGATTTCTACTCCGGCAGCCGCTCGCTCCGACAAGATACGGAGCATCGCAGTGTCGCTGATATTGGGATCATAAATTTGCAGCTCTTTTTTCGCACTTCCGAGAAAAGCTGCCAGAGCGTCGCGAGCATTCAGCGGGCTGACCACCAGCGCCGAAGTGCGCGGAACATACGGCTGCCGCGTAATGTCAGCCTCAAACAGTTTCATCGCTTCATGAACCAGTTTGCCGTTCGTGATGCTAACTCCAAAGCTCCGGCTATGTTCGATGTCTAAATATGTGAAGTTGAATGCCAGGACGAAGAGTCTGCGTTCGTCAATGATAATCATCTTCCCGTGATACCGCGCAAGATTGTCCGCGCTACGCGCTACGGTGATCCCGGCCGCCAGCAAGCGCATCTCGAGCGCCCGGAGATGCTTCTCGCCGCCCCGGTTGGTATACGCGATGAGCGCCCGCACCCGGACGCCCCTCCCTACCGCTCGCAGGAGAGCTTTTTCCACCTCCGGATGGTCAAAGCGGAAAATGAGAATATCGATGCTGAGCTTCGCGCTGTCAAGGCCAGAGATAATTCCAGTTACCCCGTCCTCAGGCTGCACCATTAATTTGAAGGAACTGCTTCGTTCCTTAAACCGGCCTGTGGCGACACTCGAAGCTCTTGATTTTGATCCAGTTCTTGGCACTGTATTTGCTCATGCAAGGATATGGCCACCGCTTCCGGTTACCCTTCCCGGAGTCAATACTACAGTGCTTACAATTGTTTACGGGGAACCGCCGCGTTTCTGTTTTTGTTGACGGCCGGTGCCATAGCCCAACAGGCGCCCCGAGCAAGCGCGCTGCCAGAAAGCCCGGAAAAAAATACTGGCGGCGACGCCTTGCTCTGGCAAGATCCCACGGATATTGCGATCCGTGATCTGCGCTACGGAGAGGGCGGGGTGCGCGACGCCCCTCGCACAACGGTGTTTGCTTTCGTCAAGGAAGATTTGGACGGCTCAAATCCAAAGTTTGTAGTGACCGACGAGTCGGGCAAGCGGTGGAAGATAAAGCTCGGGGCGGAGGCGAAACCGGAAGTCGCAGCTTCCCGTTTGGTGTGGGCAGTTGGCTACTTTTCAAACGAAGACTACTATCTGCCTGAGCTTCAGATAACCGGACTACCCGTTAAAATTCACCGAGGGCGGCAATTAATAGATGCGGCGGGCACGATCCGGGGCGCTCGCCTACAAAGAGTGGATAAGACCGTATCGAAGCTGGGTTCCTGGCATTGGAAGAAAGGCACATTCACGGGAACCCGCGAACTGAACGGGCTTCGCGTGATGATGGCCCTCATTAATAATTGGGATTTAAAGGATATCAACAACAAAATCGATGCGGAAAAGAACGCGCCTTCACGGCAAACTTATATTGTCAGTGATCTCGGAGCATCGTTTGGAACGACCGGATTTGTCCTGGGACATACTAAGTCCCGCGGCAATCTGAAAGCCTTCAGATCTTCGCATTTTATCACCAAGGAGACACCGCAGTATATCGATTTTGCAACGCCAAGCCGTCCCACTTGGATTGAGCTTGTGAATCCACCCCAGTTCTTCATGCGCATTCATCTCCGTTCCATTGGGAAGCGGATTCCGCGGTCGGACGTCCAATGGATTGCGGGAATATTGTCGCGCCTCACCCCTGCGCAGATACGGGATGCTTTCGCAGCGGCAGGATATTCCCCGCTGGAAGTGGAAGGCTTCGCAGGTGTCATCCAGGAGCGGATAGCGAGTTTGGGCGATATCTAGTTGCTAGCTTGCAGGAGCCCTTGGGGCTCCTATATTCGTCAACCTCTCTGTTAAGCCGCAAGTTGGCATTCGGCAATTGTCTTGGCTCGACTGCTGCGCATTGCGGCGTCACGGTCTTTGATGCGTGCTTGCACTGAGCGCCGGGCGCGCAGCAAGCGGATACGAACCGCGGTATAGCTAATATTTTGCTTGCGCGCGATCTCCTCGATCGGATAGCCCTGCAAGTAATCCTCAAACAATTGGCGATCGCTGGGGCGGCACCACGCGAGAAACCGCTCCAGATCAATCGCTCCCAGGTTAACGTCCGCGTTGGTGGGCAATTCCGTCAGGGGTAACTGATGATTTTCGCTGCGAAGCACGCTGCGATAGCAATTGAGCGCGATAGTGTTAACCCAGGTAGTGACCACGCTCTCATTCCGGAGCTGATTGATGCGCTCCCACCCCTTTGCCCACGCGGCCTGCGCCGCTTCACGTGCGCATTCGCTGCGCGCGCCCCGGGAAAGTAATAGCCGAATGGTGCGGTCAAACCCGCGCTGGTAGGCTAGTCCATATGCTTCCACTGTCATTGCTGCTAACTCCTCGCATGCTCCATTTGCACTTAGGAGTCCACCGCTATAGAGTTGAAGTCAGGCAGGTTAGCCGCGTGACATCCGAAAGAATTACTCTTTCAGAGTGCAAAACTTAGCAGAAGATGCACCATTCCGTACGGATTTGCCAACTGCGTGTGTGGGTGGCTTAGGGACTCTCGTGAAAAAGGGGACTACAGCGGCTCGGTTCGACGCTTGCGCTCTCTCTAACCCGTGGCCTGCCGTTCCAATTTGTTGCGTCCGGCGAATTCGCGACTGTCCCGGATTTCGTTGATGCGGTTCTGCAGCGTGCGAAGGCTGATACCGAGCATGGCGGCCGCGTTTTTGCGGTTCTGATTCACGTGCTTGAGCGTAAGTTCAATGAAAGCAGACTCAACAACGGATAGTGAGATGCCGGGCCGGAAGGTCACCGATTCACTATTCTTTCCTTCGGATTGACTAGCTTCCGCCTGAGCCACGGGACCAGGGGAGAAATTCTTCGTATCGATCTGAATGTGCTCGGCAGCGATCGATCCCGAGCCCGCGAGGATAATGGCTCGCTCCATGACATTGCGGAGTTCCCGGACATTGCCCGGCCAATGATATTCAAGCAAGCGTTCGAGAACCGGCGGGCTGATCGAGGTGATTCTCGTGCCGTGTTTCTCGTTAAGTATGGGAATCATTGCCTCGGCCAGCAATGGAATATCATCGGTGCGCTGCCGTAGAGCCGGGAGTTCAATCTGAAAGACGTTTAAGCGATAGTAGAGGTCTTCCCGAAGTTTGTTGTCCCGCAAGGCATCTTCGGGGTGCCGGTTGGAAGCGGCTATCAAACGAATGTCGATCGGGATCTCGGCTTTCCCGCCGAGCCGGCGAACGCTTCTTTCCTCGAGTGCGCGTAATAGCTTCGACTGAGTCGTCAAGGGCATCTCGGTTATTTCATCGAGGAAAAGAGTGCCGCCTTGGGCCTGCTCAAAACAGCCGGGCCGACGCTCAAAGGCGCCGGTAAAAGCCCCTTTATCATGACCGAACAGTTCGCTCTCTATCAGGGTTTCGGGCAATGCCGCGCAATTGACGGCCACAAACGGCCGGTCCGAGCGGCGGCTCAAATCATGAATTTCACGAGCCGCGAGTTCCTTCCCAGTGCCGCTTTCTCCGATCAGGAGTATCGAGACGTTACTGGGTGCGGCGCGGCGAATCAGGGAAAAGACGCCCTGCATTGATTTAGAACGTCCCACCAGGCGGCCCAGAGTGCCCCGCAAAACCAGATCGCGCTTCAAGGTTTCAGTTTCGCGAAGAAGCCGGCTGTGCTGGACCGCGCGATGTAGCAGGGATTGCAGCGCGCTAAGCTTAACGGGTTTCTCTAGGAACCAATAGGCATCGAGATCGCGAATAACTGATAGGGCTTTTTCGATGCTTCCAAAGCCAGTAAGCACGATGGCAGGTATGACTTGGCCTCTTTCTCGAAGCGTGTGTAATAACTCAAAACCATCCAGCTTCGGCATCACCAAGTCGGTGATAATGACGTCCGGCGACCACGATTCGAGCTTTTCGAGGGCCTGTTCTCCGTCGCCTGCTGTGGCTGTTTCGAACCCCTGACCCGAAAGCGCGTGCGCCAAGTCATTCACCAACTCGGCGTCATCGTCAACGACCAAAACCCGCCCTAGACTCAAGCCAGGATTCATTAGATCCGTCATTCCTGGTTGCTCATTTTGCTGCTGCCGTCGAGATTGTTAGTCAAGCTAGACTTACTCACCACCGCACGGTTAGACGGTTTGCCGGGCCACATTATAGTCATCGAGCGCCCGATCAAGAAGCTCTACACGCGAGTTCAGATCTTGGATCCCGCTGATCAGGAATCGCTTATTTGGCGACGTACGTGATGCTAAATTTCTGCATAGCCGCTCTTCCAGATCGCGAATCCCAATCAACTCATCGGCTATCCACGAGAGCGTTCCCGACCCCTTGGGCTCCTCCTCCCAACTCTGCTGCGATCTCGAGGGCTTCCTTTGAACATTCATAAGATCCGTTATTGCATCTCAATCTCCAAATATGTCCGGTTGGGTGGTTTAAACCTACTTCGCGGCAAGTTTTGGCTTTTTTCTTTCCGCGCACTCACTGAGACGATTTCTCGGGGACTTCGCACAGTGCAATTTTTGCATCGCAGAACTGTCAGAATTGCCGAGACGAGGTGCAAAGATCACGTTATTGTCTCCGATTTCTTCTATTTGGAACGTGGCACTGAACTTGCCCTGACATTCAGGAATGGTTTAACCGAGTCAGATCCTGCCCTAGGTTTCTGCCGGCAACGGATTAAACAGCACTAGCCGCTCAACGGCGAAACGGAGAGAAAAAGATGCTTGGATGGTTGACGATCTTCGCGATGCTTGCACTATGCAGCCCATTGACGATGGGGTTCGGAAAGGCTGCCATCGTACCGGCCGTCACAGCAAGTGTGTTATTTTCTTTTCTATTCTTTCTCTGTCTGTTGACCCGAGCGATTCGTGGCGGTGCCTAAACGGCCTGGACTCATGGCCGGCAAGTCGATTCGAATCATTGTCGCGATCTATTCCTCCGACGAAGAAGCTGAAAGAGCCGACCGAAGTGTACAGGCAATCAGCGGGCGGCGCGAAACACTTTTATTGACCGCGGGTGCCACACCAGCACCGCATTCAATATTAGGCCGATACGCCGCCTTGCTGGACGGCGAAAAGGCCGTCCTGGTCGCCGCGCCACCCACAGAAACTCAATCCGTAGTCACGGCCTTCCGCGCGACCGGCGAGCCTTCGATCTTCATGTTCACTGAACATGTTTCGTACGCCGGAACCATCCGCGCGCCCGCCGCCGCGATGTCGATTGCGGAAATGGCGCGGAAGTGTTCGGAGCGCCGCAACCCATCGCCGCTCTTGAGAGACCAAATCCTGGAGCGCTTGCGCAATAGTGAGACTCGCCTCATTGCCGTCCGCCAGAGCCTGGCCGAAGCGGCGCGTCTGGATCATACTCTGACTGCCTCGGCTGAGTGGCTGTTGGACAACGCCTACCTGATTCGCACCGGCATTTCGGACATTCGCAGATCCCTGCCCCGCGATCATGTCCGAGTGCATGCCCGGCAGTATGGATATCTATTTGTCTCGGAATTGGCCGCCGAACTGGTGCAATATTCCGACCATGTATTGGACGAAGCCAATATTTCCGAGGCCCTGACTGAATATCAACGGTGGACGACGCTTTCGATCGCCGAACTATGGTCATTCCCCCTGCTGCTGCGTCTGTCACTGATCGAATCACTGGCTTGTCTGGTCCGCGGCGTGGACCATGCGCAGCAGCTTCGAGAAGCCGCCTACTTCTGGGCCAATCGACTGTCCGCAGGTGCGCGGCGAGACTCCGAAGCCTTCGAGCGCACTCTGCGCCAGCTCGAATCGGAATCGGTTGGCGGCGAACCATATTTCGCAACCTGTCTGATTGAACAGTTACAGGACGAAGATCGGGCACTAGGGCCGACGCAGCAGTGGATCGAAGCACGGCTCGGCAAACCGCTAGGAGAAGTGGTTCGAAGCGAACACAATCGCGAGTCCGCGGAGCGTGTATCGATCGCCAACGCCTTCGGAAGCCTCCGCGCATTAGCCAGGCTTGATTTTACAAAAATCTTTGAAGCCACCAGCTTGGTTGAGGCCGAGTTGAGCAAAGACAGCACCCATAAGTCGAGCGACTTTCCTACCCGCGATCGTTCCCGGAAAATGGTGGAACAAATTGCCAGGCACAGTAAGACTACAGAATTGGAGGTTGCCAGACTCGCCGTCTCGCTTGCCAAACAATCGACACGGCCGGAAGCAACATCGGCGTCCTATTTTCTTTTGGCAGATGGGATTGCCGAGCTGGAACGCGAAGCGGGCGCGCGGCCGCCTTTTCGGATCCGCAGTATGCGCGCATTCCGACGTAATGCCACACCTCTTTATCTTGGATGCCTGATCGGCCTAACGGCGTCGTTTTTGACGCTATCGCTGACTTTCGCCTGGGCCCTCGGTTTGCACGAAGCTGGCACGCTAGTCACTTTGGGAACTCTGGCAATATTCCCGCTCAGCGAATTAGCGGTCCAGGTAATCAATGCACTAGTTATTTCTCTGCTGCCGCCCGATCCCCTGCCCAAGCTGGACTTCAAGGATGGAATCCCTGCGAATCATGCGACGTTAGTAGTCGTACCGATGATGCTGTCGAGTACGGAAGTAGTGCGGCAGGAAGTGGAAAAGTTGGAAGTTCGTTTCCTCGCGAATCCTGAGCCTAACGTATTCTTTAGTCTATTTTCGGATTTCACCGACGCTCTGGAAGCCGATGCATTCGGCGACGCGGAAGTTCTGGCCGTAGCTCAGCAGGGCATCGAACAGCTCAACCAGCGCTATTCCGGAGGACGCTTCCTGCTGTTTCACCGGCCTCGGGTGTGGTCAGAAAGTGAGAGGCGGTGGATCGGGCGCGAGCGAAAGCGCGGGAAGCTGGAGGATCTGAATGCGTTTTTATGCGGCGAAGGCGACCCTTACATCCAGACTATAGGGCAGCTGCCGCTCCCCGTTCCTTACGTTATTACCTTGGATGCGGATACGCAATTGCCGCCGAGCACTGCGCGCCGCATGATTGAAACGATCGCCCATCCCTTGAATCGTGTGATTCTGGATCCAATCACGCGAGTCCCCAAACGTGGATTCGGGATCATCCAGCCCCGCGTCAGCATTTCCTTGCCGGGCGCAACGGCCACCCATTTCACCCGAGTATTTGCCGATACCAGCGGGACCGATCCGTATTGCCAGACGGTTTCCGATGCCCAACAGGATTTGTTTGGAGAAGCCATCTTTCACGGCAAGGCCATCTATGACGTGCGCTCCTTCCGCGAGAGTGCCGGACACCGTTTCCCACCCGAAACGCTCTTGAGCCATGACTTGATTGAGGGCGCTTACGCCGGAGTCGGCCTCGCAAGCGACATTGAGCTTTTCGAAAACATGCCGTGCGACTATGCCAGTTACAGCAGGCGTCAGCATCGCTGGATTCGCGGGGATTGGCAGATTGCACCCTGGATGTTAGGGCGCGTTCCGTCCGCCCAGGGCGGCTGGGAGCGGAATCCGCTAAGCACGATCAATCGTTGGCGGATTTTCGACAATTTGCGGCGAAGTCTGGTTCCGAGCGCATCTTTGCTGTTGTTGCTATTCGGCTGGCTGACATTCAAGGCTCCCGGTGTTTGGAGTCTGGTGGTGGGTCTAGCGGTGGCAATTCCCGCGGTCGCGCCATTGTTTGAGCGTTTCGCAAGATATTTACAAGGTTCCATACAGGGATGGCGTGGGGCTTTCGATGAAGCCATTCGTGCAGCCGTCCTGTTAGCCTTTCTTCCGCATCAAGCCTGGCTCTCGCTGGATGCCATCGTGCGCGTGACGTATCGCCGCTGGATCAGCCGTCACCATCTGCTGGAGTGGCAGACCGCCGATAATACTTCTAACGCTCACTCGCACTTCACGTCCACGATGCGCCACATGCTGGTGGTATCCGGATTCTCAATTCTCCTGATGATCGTCATGCGCATGAAGGGTGCCTTCGCTCCGACTGCCGTTTTCCTGATGTTGTGGGCACTCTCGCCCGCCTTCATGCAGTGGCTATCCCATCCGGTTCGCGACCGACGGTACTACCGCTTTCAAAGTGCGAACAGCGCGTTTCTGCGGACTCTCGCACGCCGAACTTGGCGTTATTTCGATGACCTCGTAGGTCCGTCGATGAACTGGCTCCCGCCGGACAATTCGCAATTGTCGTTGCATATCGAGGTGGCCCCTCGCACCTCGCCGACTAACATCGGCCTGTGGTTGACTTCCGCATTGGCTGCGCGCGATTTTGGATACCTAACGCCGGACGACTTCTGCCGCCGCTGCTCCCAAACGATGGACACACTCGACCGCCTGGAGCGACACGAGGGTCACTTGCTGAATTGGTACCATACGCAAACCCTGCAACCATTGGCGCCACGTTATGTTTCGACGGTGGACAGCGGCAATTTACTCGCATGCCTTTGGGTGCTGGAACAAGGATGCCACGATACGATTCGAGCGCCGTTGCTCGGCCATCAGTGTTTACGGGGGCTGAACGATACCCTGTCCATTTTGCGCGAAGCCTCCGGATCGGATTCGCCGGCCGCTATCCAACTGAACGCTCTCCGCAGGTTGTTACGGGGGAAGGCCGAAGGATATGCATTGATCGGGCGGCTGCGGCTGTCCTTCGCGCCGCTCGAACAGTTGCAGAGCATACAGTCGGGTGAGGAAGTCTCCTATTGGGCGCGGCGGCTCGAATACGAGTTAAGATGCTGGATCGAAACCGTTGAACTCTATCTCAAATGGATGGAGACTTTGATGCGCGCCCCCGAGACAGCCGTGCGGGTCCTAGGAGAGCATGTAGGCCGCTTGCGGCGGCGCGCCGTCCGGATGACTCCTTCTCTGAATGCATTGGCCTCGGGCTATTCGGGTCCGGTCGATGAAATTCTTACACGCCAGCTCGATCCCGGGCTGCCCTCGGAAGTATCGGGGTGGCTCAAACAACTCGCGACGGAGTATCAAGAGGCTCGCGTCAACGCCGCCCGGGCCGTGGCCAACTTGCGCCATCTGGCCGAATCCGCCGAGAGTATGGCAGACGGTATGAACATGCGTTTCCTTTATGACAAAGAGCGCCGCATGTTTGGCATTGGCTACGCATTGGGCGCCCCCAATGAATTCACCAGCCACTACGATTTATTGGCGAGCGAATCGCGCCTGGCCAGCTTGGTGGCGATGGCCAAAGGCGATGTTCCGGTAGAGCATTGGTTCGCTTTGGGGCGCCCGCGCACAGCTTCCGCTAGCGGGCAGACTCTGTTGTCGTGGAGCGGCACAGCATTCGAATATCTCATGCCGGTGCTGTTCACGCGCCTTTTCGCAAATTCGCTGCTGGAGAATGCATGCCTCGACGCCGTAGAACGACAAATCGATTTCGGAAATCAAATGAAGGTTCCCTGGGGTATTTCCGAATCCGCTTACAGCGCCTTGGACGCCAATCAAACCTACCAGTATCACGCTTTCGGCGTCCCTCAGCTTGCTTTGAAGCCGGGCCTCGAAGAAGAAGGGCCGGTGATCTCACCCTATTCGACCTTGCTGGCGCTACCCATTCAGCCGGCCGCAGCTCTCGGAAACCTGAAGTACCTTGAAGAATTCGGGTTGGTCGGCCCTATGGGGTTTTATGAGGCTATCGACTTTACGCGAACTGCCAAGCGCCACGGTGAACGCGGTGTCGTGATTTACGCTTACATGGCCCATCACCAGGGAATGAGTCTGGTGGCTCTCGATAACACTCTACATCGCGGGGTTATGCAGCGCCGCTTTCATGCCGATCTTCGCATTCGTGCGGTGGAATCTGTATTGTTTGAGCGTATCCCGCTGCGGGGCTTCTCCTTGGAAAGCACTCCCGCAATTCCAGCTCAAGTGCGAACAGCCGCGCCCGAGGAACCCGCAGAGCGTATCTGGAAAGAGACGACTGCTGTTCCGCGAGTACACTTCTATGGAAACGGCCGCCTTTCTCTCATGGTGACGAACTCCGGAGGCGGATACAGCCGGTGGAATGACCTCGATCTATCCCGCTGGCGCTCGGATACGACACTCGATCCGTGGGGCAGTTTCTTATACATCCGCGATACGCGATCGGACGCGCTTTGGGCCGCGACCTCGAAGCCGGTGGGCGGCAAAGCCGGTTCCTGTGCCGCACATTTCTCTGCCGATCGCGCTGAATTTCATCGTCACGCGTTTGGGGTGGAAAGCGTGATGGAGATGACGGTGGCCCCCGAGGACGACGTGGAACTGCGTCGCGTTAAGGTGACCAACCGCTCGGTTCGCAACCGGCCTCTTGAATTTACCAGTTACTGTGAGTTGGCATTGGCTCCGCATGCGGCTGACAAAGCCCACCCGGCGTTCGCCAAAATGTTTATCGAAACCGAGCGAACCTCCGACGACACCTTAATTGCCCGTAGGCGCCGGCGTTCGGAGGACGAAGCGCCCGTGTGGGCCGCTCACTTCTTGGTAGGCGCAACCGGGCGGATCCAATCGGAAACCGATCGGGCCAAATTTATCGGCCGCAGCAACCCCGTCGAATTTGCGGAAGCGTTGCGGCGGCCACTCTCCAACTCTGCTGGAATCGTGCTCGATCCGATATTCAGTTTGCGATTTCGCGCCACACTCGAACCCCTAACCCAATACGAGTTTGTGCTGGTCACTCTGATCGCTAATTCTCGAGACGATTTGCTGACGCTGGCCGCGAAATACCGGCGTCCAGAATCGGTCTCCCGAGCCTTTGAGATGGCGTGGACCCGCAGCCAGCTGGAGTTTCGCTACCTCGGTATTGGTGCCGCGAAAGCTCACCGCTTCAACGAACTCGCGAGTAATCTTCTCTATCCCAATGCCACACTTCGAATTCCCGCGGTGCGGCTGGAACGAAACCATCTGGGGCAATCCGCCCTCTGGGGTTATGGAATTTCGGGCGACCTGCCGATGCTGACGGTAATCGTCGCCGACGTTCGTGGTTTGCCGCTGGTCCGCGAGCTGTTGTTGGCCCACACGTATTGGCGCATGCGTGGTTTCCACGCGGACCTGATCGTTCTCAATCAGGAGAGCCCAAGCTATGATCTGCCGCTGCACCACCAACTGCAACGCCTCATCGACGCGCATTCTCAAACCCCAGGCGGGAACCGGGGCGCAGTCTTTCTGCGGGACTGGAACGCCATTGCCGAAGAACACCTCAATTTGCTGTTAGCCGCCTCCGCGGTGGTTCTAAGCGGCGCTCGCGGCTCGCTGCAGCAGCAACTGGCGACTGTCGGAAAAACTCCCGAGCTGCCGGCATTTATCCACAGCGGCACAGCTTCGGAAGAGCCGTCTGTCCCCTTACCATTTCTCGAATTGCCCTACTTTAACGGGCTGGGTGGATTCACTAAGGACGGCCACGAATATGCAATCTATTTGAGCCCCACTGGCAAGACTCCGGCCCCGTGGGTAAACGTAATGGCCAATTCGAACTTCGGCACCCTCGTCAGCGAGAGTGGGCTGGGATTCACTTGGCACGACAACAGTCAGACCAATCGACTCACCCCGTGGCACAACGATCCCGTCACCGATCCGCAATCGGAAGTGCTCTACTTGCGGGACGACGAGAGCGGTGCCTGCTGGACTCCGACGCCGCAAACCATTCGCGAGAATGATGCTTATCGCGCGCGACATGGCCAGGGCTATACGGTGTTCGAGCATAACAGCCACGCCATTGGACAAGAACTCACAGTATTCGTGCCGCTCCACGACGATGGAACCGGAGACCCGGTCAAAGTGTGCCGTCTGCGGCTGCGAAATGATTCGTCCCGGCGGCGGAAGCTTACCGTCCTCTATTTTGTGGAGTGGGTCCTGGGGGCAAATCGTGAAGATCAGCAGCTTCACATTCGTACGCTTTACGATCAGGAGTCCGGCGCATTGTTCGCCCGGCAATCCTGGAACGGCAGTCAACCGAATCAGCTCGCATTTGCGGCAGCGAGCCCACGCGCCGGGTCGTATTCAGGCGATCGGACGGTAATCCTGGGGCGCAACCGCTCGACGGCCAATCCCGTCGTACTCGAACGAGCGCGTCTGGACAACCGGACGGGCGCAGGCCTCGACCCAGCCGCCGCGCTTCAGTTGGAAATATCGCTCGATCGTGGGGGACAGGCCGAGGTCGTGTTTCTTCTGGGCGAAGCTACGAGCGCCGAGGAAGCGCGTGCGGTCATTAGCCGTTACCAGACTCCGAGTCAAGTTGATCACGCGCTAAAGGAAACGCGTCACAGCTGGGAGTCGACGCTGGGCGCATTGCAAGTGCACACACCCATCCTCTCAACGGATTTTCTGCTCAATCGCTGGCTGCCCTACCAGGCATTAAGTTGCCGTTTTTGGGGCCGTTCTGCGTTTTACCAATCCAGCGGGGCTTTCGGCTTCCGCGATCAGCTGCAGGATTCGATGGCCTTCGTCTATGCGCGGCCCGAGATAGCACGTGCTCATATCCTGCGTTCGGCCGCCCGGCAATTCCTCGAAGGAGATGTGCAGCATTGGTGGCACGCGGATACTGGCGCAGGAGTGCGAACCCTTTGCTCCGATGATTTACTGTGGCTGCCCTATGTTGTAGGCCACTATCTGTCCGTGACCGGCGACCTTGAGATTCTGGACGTAAGTGTCGCTTTTATCGAAGGTGAGTCGTTGAAAGAACATGAGCATGAGCGGCTGTTCACGCCTGTGATTTCGAATCAGACGGCTCCGCTTTGGGAACATTGCCGGAGGGCGATTGAGCGCGGATGGCGGCTGGGCGCTCACGGTCTGCCCTTGTTTGGCAACGGCGACTGGAATGACGGCATGAATCGCGTCGGGATAGAGGGCCGCGGGGAGAGTGTGTGGCTCGCTTGGTTTCTGTGCGTGGTCGTGGATTCTTTTGCCTCTTGGATAGAAGCCAAGGAACCTCAGACGGTTGCAGATTGGCGTAGACGCGCAGCGGCGCTCAAGGAGGCAACCGAGTCCTCATCCTGGGATGGCGATTGGTATCTCCGCGGCTTTTTCGATAGCGGAGAGCCTTTGGGATCCCATGCCAACGCGGAAGCGCGCATAGACTCCATCGCGCAATCCTGGGCAGTAATTGCTGAAGCGTCACCGGTCCGCGTCCGGCGCGCCATGGAATCCGCCGAACGGATTCTGGTGGATAATACGCATAAACTTGTGCGCCTCTTTGCCCCGCCCTTCGATCATTCAAAGCCGCATCCAGGCTATATCATGGGCTACCCTCCGGGGCTCCGCGAAAATGGAGGTCAATACACTCATGGCGCACTCTGGATGGCGATGGCTCTGGCCCGTCTCGGGGAAGGAGATGCTGCCGTGCGCCTCTTGACGATGATGAATCCGGTGGAA
>Ga0068855_100003345_pt1 | contig 19630 bp, 10 predicted proteins | sample KBSCornC52_FD_66592 | JGI IMG/M metagenome (GOLD analysis project Ga0068855, IMG submission 66592) | Corn rhizosphere microbial communities from Kellogg Biological Station, Michigan, USA - KBS Corn C5-2 | ecosystem: Host-associated > Plants > Roots > Rhizosphere > Soil ...
GCGTGCTGATCGGGCATCTGCAGGTACGGCACGAGCCGGCTCAGATCGAGCTCTGGTAGAACCCTGCTCGCTGTGATCGCGACGTAGTGTTCAGCGCTGAGCTCGAGGACACGGAACGAACCTGATTGATAGATCCAGACTTCGCGCACACCCAGGCCGCGATAGACGTCCAGCTTGTCGAGTCGAGCCGCGCTGACCACCACTTCGAGCGCGATGTCCGGCAGTTCCCGATCGCCATCGCGACAGTAGCACTCGTCCGGTTCGAGCCCGCGCGCCTTCTCTTCTTTGCGAAAAGTCGTCGAGCCATAGCCGAAAAGCCGGATGTCCCGCTCGAGGCAAAACAACTCGAGCAAGCGGGCGATCTGCTTCTTACCGACCTCGTGCGTGCGCGATGGGCTCGTGATCTCGAGTTGCCCCTCCAGATACGTCATGCGAATGCCGGAGCTGTCCACCGTATCGCGAAGCACCACATAGGTCGCCCAAGGGACATCCGCGAGCAGGATCCGCTCCTCGTGGTCCTCGAGCGCACGATGGATAGGAAAGGACTCGGCGGCAGCAGCCATTGTGCTCGTATAGCACCGACCTCCGAACGAGTTAGTCGTGTCCGCACTCGGACCGGCAGCATGCCGCGCGCCGCACTCAGAAGCAGCTACAGAAAGTGGTCCCCACGACCGGCGCCAGCTTGGCCATTCGCTGGCCCTGGGTTCCCGCACAGGGTCGCCGAAGGCTCTGACGGCATGCGTCGCAACGCTTGACCATCAATAAAAACAAGCCTGATTTCGCTGATCTGCCCGTCGACCGCGCTGACCGGATGGATCGACTTGGCTATCCCCTTGGCCTTAGGCTGGCAGGCCGATGCCTGCGCTCGGAACGCCGCACTGAAATCGTGTCATTGACGCGGGCGCAGCGCGAACACGCGCTGCGGCACGTGAGCGCGCGACGACGATTTTTGCATCGAGCCGCGTCGTAGTAATGAGCAAGCGCGCGTGCTCGGTGCGCAGGCGCTCGATCAGCTGCACGGCGCATGGGCGTGCCTAGCGCGCGGTGCCTCGTGTTCGAGGACGGCCGGCTCGGCATCGAAGCGGCCGAGCGCGCCGGCACGGGCGCGGTGCTCGTGCGCCGCGCGCCGACGCCCTAGCCGCTCGAAACCTGCGCGCGCGGTTTCACTTCGCGCAGGGGCTGGCTGGGACACAGGCGCCGCCCACGCAGTGTTGGCTCACGCACAGGCCATCCGCGCTGCAAGTCTCGCCTAGATTGCGCGCGGCGACGCAGACGGGCTTGGCCGGCGTCGTGCTGTCGTCACAGACGAGGCTCGCCGCGCAGCGATCGAAGGCGATTAGCGGCCCACACGGTTGGCCCGTGGTAGGCAGGGGCGCGCACGTGGACATGGCCGTGCCGGTCGCCAAGTCGGTGACTTGCTCCGGGCAATACTGGCCGACGGGGCATTGACCGGGTACGCCGATGCCGCACGCGCCGCCAGCGGCCGACGGCGCAGAGCACTTGGACGTCACGACGCCGGCGCTGATCGACTGAGCGATGCACGACAACCCGGGCATGCACCAGGGGCCGTTCACGATGTCGCAGCTGTCGTCTGCCTTCTGTGTCAGCGCGGCCGCCTGGGTCTGACACGCGCCGGCCTTCTTCTTGTCATTTTGTGCGCCGATGCAAAGCAGGCCCGCGGCACAGCCCTCCGCGACCGTGCCGCCGCAGGCCTCGCCTTCGGCCGCTGGCGCCACGCAGCGCGACGTGACAGCGGAGCACACCAGGCCTTTCACACAGTCGTCGTCCTTGCCGCAACTCACTCCGGCCGAGGCGCGAGGCGCACACTTTCCAGGGCAGGTGCCGCCGCTCACGTCACAGCGGCTCAGCCCCTTGCACTCCTGATCGATGGAGCAATCGGCGCCCGTCTCCGCCGTTCCGGTGAACGCCTGCTGGCACACATCGGGTAGCTGATTGTCGAGCACGGTGCAGGCGCCAGCGCTGATCGCATTCGCGCAAGCGCGCGCCTGGTTGCCGTCGTATTTGACCGATCCGGCAGTGACGGCGTTTTGAATATCGGTGTAGCTGGCTTGCTTCAGACGCTCACTGAACGTGGTGACGCAATCGGTGTTCAAGAACGCAAAATTGGAAGTGAAGGGATTGCAAGCCTTCACCGCGGCACAGATACTCTTGGCGAGCTCGCTCGGAACTTCCTCGATCGGGATCGGGTTCGAGTCACTCGAGTTGCTGCCGCTGCATGCGACCAGCGGAGTGCAGGCCATCAGAATCGCTACCAGCTTTCGCATTCGAAAATCCTCCAAGTCCAGCGTTCACGCTAGCCGGGTAGCCTAGAGCAAACCAAGTCGCGCTTTGTCTGCGCTCGATTGCGCTCGATTGCGCTCGATTGCGTCTGAGGTGCAGCGACTGTGCCAGGCCGCGGCCCGCAAGTATTGCGAGAATCCGTCGCGGACCGGATCGAGTGTGTTGCTTCGAGCCCGCGCACGCGTGAACGCTGGTTGGCGGGCGCGGCCGCGATCGGGGGCGTGCAAGGCTTGGAGCATGAGGAGTGTTTGAGCCCACGGCGGCTCCGCCCACGGACGGCGGCGGCATGACTTCGACGTGCAGGCCTCGATACTCGTGACACAGCGGATCGCGCCATTGGGACGCAAAATGAGGAACCGGTTTCGCCGACAACGAAATGCTCAACTGGGTGGCGGTTTCCGACGACACGAGTCTGTAACCTCCCGCCGCGGCATTTGAGACTACCGCTGAATGGCGACGCCCCCTATAGTGCGGCGCGTGGGTCCGAGGGAGCTGGTGCGTCGCGGGTGGTGTGACCGACGGATCGGGCCGTTCGTGTGCGCGCTGTGTGCACTCGCGTGCAGCGTGCATGAGCCGCCCACCGCGCCCGCCTCCCCCGCAGCGCCGCCGTCACACGCAGCGGCGGACTCGTTCGCGGGGTGGCTCCACGGTCCGGCCGCGAATGCCTTGGCAAACAAGGCCTCGGAGCTGGCGCAGCCACGCCTGATCGGTGGTGCATGCATCAGCCACGTCGGCTGTGAGATCACTGGGCCAGCGCTGCCGGCGTGCACGGCGACGAGCTCGCTCCCGCCCGGCTACGCAGAAGTGCGCGGGGACCTGTCGCTTTCGACCTACGCTTTTCAGGGCGGGCCACAAAGCGTGCTTCAGTGCATGGGCACCGACCGCACGACGCTGACGGTCAAAAGCAGCTCCGCCGAATATGACTTGGGGGTTTGGTGCCACGGCGACCGCACGAGCTGGTGTTGTCCCTATCCCATCGGAACGCCGATTCGCGCGATCGGCAAGGTCGGCACCGATCACGGCGTTACGCGCCTGCTGGACTACTGGATGTGCAGCGAGGGCGCGCCTGCGCCACCCGAACCGGCAGCGAGCACGGCGCTCGTCGTCGTCCGCCTCGGGCAACCGCCCGGCAAGGCAACGTGGGCTTCCGGTTCAACCTTGGCCACCTGGGATTTCGAGCGAGCTCGACTATTCCAGATCCATTCTGAAGCGAAGAAGCCGTTCGTGTGCGTCGACCTCGACCCGACGGGCCAGCGCGCGTTCACGATCGACCAGGCTGGCGACGGCGCGGTATGGACACTCGAGACTGGCGCGCTCAACGCTACGTTGAAAAACTTTGCACCCGGGGCGCGTCTCCAGCCCTTTGCGCCAGACGTGAGCTGCACTTATGAGCTTGCTGACGCCGTGTCGTGGGCGAAGGATGGCGGCGCGCTGCTCGTGCTGTCGGCGAGCGGAGCCGCGGCAGTGTACACACCGGGAAGTGGCTCATTTCAGAGCTTATCCAGTCAAGTAGCGCTCGACAATTTCCACTACGAGTTCTTTGCGCCCGGTGGACGAGAGCTGCTGATCGCCGCCACGCACGGCGAGCTCGAGTTGTGGCAAGTCGAACCGTTGCGGAAGCGCCTGCTGCTCGCCGGGACGGCAGGCACGTGGTCGCCGGATGGCCGCGAGCTCCTGGTGCGCCTGAGCCCCGGGGTTGCCGAACCCGTCACCTATCAATTGAGGGACACGGCCGACGGTTCGCTGCGCTGGGAGCTGCCAGGCGCTTGCCTCGCTGAATGGAGCCCCAATGGGCGCTACATCGCCGCTCAGCTCCCTTGTGGCACGCCACAAGTTGCGCTGATCGACGCGGGGAACGGGCGTACACTCGCGCGGATCCCCGCCTCGTATCGTCCGCTCTGGAGCGGTCGGCGCAGCGCACCCCCGCAGTACGCGCCGCATTTGGCGCAGCTTTTGGAACGTGGCTCACTGGGTCACTCGCTGCCGATCCCAGAGCTGTCGCTCGACCCCGCGCAAAATGTGCTCGCGGCTGCAGACGGCGAAGGCGTCACGCTGTGGAGGAGCACGGGCACCCGAATCACATTGAAGGGTAACGTTGGGCGTTCCACCGCCGGCCTTCAGTTCGACCCAGCTTTGGAGTTTAGCCCGGATGGTACGGCGCTGGCTGCGCGCGAGCGCTTTTGGTCATTGAGCCGCTCGGGGGCTGCGCCGCGCTCCGTTGTCTTGCCTCCGGATCTGAGGTCTACGCAATTGATCTGGAGCCCGGACTCGCGTTATTTGGCGTTTTGGAACTGGGTTCAACAGAACGGTGAAGAGCGGTTCAAGACCGCGACTCTGCTCTCGGTCGTCGCGCGCGATTCCGGTCGCGCACTCGTTTCCGAGGGCGCGGTCAGCAACGCGGCCCCGAATCAGCGTGTCGTCGGGCTGCTTTCGCCGAGCTGGGTCCCACACACGCCTGTCTTGGTCGTGCCCGTGCCGGGCAGCGACCAGCTCGTAGCGCTCAAGAACGTGGCTCATGGCTCTCAGCTCTGGTTCACCATCGAAGCGGACGAGAATGGGCCTTCAGCAGTAGCGCTGAGCGCGGATGGGCGCTTCGAGGGACGGCGAGAGCTGGCGATTCGAATCCAAAGCGAGCAGCGTGAGCTCAAGCTGCCGAGCGCGTTGCGGGAGGAGCACGGCTTGCTCGAGAAATTCATGAAGGATTAGCTCGGTCACTGTCATTCAACGTGAACACGTCTGGTTGGTGGGTACGGGAGGAAAAATGTCGAAATATTGCATTCCGGGGTTGAGGCGCGTCTCCTATGCGCTGCTGTTCGTGGCGCTCGGTTCAGGTTGCTCGAATGCGCCAGGTGACGAGCACGTGGGGAAAGTGGGCCAGAACATCTTTGGGCCGAGCGACGCGAAGAACCAACTGAAGGTTGGCATGCCGCAAATCAAGGTGGCTGCCACGCACGGCGCGCCGGACCAATTCAACTCGTTCTTGGGTAGCGCGGTCGTGTTGAGCAACGAGTGGGTGCTGACCGCCGCACACGTCGTCACCTTCGACGCCCCGCCAGGACCGCTACAAACGCTGCCCTTGGCTTTTCCGTTGGCCGTCGTGCTGCCCGGTGGCGCGAATCAGAGCGACCAAGTTCGCCCGTTCACGATTTCAGATGTCGTGTTTCACCCGGCGCGCGCCAAGACGAACACGGACGAGGTCGACGTCGCGCTGATTCACCTTTCGACACCGCTCAACATCGGCGGGTCGACCAGCGGCTTTCGCCGGCCGCTGAGCACGCTGACGCGCACACAGCTGAAGGCGCTCACCGCGCGCCCCTGCGGTTGGGCCAAAGGCGCGCCGAGCCCGGTCGATAATCCGACGAGCACGGCGTCCACGTGTCTCACGACGCCGACCCCGCTGCAGGAGCCATCGACCGGCACGGCCAATCCGAATCGGCTGCAGTCGACGAGCTTCAACCTGACCAGCAACGGTGATTCGGGCGGTCCGGTTTTCGACGGCCGCGCGGATCCGGAGAACGCGAAGGACGCGAACGGACAACTCTTGGGCATCACCATCGAGGCACAAGGCGTGGGCAGCGGGAACTTCGTGTCGTTCTTCGAGCCTGCCTCGCGCTTCCAAGCCTTCGTCGACGGCATGGTCAACGGCTCGGCTGGCCTTACGTCGTTCGGCTTCAATCAGCTAGACGTCGACGGCGACGGCTTGTTCGAGACCAATCGTTACTTTCAAGATCAGCAGACGCAGCAATTCTTCATCGAGCAAACGCCCGGCAACGGCGGAGCGGCGATTCGCGTTCCCATCCAGCTCAACGGCGTGACCGCCCCAGCGATTCAAAGCGTGAGCTTCCTGGCCGCCAGTGAGCTCGTGCTGCTGGCGAGCAACGCGGTACACTTGGTCAATTTCGCCTTCGACGGCTCTGGTGCGAGCGAGTCGTTCGTGTCTGATGCGGTGTACACCGGTGCCTCGGTCGGGCTCGTCGACCAAGACCTGTTCGGCGATCTGATCTTGCAGAAACCCAGCGGCGAAACGAACGTGATGTTCGGCGCCGCCTCGGGGTTCCGCACCGGAGACGCGCTAGCCTACGAGACCGGCGACTTCGACGGCGACTTCTTGCCGGACACGGTTTGGCTGACGAATCCCGCGGGCTCGTGCGCCAACGGCACGGCCAAGCCCTGCTTGAATATCTCTTACAACCTGACGAGTGGGCTGCACCTCACGCAACCGATCCCCAACACGCAGATTCTCGCTGGCACCACGACCATGTTCCAGACCGGCAACTTCAGGACGGTCAACGGCGAAACCTCGTCCACGGCTGGCGTGAACGACGAAATCCTGCTCGCCATCAACGGCAGCTTACGCTTCTTTGCCTCGACCAACGGCGTCACCGCGTTGCCCACGGTTCAGAGTCCGAACCCGCAGTTGCCGAGCGGCCTGAGCGTGTTCAACATCGCCGTCGAACCGGACCCAGCCGGAACGGGTTTCGACGGCGTGCGGGCGTCGCTGACTAGCGGCGGATTTCTCGAATACCGCGGCTCGGCCAGCGGCCTCTCGCTGGTCTCCACCACCGCCCAGACCGGCCTGCCTTCGCCGTTCGAGAACGACGGCAAGTTCCTATCCATCAGCGGCACCGGATTCCGCACCTTCGACCAGCCCGGCGTCACGTTCAAGTTGAGCTTGCCCGCGACTCAGGCAGCCTTCGATGTCGAGGTATTCGACGGCGATCTCGGCGGTCAATTCGACGACTTTGCGGAAGACCAACCGTCGACCAATACCAAGGCTTGCTACGTGGTCTGGAGCGATCCGTGCGGCGACAGCGCGGCCGACTGCGGCGTGCCGAACGGCGCCGTAGCCATCGTGGCCTCGAGTGACAGCAGCGCGCTTCCGGACGCTCAATGGAGCTCGCTCGGACACGTCGCGACCAGCAACGCTGCGAAGTCACCGAGCGGCAACTTCATCTATCGCGTCGATGCGTACCTCACGGATCAGGCCAATACGTGCAACCCCACGATCGCGCAGCTCGCAACGCTGCCCGATCACTCGGCGAACTTCACCAACGGCTTCAAGCTGCGCAGCAACGGCGCGCTCAGCTTGCGCTCGGGCGTGATGTCCTTCATCGGGCTGGACGCGGCCGGCACTTTCGGTAAGCCCGAAGCGGCCAATTTCGGTTGGGATTTGCCCGACAACGACTACGACGGCACCTTCGACTTGTTCTTCGAGGTGGGCGCTTCGGCGACCACTGACGTGCAAGAGACGGCCGATCTGATCGTGACGGAGGCGGACGCCGATCGCTTGGACGCCACGCCGCCTGGCCGCGCCACGGGCGCGAACTCCACGCTCGACTATTGGCTGGCGAACCCGGCCAACAAGATCGAGCTGAGACTGCCTGACGGCCTCGGCGATTTGCCGAGCGGCAATTTCGACGTCTTGACCGGCGACAATGGCATCCAAGCCTGGGATATCTCCGACGTATCGCCCGGTGTTTGGCATTGGCACTGGGAAAATGTCGACGCCGTAAATGGCATTCACATCGAAGCCGCCGCGGGTTCGCCGACCACGTTCGAGATGGCGTTCCAACCCTCGCGTCGCTTGCCGGAGTCTGGCGCGCAGTCAGTGGCCTTCTGGCAGACCGCGAGTCTCACGGGGCTCCTGCCGCAAGTGCTTGGACAGGCCGATCCCTCCGGCGCTGCCCTCGGGGGCTCGGTCGTCGTGCAGAGCGTTTCGCAAGCGCGCTCGATTCTGCAGGGCTCGAGCGGTGCGCTCCAGCAGCAACTGCTCGCCGCAAAATTGAACCTGGCGGTCGCAGTCACTAGCCGTGAACACCTCAGCACGGCCTTGCTGTACGGTGCGCCGATCACCGTGCGCAGCGTGGTTCTGTCCGGCGACGCGGCGCTGCGCGATGGCGTCACGCACCTGACCGCGAATCAGCTCGCGCAATTGGTCGTGCTGGTTGGCTCCATCAACACGGCCGAGCTGACGTACTTCAAGCCTGGCGTGCCGGCGCCAGCGAATCCGATCGCCGACGACGACGGCGACGGCATCGCCAATCTGCTCGACAATTGCCCGTCGATCGCAAACCCCACTCAGCTCGACAGCGACGCCGATCGCATCGGTGACGCGTGCAGCTTGGTGGCCACGGCACAATGCGCACTGCGGCGCAGCGCCACGAGCTCCACGGCCTACCTCGGCTACCAAAATCCGCTCTCGTTCCGCTACCTTCCGGTGGGGCTCAAGAACGGCTTCTCACCGGGCACTCAGGATCGCGGGCAGCCCATGGAGTTCAATGGCGGCAGGCAGAACCGCGTGTTCAGCGTCGATTTCAACCCCGCCCAACCGGTCACGTGGACACTCGACCGCACGTCGGTTGCGCTGTCCGCGCAGCTGCCCACTTGCCTGGGCAGCGAGCTGACCACGCTTGCCTTTGCGTCGAACGTGGCAGTGTTCGGCGCAAGCCAAGTCACCATTGCCGACTCGGTGACCGTGAAGGCGGGCACGCTCGCCTCTCCGGTGGTCAGCGGTGGGTCGATGGATGTCGGTGCGAACGCGCACTTGGGTGACGTTTGGAGCGCGGCCAACGTCTCGTTGCGCAGTAACTCCAACGTAGCTGGCAACGTGACGACGGGCGGCAGCGCAATTCGTCAACTCGGCTCCGTGGTCACGGGCGCGATCTTCGAGCACTCGTTCGTGCCGCCACAACCGCTCACTTGGGCGCCCAGCTTCCCCGCGACGAACAGCGGTAGCGTGCTGCTGAACCCGGACACCACTCGGTCACTGACGGCCGGCTCGTACTTCCAGGTGAGCGTTGCCTCGCGCGCCACGCTCACGCTGGCGAGCGGCATCTACTACTTCGACTCGCTCTCGCTCGAGCCGAGCTCGAAGGTGGTATTGCAAGGGCAGGTCGTGATCTACATCCGCTCGGGTCTGACGGATCGCGGGGCCTTCAGCAGCGAAAGTGGCGGTTTTCCCGAGTTATTGATCGGTTACTTCGGGACCTCGGCCGCGAGCATCGAAGCTCCGTTCACGGGCACTTTGATTGCGCCGAACGCTCTATTGCGCTTGGCGAACGTGCCCGGCTCCGCGCATCGCGGCGTGTTCTTCGGTAAGCAAGTCGAGGTGCAAACCAGTGCCACGGTCGAATACGTCGCACCCTCGGCATTCGATCACGTCGGGCCGCAGCAGACCTCCGCCTTCGTGAGCAACGCGAGCCTTGCTGCGCCGGTCACGCAGGGCCTGAGAGCGCCGGTAGTCGTACGGTCGGCAGCGCCGGCCGTTCAGGACGGTCTATGACGGGGCTGACGCAGTAAGCGCGCAAAGCGCGCGCGCCGCCGAAGGCTGTGCCGGCGCGCGCGCTGCCGCGTGACCATCAATACCTGAGTGCGGCGGTTGAGTGGATCGTCGAAGGTCCTGTTGCGCGCCCTCCCCCGTGGGTACAAGGCGTGCTCGTATCTGGTGCTCAGCTGCGAGCCCGCCTTCGGTGTTGGTTGTTTGTTGTGCCCCAAACGCGAAACCCGAGCTCGTGAAATTGCCCGTGGCCACGGTCACGAGAATCATCTCGGACTGCCGAGACAGCGCTAATTATCGGTGAACGGAAATTGCGCGAGCAGGTCGTGCTGTGGGCGTTCGCGCCGGATTCGGGGGGCCGCGCTGGCGGCGTATCGGAGCTGCGGGTGAGCAACGAAAAAACCATCGTGGGGGCTAGGCGAAGCCCGTAGCTTCATGGAAGACTCCGGCCGATGCTGGCTCGTCTGCGCTGGGGTGTTCCGCTGTTTCTTTCGCTCGGGGTGTCGTGGGCAGGCTGCAGTAGTCGGCACGATGCAGCGGGTGGCGCTGCGGGCGAGGCGGGCAGCGCGAGTGGAAACGCGGGCACCCCTGTGAGCGCTGCCGGCGGCAACGCGCAAGCCGGCGCCGGACCCGGTGGCGCGGCTGGCGGGTTGGACAATGGCAGCAGCGGAGACGCGGGTGCACACGATAGCGCGGCCAGCGGCGGCGTCTCGTCGGGCGGCAGCGCGGGCACTGCTGGTTCCGCCGCTTCAGGTCCCGGCGGCGAGGCAGGCACGGCGGGCGAGAGCGGCGGGTGTCAGGAGGTCGAGGTAAGCTTCAGCAGCAACGTGCCGACGGTGTTCGTGCTGGTGGACCGCTCGAGCAGCATGTTCCGTTGTCTGACCGGAACGAACGGCGCCGCAGGCGTCGAGTGCCCGAATGCAAATGACAGCGCTTGGTCCGCGCTCAAGCAAAGCGTGCTCGACGTCGTTCAGCAGCTGCAAGGCTCCGTGCGCTTCGCTTTCGGTTCTTTTACCGGCCAGCTCGGCACAAGCTGCCCCAGCTTCAGTTCGGTTGTACCTGCGCTCAACAACTACGAGGCCATTCACGACGCCTACGACGCGCTCGCTGCGCCCACGTTCAAGGCCGAAACACCGACCGTGCAAGCGCTCGGCCTCGTGCAAACGCTGCTCGCCGCAGACCCTTCACCCGGCCCCAAATCCGTGCTGCTGGTGACCGACGGCGAGCCCGACTTCTGTGACGATGGCGACACCGTCTGCCCCGTCGATGCGACGGTCGGCAAGCTGCAAGCGATGTACGCAGCAGGCTTCGGTGCCTTGGTGCTCGGCCTCGACTCGCCCCTGACCTCGATTTCTAGCGACAGCCTGCAGGCGTTCGCTAACGCGGGAGCCGGGCGACCGGTGGTGGACCCCTCGAGTCTCGGCTCGAACCTCTACTACCGCTGCGGCGGCATCCCCGCCTGGAGCACGCTCTTTGCCGCTACCGGCAAAGCCTCACCCGCCCCGATTGCCACGTATGGAAGCGCCGGCAGCGACGCGACTCTGTATCGCCCGAGCCCGAGCAACGCAGCAGCGCTCGAGCAGGCGTTGGGAGTGGCCGTCGCGAGCGTGAAGAGCTGCTCGTTCGATCTCACCGGGGGCATTGCGGTCGACCTTGCTGCGCTGTCCGGCGCAAGCTTGACGATTCAAGGCCAACTCGTGGCGCAAAGCGCGACGAACGGCTGGAACATGGCCAACGAAAAGCGGCTGCAGCTGAACGGCAGCGCGTGTAGCGCGTGGCGCAGCCCAGGGAGTCAGAACATCTCGTTCCATGTTCCGTGCGGCTCGGTAAAGCCCGAGTGAGCGCGCGCTCGTCAGTGCTGGTGGCATAGCCGGCGCGCTAACGCGCGGCCGAGCGCCGGCTGAGGAGGGTTGGCCATTCGTACCGCCTTTTGGTGCAAAGGTGCAGAACGACGGCGCCCTAATTGAAGAGCCACCCGGAGCTCTACGATTCGATGTCGCCGCGGCGCATCCGGGTGAACACCACCAAGTTGAAAAATTCCAATGAAGCCAAGCACGTGGAGCCGGGCTTGCGCCGAATTGACCGCAACTGGAGCAACCGATGTCGCGATTCACATTCGCCGCGAAGACCAGGCTGATTGCCGTTCTCGGCTTGCCGAGCTTGTGTTGGGGAGCCACCGCGTGCGGCCCTACGGGCGGCGTCCAGCCGAACGACAGCGATATTGGCGGCACGAGCTCCACCGCTGGCGCAGGCTCCGGCGGGCTGGAACCCAGTAGCGGAGGCGCGGCGGGGCCGGCGGCGATTGGCGGCGGTGGAGCAACGAGCGGCACCGGTGGGACGGCAGGCGGAGACGCCGGCACGACGTCGGGCGCATCGGGTGGCGATGCCGGAGCCAGCGGCGGGACTGGTGGCAGCAATGCCGGATTCAGCGGTGCGGGCGGCAGCAGTGCTGGCGCTGGCGGGGATAGCCTCGTAGCTCCCGTGCCCCTCGATCCGGCGTTGATGTCGCGCTGCACAGGGAGCAAACCCATCAAGTGCACGATTCCGGTGCCCGCCGACGGCAACTACAACGTCACCGTCGAACTCGGTAGCGCTCAGGCTGCCTCGAGCTCCCAGATCGAGGCGGAGCTTGCGCGCATCGTGGTCCCCACCGTGAAGCTTACGGCAGGCGCCTATTCGCAGCAAACGTTCAGCGTCAGCGTGCACAACGAGACTCACGACGACTACACCGCTCCTGACAAGCAACTGGACGTCTGGATCACGGGCGACGCCCCGGCGCTGCACGGACTGGGTTACGCCGCCGCGAACCTCCCGACTCTGTTCGTGGTGGGAGATTCGACAGTGTGCGACTGGCCTTCTACCAGTCCGCGACGCGGGTGGGCACAGGAGCTCTCGATGTATCTGAAGCCCGGCCTGGCGGTGGCCGACTACGCCGATTCGGGGGACACGGCTGGCAGCTTGTATCCGAAGTTCATCAGCCGGGGAGCGGTGCTGAAGAAGGGCGACTATCTGTTCATTCAGTTCGGTCACAACGACATGAAGTCGACCGCCGACGTCGCCGCTTACAAGACCAATCTGATGAGGTACGTCACCGATGCGCGCAACGCCATGGCCACGCCCGTCCTGTTCTCGCCGGTCGCGCGAAGGGCGTACCTGGACGACCCCAGCAAGCCGGCCACACTCGCCGATCCCGGCTTCAATGGCCTCGATCAGCAGGTGCGGGACCTGGCGGCTGCGGAGCAGGTCGCCCTCGTCGATCTGACGACCTTGGCCCTCAAGTATTACGCGACCGTGGACGCCAAAGCGCTGTTTTCCTCTCCGACCGAGATCGCCCACTTCAACGTCGCGGGCGCTACCGCGATATCGAAGCTGGTGGCCGACGCACTGAAGGCTGGGACCACGCCGGCCACATCGATTGCCGCTTTCTTGAAGTAGCCGCCGCGCCGACGGCGGCAAGGCCGGGCGATCGATCTTCGATCCTGCGTCTCGATAGCCGTGGCACCTCACCAACGAGTGGCGCAGGCCTGCGCGTCGGCAGCCCAAGACGATTCGACGAGAGCTAGTCGGTGTTCACCTGGCCGTGGCGCCGCTAGAACAAATTTGACTATTTATCGGGCAAGGCTGTCCGTGGTTGCCTCGGGCCGCGAACATCGATTCGCCACCCAAGGGAAGGAAGCCGCCATGGCCCAAAGAGTACGCGTGCTGGTAGTCACGGATGACTTTGGCATCAATGGGCACCCTCACGGCGGCTTCCTGCGCTGGAGTGACCAGGCGGCCACGGATGCCACCGGAGCGAGCTCGCGCGAGTTTCATCTGGGCGAGTTCGTGCAGTGCCTCGAGAGCACGAGCTGGCTCGGGTTCACGGTCGAGCTCACGAAGGCCCACCGTGCAACGCCCGCTACGACGGGTTTGAGTGAAGCAGCGCTGCGCGCGGATCGCGGCGCAGACGTGGTCAGTTTCCGCTTCAATCAGCCATTTTCGGTGGCAGGCGAGACGCGCACGCTCGCAAATTACGACATGATTCTGTTCTTTGCCATCAACCCGGCCGACCCGGACACCACGCTCAATGCCGAGGCGAGCGCGATCGCAGAATTCATGGAAAACGGTGGCGGCTTCTTCGCCACCGGCGATCACGCAAACCTCGGCGCCGAATTGTGCGGACTCATTCCTCGCGTGCGCAGCATGCGTCGCTGGTGGAGCACCACGGGGCCAAATGGTGAACCGGCAGCGCCGCCCCCGCTCGGCGCCACACGACACGACACCACGCGAGCGGGCGCGGACGGCGTGACCAACTTCGAAGATCAATCAGACGACGTCGCGCAGGAGATCGCGCCAACGCTGTACGGCGCGGGACTGACCGTCAAAGGCGGCTACCCGGCGGCCCGCTACTTACCTCATCCGCTGCTCTGTTCGCCCGACGGGCAAGTCAAGTTTCTTCCGGACCACATGCACGAGGGCTCGTGTGAAGTGCCGGACAACCTCAGCGCGCGCAGCTTCACCCTGAACGGCTCGCTCGTCCGCGAATATCCCGACTACACGCCACCGAACGCAGCTCCGGGCTTCGTCCCGGAACCCCTCTCGCCCGAGATCGTCGCAAACGGCAAGGTGCTCGCGGGCGTGACGTCACCCGCGCTCGACCCGGCGGCGCACACCGGCGACTCCACCCCCGCGCAAGGCACGACGTTCGGGGTGATCGGCGCTTGGGACGGCCATCGAGTCGGCAAAGGTCGCGTGGTCGTTGACTCGACGTGGCACCACTTCTTCAACATCAACCTCAGCGGCGATCGCTATCTCGAAACCTTCGCACTGCCGGCGAACCAAAGTCAAAAGCTTCACGGCTTCTATGTGTCCGATGGCCACGGAGGGCGCACTCCGAACGACGAATACCGCATGATCATGTGGTACTACCGCAATATCGTCTATTGGTTGATCCCGGCTAATCGACTCGAGTCGATCTGGTGGGACTCTCTTGCGAGAATTGGCTCGCATCCGCAGTTTCGCGAAGAATTCGGTCGTTTCGAGAGTAGCTTCAAATACGGGTTCGACCATTTCCTCTATTTCGGGCAGCTCGCCGAAGCTTACCTTTCGAAAGCGCGCGGCGCCTGCGCGTCGTACGTCGTACATCGTTACATTTATAAAGAGAAGATCCCGTGGTGGGAGTGGATCGAACGCGTCGTTGATGTCTGGGATCCGCTGCAAGCGACGCGCGCAAGCGACCGCCTACAACGCGAGCGCTGGCTCGGCGCGGTAGGCGTCGGCGTGCGACCCGAACTCACCGCCACGCTCGGCCTGGGCGCCGCGATGGTCACGCTCGCGTCCATCAAAGCTTCAGCCTCGGGCAAAACCGAACGAGAGCCGCTGCTGAAAGCGTTGCGCAACGCTTGGCCGCGCACGCTGAACCAGGCGGTGGCCGAGCTTGCCACCCAGCTGCGCGCCGGCAAAGAGTTCGAGCTGCAGCTCGAAAAGCTCGTCTCAGCCCAGCTCGCCGCAAAAGCGGACGAATTGGTCGGGCCGGCGGCAGAACGAATCTAACGGCCGCGCACGACGCTTGCGCGAAGTCGCCCGCGGCTAGACATGTCGAGTTGTTGCAGATCGCGTTCGCTCGGTTCGCTCGTGATGCGGAAGAAGCCAAACGAGCAGGCATATTGAAGCCTCCAGCGTCGGCGGCGTGCCGGCGCAGCCCCCATGGCGCAGGCTGCGCTCGTCGCCGCTGCGGCGGCGCCGACCAATCTGACCGGACACTTTTTTCCAGGCACGTAGACTGTCCGGTCTGCTGCACGGCCTGCGGTTTCGTGCGGGAATTGCGAGCGAACCGTGGCACGAGGGTTGCTCTAGGCGGTGCATGAGCACCGGCAATTCGTTCGTCGCTTTCGGTCGCAAGCGCTGGGTCGTAGTGGGAGCGCTCGCCGCGTTGGGAGCCGCGTGGAGCGCGACGCGCTCCAGCCACTCCGCGTCGCGCCCGCCGGAGCCGACTGCCGAAGTCCTTCCGACGCCGAGTGAGCCGCTCGTCGAGCGCCATACCGCGCCCGAGGTTTCGGCTCCGCCCGCCGTTGCGGTCCAAACACCGCCCGCCGCATCCGCGGCTGCGGCCGCCAAAGAATCCGAAGAGAACGCGCCGTTCAAGACGGACGTGGTGACCGTGGAAGCTCGGTTGCGGCGTGCCGCCGAGCGCGAAGAGTTGGACCATCGTTGGGCGTCTGAAGCCGCGGATCCGGTCTGGGGTACTCAGGTCAAAAATCACATGGTCGAGCTGCTTGCGGCCGACGGAGTCTCCGCACGTGCGCTCGATGACGCCGATTGTCGTCAGACCATCTGCCGACTCAAACTGACCAGCTCGAGCGATCGTAAGAGCGACGTGATGTCCGTGATTCACGCGGCGCGCGAACTCCACGTCGAGACGTGGTTGCTTCCGGAGCAAGACGAAGCCCGCGGCACGTACGGCATAGAAGTTTTCATGCCGCGAGACGGTTTCCGACTTTCGGGCGGCGGCGGCAAGATCGACCACGCCCCGAAGACGGACGAAGTCGCTGCCTACGACGAGCACTGAATGCGCTCTCGTGGTGGATTGCGACGCAACTCGCGTGCGGGGTGCAGCATCTGCCGGGGGACGGCGATCGACACTGAATCGTGAAAGGACAATGCCCGATGTGTGCAGAGAAGTTCGTTAAAAAGGGGATGAAGTGGGCGTTCGCCGCGCTAAGCGTGGGCGCGTTCGGTTGTGCCGTGGATGCGAGCAGTGCCTCGTCCGAGCGGGCTGCCCCAGAGGGGCCGGTCGACGACGCGAGCATTCTCGCCCGTTACCCGGGCGCTCAGATCATTCATCGCGAGCCGGGCGTAGCAGCTCCGAAAGCGGCCGTTTGGTGGGAAGGAGACTTTGCGTCGGCGCCGAGCTTCCACACCTCGTACAACCTGTGCGTGTTGAGCGGTGTGAGCGGCGATTTCCATTTTTCGGACCCCGACGACAATCAGGTGTTCCTCACGGCCACGGACGCGGGCCGGTGGTCGAGCTACTTCCGCATGCCGGGCACCGGCTACCAAATTTGCACGAAATGGTACAATTTCGTGACGGGCGACGAGCGCACACCGATCTTGTCGAAGAGCGTCGATGTCGAGTTCACAGCCATCGACGAGGCGAGAAGCGAGGCGGCTTCGCCTGGCGATTTCGCGACGTTCGTTGCCGGCATGGCCGGTGAGTTCGCAGGCGGCGGCGAGTACGTGACTGCCGAGCAGAGCGGATCGCTCACCGAAAATAGTCGGATCAAGGCTCAGACGCTGACCGGTCACTATTTGCCTTGGCCAGATTCGTCTCACATCTGGGGCATGGGCTATTCCGTTGGATTTGTGGGCGGTACGCCGAAGCTCGTCAATCTCTGGGGTTTCGTCAACGGAGCGTTCAAGCGCGGGACCATCAACAGTGCGGGCACGTACACCTTCGATGTTTCCACGGTCAGCGGTTACAGCAGTTACTGGATGGCCGACACGGATCGCGCCGTCTGCTACCTGAGCCGAATCAGCGGCAACCTGGACGGGGGCGGCGAGGGCATCCGCATCGTCAAGAACGGCTCGCAGTGGTTCTTGAAGAGCTGGGCGGCGGGTGGCAAGGCCGTGATGGGCTCGTCGCGCTGTCTGGCGTACGACCAGCGCTGAGCGCTGCGCGAACGCTTGGGCAGCGTGCTTCAGTGCGCGCTGCCCGTCGTGTCGGCGATGAACGTGGCGAGCGCCGACGTTCGGACATAGCGATCCGTGCCGAGGCAGCTCGAACTGCCTTGGCTCAGTACTCCGGCAACGAACACCTTGCCTGCTGCATCTTGCGCTAACAAAGGGCCGCCCGAGTCGGCCGTGCAGGCGCCGCTCCTTCCTTTGCCGTCGACTTCGATCCAGGTGCCGCTCAATGCGGAGATTGGCTCGGCGACGAAGTGCAGTTCCCCCGGTGAGTCCCGGTCAGTCCAGCCGTAGCCGGCGAGCTCGACTTCGCGCGGGACCGCGAGGCCGTCGTCGCTTGCGACGGGCAGCGGCTCGGGCGCGGCACTCGCAGGGGCTTCGCCGAGCTCGACGAGCATCGCGTCGAGCGTTGCGTGTCGCACCACTCGCCGACTCGGCACGCGATCCAACGCCGCGGGATCCGCGCCGCAGCCGTCCGGGACGTTCGACGCCGCACCGTAAAAGCCGACCGTCGCCGCAATCTGGCCCGAGTCTTCCGCGCAGTGCGCTGCGGTGAGGACCCAGCCCGGCGCGACCAAGACGCCGGAGCAACTCGCGCCGAACGTGCCCGTCTCCGAGCTCGCAGTGAGATCCAAGTTCACGATCGCTTCACGCTGCGCGAGTGACAAGTGATAGAGGTGCTCGGTCGCCTGCCCGCCGTAGATGCAGCTCGGCTTTTCGGCGACCGGACCCGTGTCGCCCTCGCTTGCGCCGCAGGCGCCCGTGGCGAGCCCGACCAGCGCGAGCAAAACGGCGCGGAGAGCCGAACGCTGCGCCTGCAGTCGAACTCGCGGCCTCATGCCATTTTGCGGAGCGCGTTCAATGCCGCTGATCGTACGCCATGCAGCGGGCGCTGGCATAGACGGCCTGACTTGCGCCGTGTGTGGCGGACAGAAACCAGTAATCTTCGTTTTCTTCGATCTTGACTTGCTCCGCGCCGCCGGTGAATTTTCCGCTGACGCGCGTGAAGTAGCAAAACGCCCGAGATCGTTGCGCGAGCCAGTACGAGCTATAGCCGGAGGTCGTGCCCACGTCGAACTCGTACGTGCCGGCCGAGTTGACGTCGCCGCGCCTCAGATTCCCCGCCGTGTTGTAACCATAGAGCCGAACGAGGTTCCCGGATTGCGGAACACCAGCAAAGTAAGAGTAGCCGGCGCCGTGGAGTTCGGACGCGAGGGTGCGAAGCTCGATTTTACTCGGCGTCGTCCCGCTCGTGCTCTGGTTGATCCGGATGTATTCACCGCCGCCGGCGAACTCACCGCCGACTTCGGAGACGTACGAAGCGGCGCTCCCCCACCACATGTCGCGGCTATCTACTTGGACGTAGCCAACTCTTCCCATCACGGGCAGCCACGAACTGATCCAGTGCACGCCGCCCGGATCGGTGACGAACGCGCTGTGGCGCACGCAGGTGACCTTCCCGTAGCCGTCGAAGTAGCCCGAATTGCCACCGACGCTGTAGGGAGAGTCGGCCCAGACGTGGAACTCGTCCGAGGCGTCGTTGAATCCGCCCTGAATGTGCGTCGGCACGCACCAGTACGTCGCCGGATCGATGTCGGGCACGGCGATCTTGTTGAATTTGTACTCGTACGTGTACGTCGTCACCGCCTTGGAGATGTCACCCGGATCGACCTTGCCGACGATCGTTCCCGGAGGCGGCTCGACCGCAGACGACGCGCCAAAGTCATTTTGGCTCGCGAGACCTTCGGCGCAGCCGAGTGCGCCGGTCAACGCGAGGCACGGGAACCACCAGGCTTTCTGGAGGAGGTTGCTGTTCATGCCGGGGCCGAGGAGCAAGCAATATGCCGGCGCGGCGAAGCCGATATCCGGCACTCCTTCGGCTCATCCCCCAAGAGTCGATTCATGACCGGACGCCGTTCAGCGCCCGCGCGTCATGTCCGGTCATCGGTCGCTGAATCGCGGCCTCGATTTCGAACTCGCGGCGCCTTCACGGGTGGCACAGTACCGGCCTACGCCGGATTCTGCGAGAGCCATCGTTCGTACGTGGTCGCGCCGAAGCGAGCTCCGACCGCGGGAAGTAGCGTGCGCTCAGCCACAGGGATCCCAAAGTAGAGCGCGTCGGGTTCGACCACGATCTTTCGCGCATCACCGCTTACTTCGAGGCGCGCTCGAACGAACGTGGCGATGGGCATCTCGGCGGGTCCCGCGACCTCTACCGTGCCGTTGACGGCTGGGCTCAGTGCAACGGCGGCAACCGCGGAAGCCACGTCGATCGCGGCGATCGGCTGAATGAGCACCGGCGGCAACCGGATCACGTCATTCTGGGTCGAGAAGTCGGCGATGCTCTTGGCAAACTCGAAGAACTGCGTCGCGTGCACGATCGAGTACGGG